>Ga0306920_100002310_pt1 | contig 24144 bp, 24 predicted proteins | sample flu12Cox44000170_FD_204666 | JGI IMG/M metagenome (GOLD analysis project Ga0306920, IMG submission 204666) | Lab enrichment of tropical soil microbial communities from Luquillo Experimental Forest, Puerto Rico - flux4day.12C.oxic.44.000.170 (v2)... | ecosystem: Environmental > Terrestrial >...
CCATGTCGGCGTGCCGCGCCTTCGGCGTCAGCCCCGCCCAGTAGGTCATCGCGTCCAGGCAGGTCATGACGCCTGCCTGGACGCGATGCCCTCGGCTAGGTTCCTGGGACCGTGACTGCCGGCGCTGGTGTCCCGCGGGCATAGGACGCCGCCGATACCGCCGAGCAGTGGAAGGTCGCCGGCGGCAGCTTGAACAGCATCACGCGGCCAGCGGCGACATCCGCGTTGATCTGCTTGAGGGTCGTGATGTGCTCCGTGGCGTACTGCGGCTGGGTGAACAGCACCAGTACGGGCACCCAGATCACGTTGAAATCGCCGCCGGATGACGCGATCCCGACAAGGTGGTCATGACCCGCGATGGCACCGGCGTGGTACACGTTGGGCATGAACTGGATAGCCAGACCAGCCACCAAGGGTCCGTGATCGGGGCAGTTGTCAGCCGGCAGGTGCGCGCAATTCAGGCTGGCCGGATCGATCCCCGAGCTCGTCGGGTACATGGGCAGATATATCGGCGCCGTGTTGTGATCGTTGGGATGAACCGTCACGTTGTTCGGGGTCTGCAGGTAGATCAGGTTGCCGGTCGCGTCGTCATAGGCGGGTTCGATCGTCCCCCCACCGCCGACGAAATGACCCGACACCGGGTCAAACGTCGCGCCCCCGTACATGACCTGGCCGCTCGGGCCAGTGGCCGCCGAGCCACCCGCCGCCCCAGCGAATACCCCGAAGGCCGTCACCAGCCCGCCCAGCACGGATAGGCACAAAAGTCGTCGGAACATCGCCCCTCCCCTATGACCACAGGTCACCCCCCTAGGGCACCCAGCAGGCACGATAGGAGTCCTTAACCCCTGGTCGCAATAGGGCCACCTGGGACTACCGGGCTCCGGGGCTGTCGCTTGGCCCTGTCGGGCCACGATTCCGGCTCGTGCGGCGGGTCGTAGTCCTTCCACGAGCATCCCGGTGCCCGGCCCGCTCCCAGAGACGGTCACCGCGCGGCCCTGCTCGGGCTGTTGTGCAATCTGCCCACCGACTACGGCCAAGTCTGGGCGGACTGCCGCACTAAAGCACCCTCTCTCCTGGTTGACATAGCTAGCGGCCGGCCGCACCCACTTTGGTGCGGCTGGCCGCCACGTAGGCCTGGCAGGCCGCCGTTCTACCCGGCCTGCTGACCGGCCGCGTCGGGCGCACATGCCGCATGGGGGGTCGGCATGTGTGCGCCACGGGGCTCATCGGAACCCAAACCGCCTTGATGCCGCGAGAAGGAAAGATGATGAAGGTAAAGATCATCCACGACGGAGGCCAAACCCAACCCCCCGACGTGACCGCGGCTTCGCGCAAGTGGTGGCCGAGGCGTCACCCGACCGCGAGCGGGCTGATCGGCGCCGGATTGGTCCTGGCCGTGCTGGCCGGTTGCGGCAGCACGCCCGCGCCTGTGCACCACGTTGCGCACGCGGCCCGGCTACCGTCCGCGCTGGCCATCCTCAAGCTGACCGGCGCGACGCCCAATCGGGGGGAGTTCGCCGGGGATACCGACGTCTACGGCGACGGCCTGGCCGCTGGGTCGTTCGCCAGCGGCGAGCTGGTCACCGTCTACACCTACGCCACGCCCAAGTCCGAGGCCGCGGGATTGGCCCGAGGCGCCCCCGGCCAGGTCCAGATCAAGGGCCGCCTGTTCTCGGTGGATGTCAACCCCGCCAGTAACGCGACCAGCCCGGCCGAGATTGCCCGGCGCGTCGACGGCACCGTCGTCCAGCCCGTCCCCGCCGCCGATCCCGCGGCCACGAAGGCCGCGCCGAAGCCGAAGGCCGCGCAGTCACCTGCCGCGCAGCCCTCTGCCGCGCAGCCGCCGCCCGCAGCCCCGGCGCAGCCCGCGCTGACCAACGGCGTCGCCGTCATCTCGCAGTACTACCAGGACATCACCGACCACGATTACGCCGCGGCCTGGGCCATCGGCGGTAGCAACATCGCGGCCGAGAACGGGCAGAGCTACTCGTCGTGGGAGGCCGGGTACGCCGACACGACGGCGAGCATCAGCATCACGTCGTACGGCACCTGGAGCAACGGGACTGTCTGGTGCTACATCTCAGCCGTCCAGCTAAGCGGCGCGGTCAACACCTACTACGGCACCTACGACGTGGCCAACGGCGTGATCGTGTCGGCGAGCATCCGGCAGGCAGGCTAAGGCAGCACCTCGCGAGGACTAATAGGAGGGAAGGAAGATGGCGCTCAAGAAGTTCAGTCAGCTAAACCAGGACGGCTGCTGCCCCAAATGCGGCTACGCGGTCATGAGGCGCGGCGTTAACACCGTCACCAGCAACCTCGCGGTCGGCCTAGCCGCAACGCTCGCCACTGGCGGCCTGCTCGGCCCCGCGAGAAAAACGATCAAATGCGGCGGCTGCGGAACCAAGTACCTGCAGGGCTGACCGGCCGTGTAGCCCGGTCCAGCCCCGCACTGCCAAGCACGGGGATGGCCGGCAATGTCGCTTCGGCACAGAGAGCGCCCAACGACCGCACCGGCGTCACTTGGACGCAGGAATAACGACGGGAGATGCGAGTGAGACTCTGCATGGTGTGCGGCCACCTGGCCGTCCATCGCATCCCGGTCGAGAGCACCGGCGGCCAGTGGCTCGCCCAGGTGCTCGACTGCGAGTCGTGCCCAGACGGCAAGTGCGACACGCGAAGGCAGGGCCGGTGAGACGCCCGGCCATGGAGCCGTTCCTGGTTCTGGAGGTCACCGGTCAACCCGCGAGCTACTCTACCGCCGCCACATCTCCTTGGCAGAAAGCAATACGGCACAAGATCATCGAAAGCGGTGCGACTCCCCGGGTCACACGGTTCGGGGTCCGGATCGCCTTCCGGACCCGCGTCCCAGCCAACGCGAACGAGGTCTGGGACCTCGACAACCTCGTCAAGCCGACGCTGGACGCGATGGATGGCGTCTTCGGAAAGCGGCCTATCAAGGGGCGACCGCAAGCCGCCGATGACCGAGTGGATTACCTGGAAGCCAGTAAACGCACGGTCTTGGACGGGGAGTCTCCGGGTGCGCGTATCGAGGTCTATGACCTCGGCAGCGATGCCGCAGCCCTCTGACGGCCGCGCTCCGCCTCGATGAACGGCGCGCCGAGGGAATCTGGGGCGAAAGGCAGTCAGCCTCCGATCACGCACGGGACGTCGAACGGGTCGTAGCTCTGTCACACCGCCGCCGGGTTCCGGAAGATGCCGGCCGACGGGAGCGCCGCGCCCTGGAAGTTGAACAGCGTGAGGTTCACGTTCGGCGACCCGACGCCGACCCCGGGCTCCCAGCCGACGCCGGGGATCCAGTCAGGTGCCCAGTAGAACAGCCCGGCGCCGAGCCCGTCGGGCACCTGGGCCAGGATGGACAGCTCGTCGCTGACGAAGGACAGCTGGCCGCCAGGGCTCGCCGGGTAGCCGGGCGACAACTGGCTGGTCTCCCAGACGAAGTCACCGGTGCTGTCACCGATCGCGTTGTTGCCGTTGGCCAGCGTCCACGGGTACTGGGTCTCCGCGATGACGATCCGCTTGCGGAACTGGGTGGCCAGCGCGTCGACGTTCTGGCGCATGGCCGAGATCGGCCCGTGGAAGAACGGGTAATAGGACAGGCCGATCACGTCGAACGGCACGCCGCGGGACACCAGGTTCTGGAAGAAGGCCTGGCTGAGCTGGCTATTGCCGCCCTGGTCGTAGTGCATCATCACCAGCAGCTGGTGGCGGGGCGGGTTCCCGGCCCTGGCCCCGGCCACGCCCGCCTTGAGCAGGGTGGCCAGCGCGTCGTAACCCGCGCCGGTGGCCGGGTCGACCTCGCCGACCGGCCACAGGATCCCGTTCCGTATCTCGTTGCCGATGGAGACCATGTCGACAGGCGTCCCCTGACCGGCGAAGGCCGAGATCACCTGCTGGGTATACGACCGGACGGTGGCCGTGAGCTCGGTGAGGTCCTCGCCCTGCCAGGCCGCGGGGATGTTCTGCTTGGTCGGGTCGGCCCAGAAATCGGAGTACATGATGTCCAGGTAGATCCGCATGCCCGCGGCGTGGACCGCGCGGGCCAGCGCCAGGTCGCCGGCCAGGTCGTTGTAGCCGGACGGCGGGTCTACCCACAGGCGCATGCGCACGTAGTTGGCGCCGTTGTCCCGCATGATGGTGACCGGGCTGGCCTGCCGCCCTCGGTCGGTGAACGTGGCGCCGACCGCGAGTTCCTGCGGGGTGAAGGAGAGGTCCGCCCCGAGGCCCAGGCCGGCGGCGGCCGGATCCGGCCCGAACATCCGGAACTCACCCACGCAGACGTCCGCGCCGGTGTCGCTGTACACGGTCAGTTGCGCGTACCGCGCCTGGGTTCCGGTCGGCACAGGTACATACATCGGGTTGCCCGGGTCAAGGGCGATGTCTCGGGCATCCATAACGGTCCGCCAGTCTCCTGCCTGGCTCGCGACCTCGATCGTGGCATCCGCCGACGGGCTGGACGCGCCCAGCGTGATGCCCAGGTCGCTGAACGAGCGGACCTGGCCCAGGTCGACCACGAGGCTCCCGGTCCAGGATGAGGTGCACCAGTCGATGCCCGCGTCGCCGTCGATCGCGTTCGCCGCGGGCGCGCCCGCTTCCGACGAAGTGGCGGTGGCCTGCCCGGACAGCGCCCAGTCGATGGTGGGCCCGCTCGCGCCGGCCTGGGCGGCGACCCGAGGTGCCGCGGAGTGCGATAGAGCGGCCATCAGCGGTACCGCCAGGACGACCGGCACCGCGATGATCGTCAGCCGGCGGGCTAATGAAAGACGACGTGCGTTTTCCATGGCGATCTCCGTTGCCTCAACCAGATGTGAGCGCTCACATCCGCGCTACCCGGGACAGTAGATCCAGATAAGTCCGTTGACAACGACCTAAAAACAGATTTGAGAGGTGAGGTCGCAGATCGCTACAACGGACGAGCCGGCGGTGGCCTCTCCTGGTAGCCGCTGGTGTGAAGGGTCACCGCTGCGGGACGATAGGCCTGTGGGGGAGCAGGCTGGGCTGGGTTTCGGCGGGCTGTTACGGCGACTGCGCGACGAGGCCGGGCTGACCCAAGACGAGCTGGCCGAGGCCGCCCAGGTGAGCCAGCGCGCAGTCAGCGACCTGGAGCGCGGCATCAACCGCACCGCCCGCAAGGACACCGCCCTGCTGCTAGCCGGGGCGCTGGGCCTGGACGGTCAGGCGCGCGAATCGTTCATCGCGGCGGCCCGCGGGCGAGTACCAGCCACGGAGGTACTGGCGGCGGAACAGGTAGGCGCGGGGGGCTCGGCAGTCAGCGGGATGCTGCGGCCGGATGCCGCCTTGGCCGGCCGGCCAGGCGAACTCGGGCAGCTGGTGAGCGCGGGGACCCTGACGTTCTTGTTTTCCGATATCGAGGGCTCCACTGCGCTGCTGCGGCGGATGGGCGAAGGCGTGTACGCGCGGCTGCTGGCCGATCACCACGCGCTGATCCGGTCGGTCCTGGCCGCGAACGATGGCCGGGAGCTCAACACGCTGGGCGACGGGTTCTTCGCCGCGTTCGCCTCGCCGCGGGCGTGCGTGGCCGCCGCGGTGCAGATGCAGCAGGCCCTGGAGGGCCACGCCTGGCCGGCCGGGGAGCGCATCCGGGTGCGGATGGGCGTGCACACCGGTGAGGCGTCGGACACGGCCATGGGCCCAGTAGGCCTGGATGTGCACCGCGCCGCCCGGGTGGCGGCGGTCGGCCACGGCGGCCAGGTCCTGGTGTCTGAGACGGCGGCCGCCCTGGTGCGCGATGCGCCGCCGCCGGGCGCGGCGCTGATTGACCTGGGCACCCACCAGCTGAAAGACCTGGGCCGTCCGGAGCAGATCTTCCAGCTCAGCGCCCCGGGCCTGCAGGCGCAGTTCCCGCCGCTGCGCTCGCTGGGCAACCCGGCGCTGCCCAACAATCTCCCAGCCCAGCTGGCGCCGTTCATCGGCCGCGAGCGGGAACTGACCGACGTGCGGGCCCTGGTCGGATCCTGCCGCCTGGTCACCTTGACCGGGGCCGGCGGGGCCGGGAAGACCCGGCTGGGCCTGCAGGCCGCCGCCGAGCTGCTGGACGGGTCCGGCGACGGGGTGTGGCTGGCCGAACTGGCCACGGTCACCGACCAGGACCAGGTTGCGGCGGTCGTCACCGGCGCGCTGCAGATAGCCGCGCAGCCGGGCCGGCCCGCGCTGGACACCCTGGCCGACGCGCTGGGGCCGCAGGACATCTTGATCGTGCTGGACAACTGCGAGCACCTGATCGGGGCGTGCGCCAAGACGGCTGAGGCGATCTTGCAGAGGTGCCCGAAGGTGCACCTGCTCGTAACCAGCCGCGAGCCGCTGGGCATCGCCGGGGAGACGATCTACCGGGTACCGTCGCTGTCCCTGCCCGCCCCCGGCGAGTCCGGCGAAGCCGTGGCGGCGGCGTGCGATGCGGTCGCGCTGTTTGCCGCCCGGGCGCGGGAACAGGGCGCCGGCCTGGCGCTGGACGCGGACAGTATTCCGCTGGTGGTGTCGGTGTGCCGGCGGCTGGACGCGATGCCGCTGGCCATCGAGCTGGCCGCCGCGCGGCTGCGGTCGATGTCGCTGGCTGAGCTGGCCGGGCGGCTTGATCAGCGGTTCCGGCTGCTGACCGGGGGCAGCCGCACCGCGCTGGAACGCCAGCAGACCCTGCGGGCCACGGTGGACTGGTCCTACTCGCTGCTGACTGGCGCCGAGCAGGTCGTGCTGGGGCGGCTGTCGGTGTTCGCCGGAGGGTTCGACCTGGCCGCGGCCGAGGCCATCGGCGGATCCGGGGACATCGACGCGGTGGAGGTTCCCGGGCTGCTGGGCTCGCTGGTGGACAAGAGCCTGGTGGTGGCCGAGCCGGCCGGCACGGGGCTGCGGTACCGGCTGCTGGAGACCATCCGGATGTTCGCCGCCGAGCGGCTGGCCGAGACCGGCGAGGAGGCTGCCGCGGCCCGCAGGGCGCACTGCGCGCACTACCTGGCCCTCGCCGAGGCCACCGCCCCGCACCTGGCCGGCCCGCAGCAGGCCGGCTGGTTCGGCCGGCTGGAGGCCGACCAGGCGAACTTGCGCCGTGCCGCCGAGCACGCGGCCGGCGAACCGGACGGGACCGCAGACGTCCTGCGGTTCGGCGTCGCGCTGTGGCGGTACTGGGACGCGCGGTCGCGACATGAGGAAGCGGCCGGGCTGCTCGTGCCGGTGCTCAGCCGGCCCGAGGCCGGCGCGGACCCTGCGCTGTTCGCCGAAGCGCTGGTCTTCGCCGCGAACCACACCATGTTCACGGACCTGCCCACGAGCCTCCAGCTCGCCGAGAAGGCCGACGAGGTCGCCGACGGGCTCGGCGACGACCGGCTGCTCATCCTGTCGCGCGAAATGCTGTGCTGGGCGTATGACTTCGCCGGCCAGCCGGAACGAGCGCGGCCGCTGGGGGCGGAGGCGGTCGCGCGGGCCCGGCAGCTCGGCGACGACGAGCTGCTGCGCATGAGCCTGGACGCGTACGCCTTGACCGTCGACGTAGCCGCGTCCGGGCCGCTGTACGCCGAGGCCCTCGCCTGCGCCGAGCGTTCCGGCGACCTATTCTACGAGCAAGTCCTGCACAACAATGCTGGCTGGGCGGCCCTGGAGATGGGCGACATCCCCGGTGCCAGGGCACACATGGAAGCCTCAATACGGGCCACGGAGGCACTCGGAATCCCGCACCCCTCCAGTCAGCGAACCTGGGCATGATCCTGCGGGCCGAACACGACCCTGACGGCGCGCGATCCGCACTCCAGGAAGCCCTGCGGACCGGCCGCCGGATCGGCGACAAGAGAACCATGGCCGACGCCATGGGGGGGCTGGCGTGCCTGGACGGCGATCTGGGCGACTGGCCCCGGGCAGCCATGCTGCACGGCGCCGCGCAGGCCCTGCTCGACCAGACCGGAGCTCCGTGGGACACCCTCGAGGCGCGCTACCGCCAGGAAAGCCTCGACCAGGCGGGCGCGGCCCTGGGCGACGAGCAGTTCCAGCGAGCCTACGCCCGCGGCATGGCACTCAGCTTCGACCAGGCCATCAGCCTCGCCCTCGGACAGGTCCTCCCGGCCACTAGTGACGGGCCGCCATCGGCTTAGAGCCGGAGGATTTCGGCCGCGGGTTCCGGCTCGGCCAGGCTGGTCGCGGTGTCGTGCTGGCGGATGAACTCGCGGGGCGGCGGCCACATGGCCACGTGCTGGTACTCGGCTACGGGGTCGTAGCGGATGAACGTGATGTGCTCGATGCCTACCTCGAACAGGTGAAACCGGCCTACCTCTGGGTCCCAGCCGAGGCTCTGGGCCACCGCCCGGGCGTAGCGGCGCTGGACCGCGGCATCGTGCTCGGCGCGCGCGGTACCGCGGATCTTGAACTCTCCGTCACCGCCATCCCGGCTGGCGATCACGCTGTGTACCAGGATGCGCGGGTCACGCAGCAGGTCGGCGGCCTTCGTCGACTCCCACATCATGGACAGCCACAACGCCCCTTCCATGGCGAACGGCTCCACCGGGCTGAGCCTCGGCGTGCCGTCCCGCCGGATCGTCGCCACCAGCACCACGCCGGGATCCAGCAGGCGCTTCCGCCCGAGGTCGGCCAGGCCCGGCTGGTATTGCTCGATCTCCGACCACCGCATGCCGCCTCCCAGGCCGAGATACGAGGGTGCCTGCCCTTCCTGCCCTATCAGGAGGCACTGACAAGGCGGTGGGTAGTGTGGCCGCCCTCGGTCAGCCGGCCGACACCGGCACCACCGCTCGGCGCTCCGGGTACAGGCAGGCGTGCTCCTGGGCGGTCTCCCCGACCTGGCCCAGCACCGGCCGCTCCGACCGGCAGCCCGGTGCGGCGAACGGGCACCGCGGCTCGAACAGGCATCCCGGCGGCTCGGCCCGCTCGTCGAGCGCGCCAAGCGGCACGGGTCGCTGCGGGCCCGGCTGCTCGATCCCGGCGAGCACCGGGATCGCGGCCAGCAGGCACTGGGTGTAGGGGTGCACGGGAGCGCCGATGACGGTGTCGGTGCGGCCGTGCTCGACGACCTGGCCCCGGTAGATGACGTACAGCTCGCCGCCCGGCCCCAGGTAGCGGGCGGTCGCGACGTCGTGGGTGATGAACAGCACCGAGACACCGAGCCGCTCGCGCAGGTCGCGCAGCAGCCGCAGGATCCCAAGGCGCAGCGACACGTCGATCATCGACACCGCCTCGTCGGCCACGAGCACCTCGGGGTCGACGGTGAGGGCCCGGGCGATGACGACGCGCTGGCGCATCCCCCCGGACAGCATGTGCGGGTAGCGCGACAGCGCGAAGCCGGGGTCGAGGCCGACGAGCTCCAGCAATTCGGCGCGGCGCCGCCGGACCCAGCCGTCGTTCTCGCCGCGCTGCCGGGCCCGCAGCGCCAGCGGGGCGCCCAGGATGCCCTCGACGGTGCGGGTCGGATTGAGCGCCGAGTAAGGATCCTGGTGGATCATCTGGATCCGGCGGAAGTACGTCTCCCGCTGCCGCGGCCGCAGCCTGCTCAGGGGCTGGCCGTCGATGATCAGCTCACCGCCGTCGAAGTCCTCGAGCCCGCACAGGATCCGGCCCAGGGTGGTCTTGCCGCAGCCGGACTCGCCGATGAACGAGACCGCCCCGCGGTCGGGGATCGTGAAGTCGACGCCGCGCAGCGCGCGGACCGGGTCCCGGCCCAGCAGCCCGCCGCGGGCGGGGAAGGTGCGGGTCAGGCCGCGGCCCTCGATCACGGCCGTTCCCCCGGTACCGCGTGGCAAGCGACCCGGTAACCGCCCGGCCCGGTCGCCGCGGACCCGGCGCTCGCAGGCCCGGCACCAGCAGGTTCGGCGGTCACGGGCCCGGCACCAGCAGGTTCGGCGGTCACGGGCTCGGTGCTGGCGCAGACCGGCATGGCGAGCGGGCAACGCGCCCGGAACATGCAGCCCGCCGCGGGAATGGACATCAGGTCCGGCGGCCGCCCGGTCAGCGGCCGCGCCAGCTCCGGGTCCCCGGTGATCCGGGGCAGCGCGGCGAGCAGGGCGCGGGTGTAGGGGTGCCGCGGGCCGACCAGCAGGGCCCCGGTCGGTCCCTCCTCGACGATGCGCCCGGCGTACATGACCGCGGTGCGGTCGGCGAGCTCGCCGATCACGCCCACGTCGTGCGAGATGACCAGCGTGGTGAGGCGCCGGGCGGCATGCACCTTCCTGATGATCTGCAGCACCGAGGCCTGGGAGAGCATGTCCAGGGCGGTCGTCGGCTCGTCGAGGATCAGCACGTGCGCGTTGAGCACCAGGGCGAAGACGATGCCGACGCGCTGGCGCATGCCCCCGGACAGCTCGTGCTGGTAGCAGGACAGCACCCGCGCGGAGTCCAGGCCCACGTCCTCGAGAAGGCCCCGGGCCCGGCGGAGCAGGCCGCGCAGGTCCCGCTCGCCGTGCGAGCGGCCCAGGTCCAGCAGCTGCTTGCCGACCGGCTTGAGCGGGTTGAGCGAGTTCTGCGACGCCTGGAACACGTAGCCGATCTCAGCGCCGCGGACCCGGCGCAGCTCGGCGGCGGGCAGCGCGAACACGTCGCCGACCCCGTCGATCTCGACCGAGCCCGAGGTCACCCGGCCCGGGGTCGCGTTCAGCAGCGCCAGCGCGAGCGTCGACTTGCCCGACCCCGACTCGCCCAGCAGGCCGGTGATCTGGCCGGGGGGCAGGTCGAGCGACACGTGCGACACCGCGGGCCGCTCGCCGCTGGCGGTCGCGAAGGCCACGGTGAGGTCGCGGACCCTGACCGCGGCCGGGACGTTCGCGTTCGGGGACGCCGGAGGGGTGACGGCGGGCGCCGGCCGGGCCATCAGGTCTCCCGCAGCCGCGGGTTGAACCACTCGTCCACAGCGCCCAGCACGAGCACGATGCCGAGGGTGAGCAGCAGGATGCACACCAGGGGCGACAGCAGGTAGGTGAGCGCCTGCGGGCTGGTCAGCGCGCCCGCGTCCCACACCGCGGTGTTGAGCATGACCCCCCAGTTGCTCACGTCGAACGGGAGCACGCCCAGGAAGAACAGGCCGGTCTCCGCGTAGATCGCGGCGGTTACCGAGAGCAGCAGGCTCATCGCGACGAACGGCGCCACGTTGGGCAGCAGCTCGCGCAGGATGACGTGCCGGCCGGGCAGCCCCAGGCCGCGGGCGGCCTCCAGGAAGCCGCGCTCGCGCAGCGAGAGAGTTTGCGAGCGGACCGCGCGGGCGACGGCCCCCCAGCCGACGATGCCGAGCACCAGGCCCATCGCGTACGGGGAGCCGAAGTCCCAGACCGTTGCCAGCACGATCAGCAGCGGGAAGTGGGGAATCGTGAGGACCAAGTCGGTGACCCGCATCAGCGCCGTATCCCTGGACCCGCGGTAGTAGCCCGCGGTGACCCCCACCGCGGTGCCCAGCGCCACGATCAGCGCGGCCGCAATCACCGCGGACAGCAGCACGTAGCGGGCCCCGGTCACGATCAGCGCGAGCACGTCGCCGCCTTCGAAGTCGGTGCCGAGCGGGTGGGCCAGGCTAGGCGGGGCGTAGATGGCGCCCGGGTCGATCGGCAGGTTCGCCGGGTACAGGTACGGTCCCGCGATGGCCATGAGCGTGAAGCAGGCGATGATCGCCACCCCGAAGGCCCGGCCCGGGGTGCGCACCAGGATCCGCCAGCGCCCGCGGGCCCGGGGGCGGGGCAGCGTGGCCGCCACCGGCTCAGCCCCTCCGGACCCGGGGGTCGATGACCCCGTAAAGCAGGTCGGCCAGGATGTTGGCCAGGATGACGGCCGTCGTGATGATCAGGAACGTGCCTGTCATCAGCGGGTAGTCGCGCTTGCCGATGCTGCTCAGGAGCAGGTCCCCGAGCCCGGGGTAGATGAAGACGTGCTCGATGAAGATCGCGCCGCCGAACATGAACCCGATCGTCAGCGCGAGGATCGTGAACAGCGGCAGCATCGCGTTGCGCGCCACGTAACGCATGATCGTCAGCGGCCGCAGCCCGCGCAGTTCGGCGGCGAGGATGAAGTCGTCGCCCAGCACCGACACCACGCTCGACTTCATCGTGAGCAGCCAGCCGCCGTAGCTGGCCAGCGCGTACGCGGCCACCGGCAGGATCGCGTGGGTGACCAGCGATCCGATGAACTCCAGGTTCCAGCCCGGCGTCAGCGTGACGTCGTACGGGGCCCCGAACGGCAAGACCGCCCAGAGCGTGGTGAACACGTACGCGAGCAGGATCGCGATGATGAACTGCGGGATGCCGTGCAGCAGCGAGCCGGACACGGTGAGCAGGTCACCGGTTTTGGTGGAGCGCCTGGTCGCGGCGAGCACCCCGGCGCAGGCCCCGATCACGAAGCTCACCAGGATGCCGGACAGCACCAGGATGATCGTCCACGGGGCCGCGGCGGCGACGATGTGCGCGACCGGCACTCCCTCGTAGGTGATCGACTGGCCGAGATTGAAGTGCGCGAGCTGCCCCAGGTAGGCCAGGTACTGCCGCGGCAGGGACTGCCGGGGCACGAATCCGTACAGCAGCGCGGTCGCGGCGCTGGCCTGGTCCGGCGTCATCCCGTGCACGATGTCGGCCTCGTACGCCGTGGCGACCGGGTCGCCGGGCATGAGCCGGACCAGGAAGAACGTTCCGCTGGCGACCACCCAGATCATCACCAGGCCGGTCAGCAGCCGGGCTGACAGCCTGCGGGCCAGCCTCATCTGTTCGCCTGCCTAGAGAGTTGGGCCGGCGGCAGCGGCGGGCGGGGGGGAGGCCTACCACTGCCGCCGGCGTCTGGCGGCCTGCTACCTGGAGTGCACGTACCCGTAGGTCATCCACACCCCAGGTGACAGGTTGAGCTGCGCGTCGTTGCCGGTGGGCCAGCCGCCGAACCGCTGGTTGTTGACGAACTGGACATTGATGTAGTCCCACAACTGGATCACCGGCAGTGAGTAGTTGGTCGCGGCGATGAGCTTGGCCATGATGGTGTTCTGTCGGTTCAGGCCCGTCTTGCTATTCAGGTTGACCGAGGTGAGTCGGTAGGTGAGCCGACCCGGATTCACCGTGCCGAGCCCGGGCACGTGCACCGTTTTCGGCGCGTTCAGGAAGTTGTCGGCGGTCGCGTTCCCCGTTGGGTACCGCTTGAGTGTAGCGCCGGTCGGGACGTATCCGTCGTAAGTCCCATAAATCCGGTTGAACGTGGAGTACGCGCCCGGCCCGATCGCGGTCAGCCAGAACCCCACCGCGTAGTCGCCCTGATAGATATTGGCCAGGTAGGTCGCGTAGTCGGGAGCGAGCGAGACCGACGTCGGGATGCCGAACGTGGTGAGCTCGGACTTGATCACGCTGGCCGCGGCGATCCAGTCGCTGAACCCGCTGGGCACGTTGATCGTCATCGTCCACGGCTGACCGCCGGGCAGGTGCCACTGGCCGCCCTGCTTGGTAAAGCGCGCCGCGGCCAGCAGGCCCGCGGCCTTGACCGTCTCGGTCGGGTATCGGCTCAGCGCGGCCACCTGGCCCGGCGTCAGGTAATCGCCGAGCACCGAGGAGATCACGCCGGTGGTGGTCTTCGACGCCACTCCGCTGATCGCCTCGCCGACCTTCTGCACCGCGTCGCGGTTGATGACGTAGGCCAGTGCCCGGCGCACCGCGAGCAGCCCGTAGGGGTAGGTGTGCTGGTTGAAGGCGAGCGATGCAGCCACCAGGCTCCGGGCGTTGACCTGGGTGTTCCCCGCCGCCTTGACCCGGCTGAGCACGTTGGCCGGCATCGCGGTGTACGGCGTGACATCCAGCCTGCCCGCCTGCATGTAGCTCCAGATCTGCTCGTTGCCGGTGTAGTGCAGCATCAGCACCGCAGACGGCTGCACCTTGCTCGCCGCGTAGAAGTACTTGTTCTTGACCAGCAGCGCCTCGCCCGGGTTGATCCGCTGGATCGCGAACGGCCCCGCGGACACGTCCGTCGCGGGCGCGAACTTGGCGACCTGCTTGCCGATCGTGGTGAGCCGGGCGGCCGCCACGTCCGCCGCCCGGCCCGAGCCAAGGCTCGCGCCGATCACGCTCCAGATGTCCGGCGGCAGCAGGTGACCGTACACCGACGCCGGGACCACGAAGCTGGGGTCCTGCAGGATGCCCGACTCGAACTGGTTATTGTGCGCCCCGTGAACCTGGGTGAACCGCACCGTCTTGCTGTTGGTCACGGTGACCGCGCCCAGGTTGTAGAGCTGGATGCTGTCCTGGGTGAACCAGATCGCCGCCGAGGTCTTCACGTCGTTCGCGGTCACCGGCTGCCCGTTGGACCACCGGGCGCCCGGCTGCAGGTGCACGGTGAGCGTGCGGCCGTCCGGCGACAGCGACCAGGAGGCGGCTAACCCGGGCAGGGTCTGGTTGGAGTTGGCCGGGTTGTTGGTGGGCCAGCCGAGTTCTTCCACGTCGTAGCCGTTAAACGTGTTGTTGGTGAGGTTGAACGGGTTCATCGGCGCGCCGAGGGTGATCGGCGTGCCCTCGTCGACCGTCGTGAATATCCGGGTGTTCCCGCTCGCGTCGCCCGGTGACGAGCACCCGGCCAGCGCGGGGCCCGCAGCCAGTAACGCTGCGAGAACCACGAGGTAGCGGAACCTGACCAGGTTCATGAGCTGCCCCCCTGATCTTCTGGCCGCCACCGCGGGCCTGGCCGGCCCGGCGTAACGAGTGCCGGCGCTGGGGTCACCGCACGGGCTGGCGGCGCAATATCACCGTACATTCGTATACATAGTTAATGGGCAACATGCCGGTAATACCACGTATCGCCGGGTAGTCTACTACTCTGCCACGGCGCTGGTGACGCCTTCGGCGCCTGGGACGGTGCCGTCAGCGGCGGGCCTGCACCGCCGTGTAGGTGTGCGCTCGAGCGCTCGCAGCGTCTGCGCGGAGTCGGCGGTCCGGGCCGCGATTGGACACCCGCGCCCGGCCGGTGCCAGCCTGGATCCTGGCAAGCTCGCCATCATCACCGATAACGACAGGTAAGGGGGACGGCCGTGGACAGCACCGGGCTGCGTGCCGTGCAGCAGCCGCTGAAGGATGCCTACCGCGAGGACCCTCGCGAAGCGGTGGTGACGCTCCGCGCGCGCGGCGAACTCGGGGCCGAGGAGATCAGCTGCTCGGTGGCCACCGGCCAGGCGCTGGCCAAGGCGGGCCTGCACCCGGCCACCGGCGGCGACGGCTCGCTGGCCTGCTCCGGGGACATGCTGCTGCAGGCCCTGGTCGCCTGCGCGGGCGTCACGCTGCGGGCCGTGGCCACGTCGCTGGAGATACCGGTGGCCGGCGGGACCGTGCACGCCGAGGGCGACCTGGACTTCCGGGGCACGCTGGCCGTGGCCAAGGACGCTCCGGTCGGGTTCACGTCCATCCGGCTGAGCTTCGAGCTCGACACCGAGGCCACCGAGGAGCAGCTCGCGACCCTGCTGCGGCTGACCGAACGTTACTGCGTCGTCTACCAGACCCTGGTCCATCCCGTGCCGGTGAGCGCGGACATCACGACGTCGGCGCCCTGATCACCGGTCGGGCGCCCGGTCAGGGAACCGCCGCGCCTTACCGCGCAGCAGTGGCGTCCGGCCTGCGCCGAGGGGAACAGCAGGCCGCCCGCCGACGTTCCATTAGAGGACGTTTGGCGTTTCCCTGAAGGAAAATAGAACATAATGGCGCAGTGCATCACGTGCGGAACCGAGCTTCATCCCGAACGAGCGCAGAAGTACAACTACTGCATGGCCCCCGAGTGCCAGGAGAAGAACGCTAAGGGCCTGACCATGGTGGCGGTCGGCGTGAACAAGGCGGCCGACGAGCTCATGATCCTCGACGACCGGACCCGCGAGGACCTGGCCAGCGGCAGGCTCCGTGATCAACGGCGAGGATCGTTCGGCACATCGGCTCCAGCGCCTCCGGCCCCGCGGCCAGTCCCTGGAACCACGCTCGCTGGGAAGCCCGCCGGCTCGACCCGTCCGGCCCGCAAGCCCCAGCCCGCCCCGCGCCCGAAGCCTGTCCCGTGGACCGCGAAGCAGGAGAGGCTCGCGCTCCTCTATAACGAGCAGGGGCTACGGCCGGCCGAGATAGCGGACAAGCTCGGCGTGAGCAGTTACCTGGCGACCCAGATCATCCTCGCCGCCAAGAACCGCGGGAAGCTCTGATCACTGCGGCCCTGGATCTCCCCCGGTGATCCCCTGGGGCCGCCCGGCCGGGCGGCCCAGCCGACGAGTGCGAGCATAGGCCAATGGTGGAGTTCGTGGTGCGGCCGGCGCGGGCCGGCGATGCACGGGCGATGGCGGAGGTCTTCGCCGCGGTAGCTGCCGAACGCGACGGGATCGCGACCGAGCCGCCGGTCGACGCGCAGGAACGTGCCGCCGTATTCGCGCTCAGCGCGGACGGGACGATCGTCGCGGTGGCCGGCGACCGGGTCGTCGGGATGATCCACATCGAGGCCAGCCGCCATGGTTTCGGCGAGTTCGGAATGCTGGTCGACCGCGATTGGCGCGGCCGCGGGGTGGGGTCGGCGCTGGTGCAGGCGGCGGTCGACCGGGCGCGCGGCCAGGGTTTGCACAAGCTCTGCCTGGAGGTGTTCACGCACAACACCGCCGCGATCGGGCTGTACCGCAAGTGCGGCTTCACCGAGGAAGGGCGCCGGGTCAAGCAGTACCGGCGGGCCAGCGGCGAGCTGTGGGACACCATCGTGATGGGCCGCCTGCTCTAGGCCCGAACGAAGCGTTCGGGCCCGCTGACTGTAGACCCGCGGCCGGCTGTTCCATCCCCCGTCACATTCCTTCGCCTCGTCGTGTCATCACGTTGACGGACGAAAAGGAGAAGGATCATGCAGCCCAAGAAGATTGCGGTCGCCGGGGCGACCGGGAGGGTCGGCCATCACGTCGTCGACGTGCTCAGGGAACGGGGGCACGACGTGGTGCCGATGTCACGTGCCCAGGGCGTGGACGTGATCACCGGGGCCGGCCTGGCCGCGGCGCTGGCCGGCGTGAAGTGCGTCATCGACGCCGCCACCGGGCCCTCGGCCGGGCAGGAGCCCGCTACTGAGTTCTTCACCACCGCGGCCCGCAACTTGCAGGAGGCGGGCCAGCGGGCCGGTGTCGGGGAGCTGATCGTGGTGTCCATTATCGGGACCGACCGCTTCACCGCGGGCTACGGTGTGGCGAAGGTCGCGCACGAGCAGGCCGCGCGGTCGGGCCCGATCCCGGCGCGCGTGCTGCGCGCTACGCAGTTCCACGAGTTCGTCGCGCAGCTCGTGGACTGGGGCACGCAGGACGAGGTGAGCTACGTGCCGAAGATGCGCACGCAGCTCGTCGCGGCCAGGGCCGTCGCCGAGGTGCTCGCCGACATGGCCGCCGGCCCGGCCGCCGGGCCCACCGGGGCGCCGCTGGTAGAGGTGGCCGGCCCGCGGGAGGAGAACCTGGTCGACATGGCGATGCTGGTCGCCTCGCGGCGGGGCTACCCGTCGAAGGTGGTCGGCGTGAGCAATCCGGCCGACCCGGACCGCGAGATCAACGAGAACGGCGGGCTGCTACCCGGCCCGGACGCCATCCTGGCCGGCCCCACGTTCGAGGAGTGGCTCGACGCGACGCATTGACCGGCGCACCCGCTCCGCGCGGGCCGGGGGTTTGTTCTTGAACGATCGTTCGTGTATTGTCGTGCCCATGCCGCGCCCGCGAGAGTTCGAGCCCGAGGAGGTCCTGGACTCCGCCATGCGCCAGTTCTGGGAGCGCGGGTACCGGGCCACCTCGGTTGACGACCTGGTCCGGGCCACCGGGGTGAAGCCGGGCAGCCTGTACTCGGCGTTCCCGGGCGGCAAGCACGCCCTGCTGATGGGATCCCTGGACCGCTACTCCAAGCTGGTGGTCCCGCAGAAACTCGGGGACCTGGAGGGCCCGGGGGCCTCGGTTGCGGAGATTCGCGCCTACTTCGACGGGCTGGTGTGCGATCTGCTGAGCCCGGAGGGACGGCAGGGCTGCCTGCTGGTCAACAGCGCCATCGAGAACGCCGCCGTAGACCCCGAGGTCGCCGCGGTGGTGCAGGGGCACATGGCCCGGCTCGAGCACTGCTTCACCGCCGCGCTGCGCAACGCCATCCGGCGCGGCGAGATCCCGCCCTCGGTCGACCCGGTCGCCCGGGGCAAGGGCCTGGTGGCCAGCGGCATGGGCCTGATGGTCGTGGGCAAGGCCAACCCGGACGAGGAGGCGCTGCGGACCATCGTCGACACCGCGTTCACCGGCCTCGGCTAGAGGCCACTCCCCGCCCCGACTCGCCACTCCCCCGGCCGCCCCGGCCCTGCCCGGCGGCCTTACTTTCGGCTCAATAAATGAACGATCGCTCAAGAAAGGATCCGTCATGAAAGCCATCGTCATCACCGAGCCCGGCGGCCCCGAGGTCCTGGCCGTCACCGAGCTGCCTGATCCCGTGCCCGCCGCGGGCGAGGTACTGATCCGGGTGCGGGCGTTCGGGCTGAACCACGCCGAGGCCTACATGCGCAGCGGCAGCTTCGGGGAAGTCGCCCCGGTCACCGGCATCGAGTGCGCGGGCACGATGGAAGCGGACCCCAGCGGGCGGCTGGCCGCCGGGACGGCCGTGGTCGCCATCCTGGGCGGCATGGGCCGGACCCGCAACGGCAGCTACGCCGAGCTGGTCACGGTGCCGGCCGGCAACGTGGTGCCGGTCGTCACGTCCCTGTCCTGGACCGACCTGGTGGCTCTGCCCGAGGTCTACGCGACGGCCTGGGCCGGGCTGCACCAGAACCTGGGCCTGCGGCCCGGGCAGACGGTGCTGGTCCGCGGGGCCACGTCCTCGCTGGGCCAGGCCGCGGTCAACGTCGCCGCCGAGTACGGCGTCACGGTGATCGCGACCACCCGTCGCCCGGACCGGGCCGACCTGCTGCGCGGCATCGGCGCCGCGGACGTGCTGATCGACGACGGGCAGCTGGCCGGCCAGGTCGGGGCGCGCGGCCAGCAGGTTGACGGCGTCTTCGACCTGGTCGGCAACAGCGTGCTGCGTGACTCGCTGCAGATCGTGCGGACCCGCGGGCGGGTATGTCAGCTCGGCTTCCTGGGCGGCCTGGAGCCGGTGACCGATTTCAACCCGATCGCCGATCTGCCCACCGGCGTCCAGTTCAGCTTCTACGGCAGCGCGTTCGTGCTCGGCACCGAGAGCTTTCCGCTGGCCGATATCCCGCTGGCGGAAATGATCGCCAAGGCCGAGGCCGGGCGGTACCGGGCCAAGCCGGTCCGGGTGTTCGGCTTCGGCGAGATCGTCGAGGCGCACCGGGCCATGGAGGAGGGCCTGGCCGCCGGCAAGATGGTGGTCGCGGTGAACTGATCACGCGGCGACGCCGCCGAGCTACACCGGCTATCCGGCCTGCGGTGATCCCAGTAGCTCGGTGGCGACCGCGGCGTGCACCTGCTTGCGCAGGCGGACGACGGAGTTCACCGAACCGCGGCCGAAGTGCACCGCGTTGGTCAGCAGCACCGCCCACAGCCCGGTGCCCGGGTCGACGGACAGGCTGGTGCCGGTGAAGCCGGTGTGCCCGGCGCCCGACGCCGGCCAGCCGTCGCCCATGTTGTCCCAGACGTCACCGCGCAGGCCCCAGCCCAGGCCGCGGCGCCCGTCCCCGGCCAGGCCGTCGGTCTGGCAGCGCAGCGCCTCGGCCCGCAGGCCGCGGGCGGGCGCGCCGTCCCCGGCCCAGGCCGCACCGTCCCCGTCCCCGGCCCAGGCGGACGCGTAGCGGGCCAGGTCGGCGGCGGTGCCGAACAGCCCGGCATGACCGGCCACGCCGCCCATTGCCTCGGTGTTCTCGTCGTGCACCACGCCGACCTTGGCCCGGCCGCGGACTGGCTCGGTGGCCGCGATCCGGCCGGCCCACCGGGCGGGGGGCAGGTACCGGGTCGTGATCATGCCCAGCGGGGCGCACACCACCGCCCGCGCTAACTCGTCGAGCCCGCAGCCGGCCACCGCGGCGGCGAGCTCGCCGAGCGTGATGAAGCCGATGTCGGAGTAGCAGAACACCTCGCCCGTCCGCGCCACCAGGGGCTCGGCGAGCGCCGCGGCCCGGATCTCGGCCGGGTCGCTCAGCCGCCGGTAGTACTTCCGTCCGTCGGGCAGCCCGGAGGTGTGCAGGAGCAGCTGCCGCACGGTCACCCGGTCCTTGCCGGGCCCGGTGAACGCGGGCAGGTAGCGGCAAGCCGGCTCGTCCAGGCCGACCTCGCCCCGGCCGGCCAGGTGCAGCAGGGCCGGCAGCGTGGCGACGACCTTGGTCAGTGAGGCAAGGTCGAAGACGGTGTCCGCCGTCATCGGGCGCTGGGCGTCCGCGTCGCGCTGCGCGTCGCCGGCCACGTGCTGCAGCCGCGGCTCCGGCTGGCCCCGCCCCGCGGCCAGGACCGCGCCGGGCACCACCCCGGCCTCGACGGCGCGGTCGATCAGCTCGGCCGCGGTGGCGGTCTCGGCCATCACCCCGGCTCCCCCGCCGAGGCCGCCGGGCCGGCCGGGTCCGCCGGGCCGACCAGCACGCCGGCGGCCGCCTCCAGATTGGCCCGGCCCGCTCCCCGGGTGCCGAGGTAGCTGACGCCGGCCAGCGGCCGGTCGTGCACGGTGCCGGTGCCGACCACGACGGCGTCCGGGCGCCGGGCCAGGACGCGGGCCAGCAGCTCCCGCTGCCAGGGCAGCCGGTGCGCGTCGCGGACCACTAGTACCAGCGGCCGGGCGCCGCCGCGCGCGATGATCTCGTCCAGTTCGTCGGGAAGCCGGGTGAGCCGGATCCCGTCCACCTCGGGCCGGGCGCGCCGCAGCACGCCGAGCAGGCAGCCGACGGCGTCATCCGGCACGCCCCGGCCGCCGGCGTCCAGCACGTATGGCGGGCCGGCCAGCGGTACCTCGGCCAGGTCCACGAGCAGGCCCCGGCGGGCCGCTTCGGCACCGAGCGACGGCTCGGGCGGGCCGGCCGGCCTGGCCCGGGCCCAGCCGGCCAGGGCCCGGACCCGGGCGGCCGACTCCTGCACCCGGCGGGCCGGCACGGTGCCGTCGCGCACCGCACGGGCCAGGCTGTCCCGGGCCCGCTGCTGCGCGGCCCACTGCCCCGGCAGGCAGAGCAGGTCGGCGCCCGCCGCCAGCGAGCGCACGGCGCCCTCGGCGCTGGCCGCGTTGTCGCCTATGGCCGCCATCTCGAGCGCATCGGTGACGATCACGCCGCCGAAGCCGAGCTCCTCGCGAAGCAGCCCGGACAGGATGCGGGGGGAGATCGTCGCGGGGACCGTATCGACCGCCGGGAACACCACGTGAGCCGTCATGATCGAGCGGACTCCGGCGTCGGCGGCGGCCCGGAACGGCACCAGGTCGGTCTCCCGCAGATCGCTCAGCGAGGCCTCGACCACGGGCAGCGTGAGATGAGAGTCCGTATCGGTGCGGCCGTGACCAGGGAAGTGCTTGGCGCAGGAGGCGACCAGGTGGGACTGGAGGCCCTCGACGAACGCGGCGGTGTGCGCGGCTACCGGGCCGGGGTCGGGGCCGAACGAGCGCACCCCGATGACCGGGTTTGCCGGGTTGCTGTCGAGGTCCGCCACGGGCGCGAGGTCGAGGTTGACCCCGCCCTCCGCGAGCATGGCGCCGATGCTGGCCGCGACCCGGCGGGTCAGGCCGGTGTCGCCGGCCGCGCCGAGCGCCGCGTGGCTCGGGTACGAGGAGCCGGTGCGCGCCTGCGCCCGGGTGACGGTGCCGCCCTCCTCGTCGGCGGCGATGAGCACCGCCGGGCTGTGCTCCCGCAGGGCCGTGGTGAGGGCGCGCAGCTGCGCCGGCCCGGTGATGTTCGTCGCGAACAGCAGGACCCCGCCCAGGCCGTCGTCCAGCCACCGGCGCAGCCAGTCAGGTGGCTGGGTGCCGGGGAACCGGGCGAGCAGGCAGCCGTCAAGCTCACCCACGGCCAAAACCTACATAGGTGCTCTTCATGGGGGACCATCGCTGACATTACACAGATCCGGAACCCACCGCCTCGTGGTCGGCCACGGCTCGCCGCCGGGGGCCGGTCCCGCCGCGGCCGGCCGCCGGCCGTCAGGAGCGCCGGGTGGCCGCCTGGGCCAGCCGGACAGCGCCGGCCACCGGCGGCCGGGCCAGAACCCGGATGTCGCTGCCGGGCCGGGCTTCCCCGATCGCGATCCGGACCGCGGTCTCCAGCTCGGCCGGGCCGAACACGCCGCCGGACAAGACCACGGGAAGGCCGGGAGGCGCGCCGAGCCGCTCGGCGGCGGACACCGCGAGGCCGGCCAGGGCGTCGGCCGCGGCCGCGGTGATGGCCGCGGCCGACGGGTCGGCGCTGCTCAGCACCAGTGGCGCGTAGCAGGCCCAGTGCCGCGGATGCGTCTCGGCGTAAAACAGCTCGTGCAGGGCGCCGATATCACGAGCGCCGGTGGCCGCGAGCAGGCGGTCGCCCAGCTGGCCCAGGGGAGCGCCGCGGTCACGGCGGTCGAGCAGCACGCGCAGCGCGGCCCGCACGATCCAGTACCCGCTGCCCTCGTCGCCGAGCAGGTATCCCCACCCCCCGGACTGCACCTCGCGGCCCTGGTAGCGGCCGATGGCGACGGAGCCCGTGCCGCAGACCAGCGCGATCCCGGCGTCCAGCCCCGCGGCGGGCAGGACGAGCGCGGCGTCCTTGACGATCATGACCTGCCCGGACCGGGTCAGCCGGGCCAGGTGCTCGGTGAGGAACTGCCGGGTGGCGGGAACGCTGGCGCCCGCCGAGCCGACGCAGACCGCGTCGAGGCGGCGCAGCGGGTCCAGGGGCAGCTGGGCCAGCAGGTCGGTCAGCGCGACCTTGGCGCGGGCCGCGCCGACCGCGACCGGGCTGGCGCTGGCCGCGTTGCCCTCGCCCACCACCTGGCCGTCCACGCAGAGCTGAGCCCGGCTCCGGGTGCCCCCGATGTCCAGGCCGAGGACCCGGCTACTCACCCGGTGTCTCCCGGTCCGCCGGGCCGAGCGTGGCCAGCGCCCGGCGCACGCTCCCCCCGGCCTCCGCCAGTGCCGCCGCGGCCTCCGCCGGCTCCAGCCCGGACAGCAGGCAGAGCAGGGCCAGCCGCAGGTTCCCGGCGCACCCGGCCAGCTCGGCCCGGCACGCCTCGTCCGGGGCGCCGGACGCCTCACGGAGTATGGCCAGCTGCCGCTGGCGCAGCTTGGCGTTGCTGCCCGACAGGCCGGCCATCAGGTTCGAGTAGGTGTGCCCCAGCCGCACCATCGCCGCGGTCGACAGCGCGTTGAGCACCATCTTCTGGGCGGTCGCGGCCTTCAGCCGGGTCGAGCCCGCGATGGCCTCGGGGCCGGTGTCCACCAGCACGTCGTGCTGGGCCAGCGCGGCGAGTGGAGCCGCCGGGTTACTGCTGACCAGCACGGTCAGCGCGCCGGCCAGCCGGGCGCGGCGCAGTGCGCCCGCGACGTACGGCGTGCGGCCGCTGGCGGTGATCCCGACCGCGACGTCGGCCGCGGACACCGCGCGGGCGTCCTTGGCGCCGAGCGCCTCGTCGTCCTCGGCGCCCTCGACGGCGGTGCTCAGCGCGGACGCGCCGCCCGCCTGATGGGCCACGAAAACCCCCGGCTCCAGGCCGAAGGTCGGGATGACCTCCGCCGAGTCCAGGACGCCCATCCGCCCGGAGGTCCCGGCGCCGAAATAGTGCACCTGCCCGCCCGCCCTGATGCGTTCCACCACGTGGTCCACGACCGTAGCCAGGGCGGGCAGGACCGAGGCCACGGCGCCGGCCACCGTGGCCTCCTCGGCGTTCAGCAGCCGCAGCACCTCTTCGGTCGAGACCAGGTCGATGTCGACGGTCCGCGAGTTGCGCTCCTCCGTGCGGGACGCCACCGGCAGCGGTGCCAGCAGCGCGTAGTCCCCCGATTCCGGCTCCCCAGGCACCGGCTCCACCTCCGTGACCCTGCACTGATCGATCAGTGGTTCAGATTGTGCCGGTTCCACGGGCTGTTTCAGGATTCTTGCGTGTGCCGGGCTGGCCCGGGAGGCTGGGGTGGCAGGGTGGGCCGGGTGCTGGTAGCCGGCGGCCGGCGGGTTAGCTGGGCAGGGCTGTCAGGGTCTGGGGGGTGAGGTGGCCGCTGCTGATGGCCTTGAACAGGTTGTGCACGGTGGTGATGAAGGTCCATTCGGCGG
>Ga0306920_100002311_pt1 | contig 24134 bp, 20 predicted proteins | sample flu12Cox44000170_FD_204666 | JGI IMG/M metagenome (GOLD analysis project Ga0306920, IMG submission 204666) | Lab enrichment of tropical soil microbial communities from Luquillo Experimental Forest, Puerto Rico - flux4day.12C.oxic.44.000.170 (v2)... | ecosystem: Environmental > Terrestrial >...
CGACAGCGAGAAGGCGAGAATGGCGAGCAGGATGGTCCAGACTTTGAGCGCCTCGCGCTTCTCCATCACGAGGGCGGAGTGCAGGAGGGCGGTGGCGGCGAGCCAGGGCATGAAAGAGGCGTTCTCCACGGGATCCCAGAACCACCAGCCGCCCCAGCCGAGCTCGTAGTAGGCCCACCAGGAGCCCATGGCGATGCCCAGCGTGAGGCACAGCCAGGCAGCGAGCGTCCAAGGTCTGACCCAGCGTGCCCAGGCGGCGTCGGTGCGTCCCTCGATGAGCGCCGCGACCGCGAACGAGAAGGCGATCGAGAGACCGACATAGCCGGCGTAGAGGAAGGGCGGATGGAAGGCGAGCGCCGGGTCCTGCAGGATCGGATTGAGACCGCGGCCCTCGGGCTGTGGCGGGATGCGCAGGAAGGGGTTGGAGGCCAGCACGATGAAAAGCAGAAAGGCGACGGCGATACCGGCCTGCACGGCGAGCACATTGGCGCGCAGCGTGGCGGGAAGGTTGGTGCCAAACAGGGCGACGGCGGCGCCGAACAGGGCAAGGATCAGCACCCACAGCAGCATGGAGCCTTCGTGGTTTCCCCACACGCCGGAGATCTTGTAGATGAGCGGCTTTGTCGTGTGCGAGTTGGCCCACACCGTCTCGACGGAAAAGTCGGACGTGACGTAGGCATGCATGAGAGCGAGAAAGGAGAAGAGGACGAGGCTGAGCTGGACGAGGGCGGCGGGCTCGGCCACGGCCATCAGCTGCCAATCGCGCCGTTGCGCGCCCCAGGCGGGCAGCGCCATCTGCACCAGCGCGGCGGCAAGCGCGAGAACGAGGGCAAAATGTCCAAGCTCCACGATCATGGTTGGTCCGCGCTCGCAGCGGTTGCGCGTGGGTCGTTGCCTCGCCTCCCGGCTCGGCACGAAGACAGGGTCAGGGTAAGGGCCGCCTCTGTGTCCGAACTATGGCTGCGGCCGTTGGTCACTCCGGCCCACTGCCCGCAAATCCTCTCGCGGCGAGCGCCCGGTGCGCCTCGGCCCACGGGGCTTGCCGGGCGAGGGAGCCCCTGCTGCGCACGCTCAGCGGGCCGCCGCCTCATTTCCGCCCATCACTTGCGGTTTTGCCGGCATCTTTCCACACGCCCTGCGCCTTCAAAGCCTTTGCCACTTCTGGAGGCATGTAATTCTCATCGTGCTTGGCAAGCACGGTGTCGGCGATGAAATGGCCCGCGCCATTGAGCTTGCCCTCGGCCACCACGCCTTGGCCCTCGCGGAAGAGATCTGGGAGGATGCCAGTATAGCTGACGGGGATGGTCTTCACCTTGTCGGTGATGGCGAACTCCACCTGCATGCCAGCGCCGCGCTTGAGGCTACCCTCGGCCACGAGGCCGCCCAAGCGGATGCGCTTGCCCGCTGGAATGGCCTTCTCCACCACCTCCCTGGGCGTGAGGAAGAAGACGATGGTGTCGCGCAAGGCGACGGCCACCAGCAGCACGGCGAGCGCGAGGCCGCAGACGCTGAGGACGATCAAGACGGCACGGCGCTGCTTACGGGTCACGGCAGGGGCCTCGAGCGCGCTGTCCCGCAACCTCGACCCTTGCCCCTCCCCGCAAGCCTCGCCCCCCGCACGTGTATCCTGCCCGCGGTGGGCCCGCGGACAAGGAGGAGGAACACCCAAGGCGCTTGCCGATGGTGATCATGATCCGAGGCCGAGGCTCTTGGCGAGAGCGGCGAGCTCGCCCAGCGCCTTCTCGTCGGCGGGGAACTGTCGGCGCGCTTGGGCAAGCGCCGCGCGGGCATCGTCCTTGCGGTCGAGGACGGCGTAGGCATTGACGAGGCGCAACCAGCCGGCGAGGTCATTGCCGTCGCGCTTGAGACGCTCGGCCAGGCCGTCGACCATTTGCGCGATCATGCGCTGGCGCTCCTCAGCCGGCAGCCTCTCGGCGGCCGTCACTTCCGCCGCAGAGGGTCCAGGAGTGCGCCATTCCACCTTGTCGGCGCCGGTGAGGCGCCGGGAGATTTCCGCGACGCGGCCTTCCAGGGTCTCCCGCCATGGGGCTGTGCTCGGCGCTTGCCCGAGGAGCGCGCGATAGTCGGCCAGCGCTTGGGCGAGCTTGCCGTCTTGCTCCTTGGCGAGGGCGAGCCAGAAGCGCGGCTCGGGACGGGCGGGCTCCAATTGCAGGATCTTCTCGAAGGCGACGCGGGCCTCCTCGCCGACAATGCCGTCGGCGGCGAGCACGGCGGATTCTGCGAAGCCGGCCAGCCGGCCCACGGTTTCGCCCTGCAGCCGCGCCGCCTTGGCATAGGCATCGGCGGCCTCGCGGAAGCGCCCGAGCTTGAAGTAGATGGGCGCAATGACGTCCCAGCCCTGGCCGTCCTCAGGATGCTCGCGCAGCTGCTTTTCGACCTTGGCGATCAGCTCGGCGACGTTGGCCTCTTCGAGCGGCAGCTCAAGGCGACCAGCCATCGGATAGGACGGCTGACCCGGTGAGCCATGCACGAGATAGAGCGCCAGCGTCAGGAGTGGGACGAGCACGGCCACTGCCACTGCCACCGGCGTACGCTTCGGCGGCAGTACGACATGCGCTCTCTCGTCGCTGTCTTGCGCGGCGGCGCTGGCGATGAGCCGGCGCGAGACCTCGGCGCGGGCCGCCGCCGCCTCGGCCGGGTCGACCCATCCCCGCTCGCGCTCGGCTTCGATCTCCTCGAGCTGGTGGCGGTAGACGGCAAGCGGGCCGGCGACCCAGCGCTCCGCCGCCGGTGGCGCCCGGCCGAGCGGGGCCAGCACGGCGGCCAGCACCGCAGCCGTCAGCATTGCGAACAGGAGCCAGAGCAGCATGTCTTGCCAATCGCGCGCCCCGCCACTGCATAGGGCCCACGCCGCCGCCTGGCAAGGAGGGGGCCGCGCGCAAAAAGAGCCCGGGAGGGAAACTCCCGGGCTCTGCGGTCTGGCCGTGTCCGCTGCGCCGCGTTATAGCGTTTGGTCGAGATCGGGGCTGGTGGTGGTGACCGTGTCAGCGGCGGCTGCCTCGACGAGCACCTTGCAGGCAGCCGGATAGTTCGGCGGCTCTGTCCCCAGCTTGTTGGTGAACTGGTCGTAATAGTCCTCCGGCACCGTCACGTTGCCGGTCTGGGGGATCTGCACCCACACGAAGGAGCGGTTCCACTGGCGCTCGATGAAGGGTTCGAACGAGCACGTCTGGCGCGCTTCCACCGTGGGCACCACCTTCGCCATGTAGCGGTAGGTGGCAGTGCTCGGCATGGGCGTGCGCACGCGGTAGACCTCCTCCTCCTCGAGTGCCGCGTAGGAGAGGATGGCGATGCACTCCTCGTAGTCGGGGTCATCGACGCGCGCGCAGCGGTAGAAGCGGTCGTAGTAGTACTCTGGCACCGTCAAATAGCCGACGCCGGCGATCGCCACCCAGAAGAACGCCTTTTTCCACTGCCGCTGGACGAAGGGAGCCAAACGCAGCTTGAGGTTCGCGTTGGGGATATGTGCGAGCGTGAGCTTGGGCTTCAGGCCCATGGGCACGTGCAACCGGCCCGCAAGGTTGGCGTTGCCGGCGGTCGCCTTGAGCAAGGGCAGTTTGGTCAGGGTCAGCTTGCCTTTACCCTGGCCTTTACCCTGCGCACCGTTCGATGCAGAGACCGCCTTGAGCACGCTCTTGTCGACCTTCGTCACGTGCTTGATATGCGGCTCGTGATGGACAACAGCCCGGTGCAAGGTCGTGTTGGTCTTGTTGATCTTGACGACCGACCTGGTGTTGAAACTGGTTACCGAGCGCGTGGAAACCGATACATGCGGGGCGGACGGGGCGGAGAAGTGCATGCCTCCGCCGCGAGCTTGCACGGGCACTGTGCCAAGCAGCGCCGTCGTCATGAGGGCCGCAACTGAGGTCGCGGCAGCACCACCGAACGCTTTCATCTGGCCTTCCTCCTTCAATCGCCGCCCGTCTAGTTGCTTGCAAGCATAGGTCAGCAGCGAATTTCCGCTGTTCCGCGAGGAACAGGAGCACGTCAGGCACGGCTCGAACCCGCGCTTGCCAGTAGGGACGTGAGCTTGACGGTCCAATCGCGCATGCGCGCTGCGCTGGAGCTGGAATGGCGCACCCGAGGCGATGCGCTGGTAGCGGCCCGCCCATAGGTCCGAGCACGAGCGCGCAAAAAAACCGCCCCGGCCGAGCGCCGGGGCGAGAATAGCGGGAGGGCGCCGGACTGCTAGGTTCAACTGGCCGTTAGGCGCAAATGTCTGTCTGGCTCAAGTGCCCATCAGGCACAAGGGCCGGGCCAAAGTGTCAGGCCAAAGTGTCAGGCCTGCTCGTCAGGCTCGAGCTTCGGGCCCAAGGGTCAAACGCCTGATCAGGCCACTTGCGTCCAGGTGCCATCGGGGTTGCGGCAGGCGGTGCCGCGCATGGATTGCGGTCGGCCGTCGATCCAGACGCGGTGCACGAAGTCGCGGCACTGTGCACTGCCGCGGTAATAATAGTCCTCGGCGATGATTTCCCCGTAGCGGCCGTTGTCGGGATTGCGCCAGCGCACCGGCTGGCGCGGCGGCCCATGCTCCCAAGCGTCGTACTCGGCCTGGCGCGCCAGCTCGCGATCGCGCGCATCGAGCGAACGGCCAATCTCGTTGCCGACAATGCCGCCGATAACGGCGCCCGCGACCGTGCTGGCGACCTTGCCGCTGCCCTTGCCAAACTGGTTGCCGATGATGCCGCCAGTGATGGCGCCGATGGCTGTTCCAGCATCTTGATTGTTTGCGCAGCCGGCGGAAAGCACACCCGCGGCCAGCGTCGCCGTCAGCACCAGAACCCTCATCCCCCGTCTCCTGTCCCCCATAGCCCGCCACCGCGACGCAAAAAAAGCCCGACCTCAAAGTCGCCTGCCCGATTCGGGCAAAAGTGCGGCCATGTGCAAGGTCCCTTGCGCATAACCTCGCGTCTGGGGTGCGTCAATTGGCGCTGGGCAGGGTGAGGCGGGCGGAGAGGCCACCGTGTTCAGAGCGAGCAAGCTCGAGCTTGCCGCTGTAGGAGTGGGCAAGGTCGGCCACGATGGAGTGGCCGAGGCCCGAGCCGGGCTTGGTCTCGTCGAGCCGGCGGCCGCGCTTGATGGGATCGGCCAACTGCTCTGCCGTGAGCCCGGGCCCGTCGTCGTCGACGCGGATTTCGAGCCAATTGCCGGAGCCGTTGCCCGCTGACGGTAGGGTCGCGGCCGCCAGGATGACGTTGCAGCGGGCCCACTTGGAGGCATTGTCCAACAGGTTGCCCAGCATTTCCTCCAGGTCCTGGCGTTCACCCTGGAAGCGGGCGCCCGGCTGGCAGTCGAGCGAGAAGGACAGCTGCTTGTCGCGATAGATGCGCTCCAGCGCGCGAATGATGGATTCCCCGACAGGGCGCACCTCGGTGACGCGTCCGATCACCCCAATGCGCGCGGCCATGCGGGCCCGGTCGAGGTAGAGATTGACCTGGTCGGCCATAATCTGCGACTGCTCGGCGACCTTGCGGGCCAGGGGGGTCGGATCGTCACGGGCCTCATTGTTGATGACGGCGAGCGGCGTCTTGAGGGCGTGCGCCAGATTGCCCACGTGCGTGCGCGCGCGCTCGACAATGTCCTGGTTGGATTTGAGGAGCGCATTGAGCTCCTGCTGCAGGGGCTGGACCTCCTCGGGAAGGTCAACATCAAGGCGGGTCGCCTCGCCTGAGCGAACGGCGGCCAGGCCCTTCTCCATCTTAGCGAGCGGCAGCAGACCGAACCGGATTTGGAAGAGCGTCACGGCCAGGAGGCCGATGCCGGCCAGCGCCAGGGCCAAGGTGAGCCGGTTGCGGAAGTTGTGCAGGCTGGTCTCGACCTCGCCCAGCGTGCCGGCAACGGCCACCGAATAGCGCTGTGCCTTCTTGCCTTCGCCGAAGACGTAGATGGTCTCGGCAACGCGCAGCTTCTGGTCGAGGGGTCCGTCCAGGTTGGCCCAGCGCACCTCGCGCTCGTTGGGCTCCACATCATGCTCGCTGGGGAGCGGGATGGTGAGGCCGGTGAGGGAGCGCGATATGAGCAGGTGGCCCGGCTTATCGTCCAAAGGCTTGATCTGCCAGTACCAGCCCGAGTGCGTGACCTCAAACAGCGGCTCGCCGACGTCCTTGGGGGCTCCGGGTTCGGCATCGCCGTGATCGACGGTGTCGGACAAGACGACCGTGAGCAACACGCCGAGGCGGCGGTCGAAACTGGTTTCGACCTCCTGCCGGTAAAGCGAGTAAATGATAGCGCCCGCGATCGGCAGCACCAGCAGATTCCACGCAGCCGCGGTGGCGAAGAGACGGAACGCCAGCGAGTTAGTTGTCATCGCCCTCCTGCGACAGCCGGTAACCCAGGCCGCGGATGGTCTTGATCATGTCCGGCGGGATCTTCTTGCGCAGCCTGCCGATGAATACCTCGATGGTATTTGAATCGCGGTCGAAGTCCTGCTCGTAAAGATGCTCCACCAGCTCGGTGCGCGACACCACGCGCTCGTTGTGATGCATGAGGTAGGCGAGCAGCCGGTATTCGTGCGAGGTGAGCTTGATCGGCTGACCCCTGAGCGTGACCCGGGCGGTTTTCGTGTCGAGGCGGAGGGGCCCGCACTCCAGATCGCTCTTGGCGTGTCCGGAGGCTCGCCGCACCTGGGCGCGGATGCGCGCCAGCAGTTCCTCCATGTGGAAAGGCTTGGCGACGTAGTCGTCGGCGCCGGCATCCATGCCGGCCACTTTGTCGCTCCAGCGGTCTCGGGCCGTGAGGATGATCACCGGCATCTTGCGTTCGGCGCGGCGCCATTGCTCGAGCACGCTGATGCCGTCCATCTTCGGCAGACCGGTGTCGAGGATGACAACGTCGTAGGGCTCGGTCTCACCGAGGAAGTAGCCTTCCTCGCCGTCGAAGGCAGAGTCGACGGCAAAGCCGGCATCCGTTAGGGCCGAGACCAGCTGACGATTGAGATCGCGATCATCCTCGACAACCAGGGCGCGCACGGCTCTTTCCCCTTTGGCATCCCGACGTGACGGAAGCCGGACCCTCCCGCCCAGGGTAGCGCCAAAAGAGCCACAAGCGTGGCGAGGCGAACCCCAGCTGGCGAATATATAGGGGGCGGTTGCGCTCAGGCTAGCTCATGCCAGATAAGTTCACGCTTTTAAGGATGATCCCCCCTGCGAACGCACGGGCGTGTGGCTGGCGCGGGTGAGATACCATGTTTAAACTGCGATTAAATTGCGCGCCAAAAACAACCCTAGCCAAACAAGAACCATAGCCAAATCATTGCCCGCTAAGGCGCCCCCAGCTTCCCGCAGCGGCGGGGGTCGAGCTCGCGCGCGCCATGCGCAAAAGCCGCGGCGATCAGAGCCCGGGCGCCGTAGCGGGCCCTGATCGGTGGGTCGGGCTCAGGGATCAGTTCCTGCCGCCCGACTGGCGCTCCTGCTGCTCAAAGAAGCTCGTGGCATCGAAGGCGCTCGCCGGGGCAGCCACGCCGGCCAGGACCCAGAGCACAAGCAGCGCTGATGCGAGGGCTCTCATGATCATCCCTCCTCGATCATTTCTCCTCTTGGGGATACCCCGCTTGCCCAGCCATGCAGCCGGACAGGTCGCTTGCGACCGAGGCAGCATATGGTTGTTGGGGTGGGCGCGAGAAGGCGCTCTCACGCAGCCGTGGCGAGGGGGTGATCAGGAGTGCTCGCTCCCCTCACGCCCAGCGCGATGCGGCAGCGATGACGCAGCGGGCTGCCGCATGCTATTGAGCCCCGGCCCCTTCGGAGTGCGGTCGAACCAGCAAAGGCAACATCCAGTGAAAACACCACTGCCGCCCGACGAGCTGACCGATGGGCTCTATACCGTGGTCGAGAGCGATGGCCGCCTGAAATTCGTTCTGGCTCGCCGCAAAAAGCCCGTGGGTCAAGTCATCCTTCCCGCCAACGAGGCGGGCCAGGTGGCGGCCAATGCGCTCGGGGGAGCCTACGATGCCTTCGATCAAGCGGCGCGGGGGCTCGTGCCGGCCGCGGAGCGCAAGACGACCTATCCGTTCGTGCGCATCAGCGGCCTCGGCCTGGGTCCCTGCCCCATCGAGGGTCACGCCTGCCTCGTCATCCGTGTCGGAGCGGCCGAAGTGGGCTTCGCGCTTCCCAGAAAGAAGCTCAAAGAGTTCGCGCAGTGGGTGGCGGCGCAAGAGGCGCCCGAGTAGCCGGAGGAGGGTCTCCCCTCAGCGTAACTGTGCGATGAGTGCGGCCGCCCTTAACGCGCAACAGCAGCTCCAAGTCTGTGGCGCAAAAGGAACCCTTGCCCGGCTTGTCGACGACGGGCTCGCAGGGCAGTGGCGCCAGTTCGGGAATGATCTGCCAGCCGGGCTTGCCGCGCACCAGGATCTTGCCGCACGGAGCCGGATCGCCGATGCCGGCGCCGATCTGGCAGAGTGCCAGCGCTTGTTGGGGGAAGGTCGGGGAGATCGGGGCGGTGGCCCTCGCGCGCGTGCAAGATGTGATAGCCTTGGCGCGCGTGGCGGCGAGCAAGCGTCCGATGGGCTCGATGGGGCGCGCGTCAGCGAGATGGCGTAGCCCATCTTGTTGACGTAGCCGCCGGGACCGCAGAAGTCGGTCTGCATGTCGATGACGATGAGGGCCGTGTTGGCCGGCGTCAGGTCGCCGTCGAAGGGCCAGCGGTAGGGGTCGGCGTGGATGGTGGGCATGGGCTCCTCAACGGGCGGAGGCGTTGGCCTCGACGTTGCGCTCCTGCCTCACGACCGCAAGTGGTGTGCCAAAGGGGCGGGCGCGAGTGGCCCGCTACGGGAGCGGGACGATGCCGAAGGTCGCATCGCGACAGGGCCCTGCATCCGATGAGCGAGGCGACGCCCGCCGGAGCACGCGCTGCGTCTTGGTATGCGGCCCCTACGCGGCCTCCGGGCACTGACCATTTCTTGCGCAATCCTGCGCGACATGCGCGCAACGACGGTTCCGGACGCCTGCAATTGGGCGTCCGCTTCTCGCGCACCCACCGTCAACTGTTGCGCAGGCGCATTCCACCGCCAGCGCCAAGCATACGATTGGCGGCGACGATCACGGCGGCGGTGAGGACGAGCATGCTGATGCCGAGGACGGCGATGGCCGCAAGATCGCCGCTCTCCTTGAGGTCGAAGATGAGGACGGAGAGCACCTTGGTCTCGGAGGTGAAGAGGATCACGGCTGCCGAAAGCTCGCGCACCACGGCGACGAATACGAAGCACCAGGTGGCGACGAGGCTCGGGCCCAACAGCGGCGCGGTGATGTCGCGCAGCGTTCGCGCGCGCGAGGCACCGAGGACGCGGCCGGCCTCCTCGAGCTCCGGCGCGAGCGAGCGGAACGCGGCCTGCAGCTGCTGATAGGCGGCCGGCAGCTCGATCGTCACGTAGGCGAGAAGCAGGATCCAGAGCGTGCCGTAAAGCACGATGGGGCCGCGCGTATAGGCGAGGAAGAGACCCACCCCCAACACGATGCCCGGAATGGCGATTGGCGCCGTGGCGAGGAAGCCGAGGGCCTTGTGGCCGGCGACGGCTGCCCGCGCGGTCAGATAAGCGACCACGACGGCAAGCAATGTGGCGCAGGTGGCGGCGAGCGCGCCGAGCAGGAACGTGTTCTTCATGGCGAGCTTGGTGGCGGAAAGCTCCAAGAACACGAAGCGGATGTTGTGGAACGTGATGGTTTGCAACGTCAGCAGCTGGGAGGGGAGCGGCGAGAGAGCGGCGTTCAAGAGCGCGCCGTAGGGAAGGAATACCGGCAATGCGAGCACGGCGAAGCACAAGAGCACAGCCGGCCAGCGCAGCAGTCCCAAGCCAATGAGGCGCGGCGCGCCGCTCTTGCCGCCGACCACCACGTAGCCGCGCCGACCCAGCACGGCCGACTGCGCGCGCAGCAGCAACACCGTGAGCAAGAGGAGCGGCAGAGAAGCGGCCGCGGCGAGCTCGGGTTTCGGCGGGAATTGAAAGAGCGTCCAGATTTTCGTGGTCATGGTGTGGAAGCCGGCCGGCAACGCCAGAATCGCCGGCGAGCCAAAGAGCGTCATGGCCTGCAGGAATGCCACGAGAGCACCAGCCAGCAGGGCCGGCAGGGCGAGCGGGAGCGTGACCCGCCGAGCCGTGCGCCAGCGACTGCCACCCAGCATGGCGGAGGCGTCCTCCAGGTCACCGGGTACGCGATCGAGCGCATTGGCGATCAGCACGAAGACGTAGGGGAACGTGTAGCAGGTGATGACGAAGATGAGGCCCGTGAGCGTGTAGATGTCGAACAAAGCTGCGTCGGGGCCAGCACCGGTCACCGCGCGGTAGAGCTGGTTGAGGAGACCGCTGTTGGGCGCCGCCAGCAGCTCCCAGGCGACGGCGCCGAGGAACGGGGGGGTGACAAACGAGGCCGTCACCAGAGTGCGGACCGTGCGCCTGAGCGGCATGTCTGTGCGCGCCACGATCCACCCCATCGGTGCGGCCACGAGGCAACAAGCGAGGCTGACGCAGGCGGCGATGACGAGCGTCGTCAGCAGCGGCTCGACGAACACAGGATCGGTAAAGAGGGTGCGGAAGTTGGCAAGCGTGAAGGTGCGGGCACGGTCGGTAAAGGCAAAGACGATGATCCACCCGATCGGAAGCGCAACCAGCAGGCACAAAACGCCCGCCAACGCCGCCATCACCGCGCCCGAGAGGTCGGTGCGGGATGGCCTGCCTACGCGCGCGGGCACCACCTGCGCGGTCATCGATCATCCTCGCTGAAAGCCAGCCGCGCTCGGGTCCGGTCGCCGACCGATCCACCGCCAACAAGATCCCCTCCCCCTCGCGCGGAGAGGCTAGGGGTGGAGAGGAGACGCGGGCGCATGACCCTTTATCCCGCACGGGCTTTGATCTGTTCCCGGCGAGCCCTCGCGCTGGGTGCCGTCGCGTTCCCTGATGAGCTTTGCGACAAGCCGGCGGACGATTGAGCCATCGGCGGCTGGCGTCGGACGTGATCGCGCTTCTCCCTTGGAGGACGCGCCGGCCGAGCGGTTGTGTGTTCCTGACGGCCACAGAACCATCGCGCTGTTGGTGATGTTGCAGATGTGTTGGTGCATCAAAGCCAGCCGCGGGCGGAGAGCTGGACTTTGAGCTCGTTCTCGGCTTCGGCCAGGCGGGCGGCGTCGGTGGAGCGCAGCACCAGCTGCGTGCCGGGCTTGCCGTCCTTCTGGAAAGGGTAGCTGCCCATGGGCACGTCGGGGTAGCGCCGCTGCAGCGCGGCGAACATGTCGGCGATCTCGCCCTCGGGCCGGTTGAGGTCGAGCGCGGTCGAGAGCATCTTCTTGCCCGTCTTGAGAAACCTGGTGGCCGCGTCCAGCATCACCTGCATGATGGCGGGAATGCCGGCCATGACGATCACGTTGCCCAGCATGAACCCCGGCGCAATGGACACGGAGTTCTCCACCAGTTCGGCACCAAAGGGGATGCGCGCCATGCGCATGCGCGCGGGCGTGAGCTCCACGCCGCGGCGCTGGAAATAGGCGCGCATGGGAGCGAGCGCGCGCTCGTCCACGTCGATGCCGACGCCGAAGGCCTTGGCGACCGAGTCCGCGGTGATGTCGTCATGCGTGGGGCCGATGCCGCCCGTGGTGAAGACGTAATCGTAGCGCCTGCGCAACGCGTTTACGGCCTCGACGATCTCGACCTCCTCGTCGGGCACGATGCGCACCTCCTTGAGCTGGATGCCGATGCCAGTCAGATGGTCGGCGATGTGGCCGATGTTCCTGTCCTTGGTGCGGCCCGACAAGATCTCATCGCCGATCACCAGCAGCGCCGCAGTGACCATGTCGCCGGCCCCTGACGTCTCGCTCATGCTCGCTCCCCTGTTTGCGCGGGCCTGGACACTGTCGAGTGCTCACCCGTGATCTCAGTGTAGAGGGCAATCATGCGTTGCGTCACGGCTTCTCGCGTGAAGCCCTTCTTGAAATCCGCGCGCCCCCGCTCGACGAGCCGCGCTTGCAATAGGGGATCTGCCGCCAATCGGCCGATCGCCGCAGCCAGCGCGGGAGCGTCGTCGACGGGGACCAGAAGGCCGTTGGCGCCATCGGCAATGAGGGCCGCCGGACCCTGGCTGGCAGCGGCCACGAGCGGCGTGCCGGCGGCCCAAGCCTCCAGCATCACCGTGCCGAAGGGCTCCCACCGGGACGGGAGGACGCAGATGTCAGCCGCGGCGAGCAGGGCGCCGCGATCGGTCCGCCAGCCCAAGAACCGCACGCGGTCGGCCACGCCGATCCTGGCGGCGAGCGCCTTCAGTTCCCCCTTGAGTGGGCCGTCGCCAGCGATCCAGGCGAAACATTGGGGCAGGGCGACCAGGGCGGCGAGGAGGACGTCTAGTCCCTTCTTCGCGTGCAGCCGGGACAAAGAGAGGAGCACGGTTGCATCGGTGGGGGTAGCGAGGCTGGCACGATCGACCGGCGGTCCGGCCTCGAGCGCCGGAAAGGTCGGCACGTGGTGCGCCTTGGCCCTCGGGACGCCGCCCGCGACCATGTGCTCGACGATGTCCGGGGTGACGCCAACGAAGTGGCTGCAGCGACGGAAGTGGGCCGGGTCGTAGTAGCCGCCGAACCAGCCGATGACAGGCAATGGCAAGGCGGGCACGAGGCTCGCCGCGCGGCGCATCCAGCAGTGTACCAGCTCGGGTTTGCATGCGTGGATAAGCGCGGCGAGCCTGCGGCGGCGCGGCGGGCCGAACCGGCTGTCGAGCACATCAGCGGCAAGCAACACGCCGGCCGCGGCGAGCCGCGCGTGATGGCTCGAAGTGCGCGGGATCACGGCGACCTGGTCGATGCCCGCCGTCTTGAGGCTCGCCAACATGTCGGCGCAGTAGGTCTCCGCACCACCGTTGGCGCGGCTCGCCATGACGTGCAGGATGCGCATGCCGTTCCTTCGCCCTGAGGCAGTCTGGCCTTGCGGCCGCAAGCTAAAGTGTCATACCGGGGCTTGTCCGCGGTATAAAGCCATCCCCAAGCGCGGGGGCAAGCGCCGGACGGGTCCGATGACTAGCGCTGGGATGACAGCGCTGCTCAGGCCACCTGCACATTGGCGGCGCGGAAGCGGGTGCGACAGCTGGCGGGATCGAGCTCGCGCTTGTAGGCCGGCGGCTCGGTCGGCTTGACGCGCAGCAGTAGGAACGAGGCGCCGTTGCCCTCGCGGATGAAACGAGCGCCGGCGCCAAGATCCGCTTCCTGTTCGATCGAAAGCGTGCGCTTGATGCCGGAGCCGGCGGCAATCTTCTCCAGGTCGACGCCGAGGCTGGTGTGGCTCTGCTGGTATCCGGTCTCGCCGTAGTGGCCGTTGTCGACGCACACGACCGAGAGATTGGGCGGGTTCATGACGGCAATGGTGGCGAGCGAACCGATGTTCATCAGGAGTTCGCCGTCGCCCGTGACCACTAGCACTTGCTTGTCGCGCCGGGCCAAGGCGAGCCCAAGGCCGATCATGCAGGCACCGCCCATGGCACCGGCCATGGTGTAGGTGTGGGCGCCGTCCGAGGTTAGCGCCGCGATGTCGCGCGAGGTGCCAGCAAGGCCGGTGATAATGAGAAAATCCTGGTGTCGACCGATGAGCGCGGGCACGGCTTGCCGCCGGTCGAGCAAAAAGGCCGGCGCGGCGGCGGAACCCATGTCGCGGCCAGCAAAGTGCGTTGCCATCGCGCGTTTCCCTTCAGAACTTCTTGGCGCCGAGGAGCTTCTGGGTAAGGAGCACCGCCACCGCGCGGCCGGCCTGGAACACCATCGTCAGCGCCGCGGAAACGGTTGCCAGCACCTCGTCGGGGCTCTCGGCGCGCAGGCAGGTGACGCCCATGGCTTCCAGCACCGGCTGGCACGCTTTGCCCATGGGGTACTGCCAGGGATTGCCCTCACCGAAATCGCCGCGCATGCTGATGAGCGCCAGGAAGGGAAAGCGACCAGCCTGGATCAGCGATAGCATGTTGACGCAGTTGCCGACGCCGCTGCTCTGCATCAGGAGCACGCCGCGCGCACCGCCAAGGTCCGCGCCCGCCAGCAGCGCGACGCCCTCTTCTTCGGTGGTCAGGGGGACGGAATGGACGCTTGGATCAGCAAGCGAGCGCGCGATGAGGATGCGGTGTCCAGCATCGGGCACGTAAGCGAGCTGGGTGACGTTGTGCCGCCGCAGCAGGTTGTATACCCCCTCCTGCCATGCCACCGGCCGGGAGTGCTCGGCATCCTCGGCAACCTCGGCGCTCATCAATCCTCCTTGCCGATCCTCCTTGGCCCCGACTATGCGGCCAGCGCAATGGACCCCTCGATCCATATCTTATCGCATTGGCGCATGCGGCAGGGTATTTTCGAAAGGCAGCCCCGCAGATAAGGCCGGGATCAACCGACAAGGGCCGCGCACGTGACCATGCAGCCCGAGAGGAGACGCACCCCATGTCCGAAGCCCTGACCCGCTCACTCGGCACGTTCGTATCCGGCCTGCGCCTGGAGGCCATTCCCAGCGATGCGCTGGGCGTGGTACGCACCGGCTTTGCCGACAGCGTTGCTACCCTGATCGCTGGCAGCGTCGAGGACGCACCCGCAATCCTGCACAAGACGCTGGCGCCGCCCCCGGGCGATGCCACCCTCTATCTGGCGGGCCCGCGCGTGCCGGCGCCGGAGGCCGCCTGGATCAACGGCACGGCAGCGCATGCGCTCGATTACGACGACGTGGCGCTGCGCGGGCACCCCAGCACCGTGCTGGTGCCGACCATTCTGGCCGAGGGCGAGGCGCTGGGCTCTACCGGAGCCGAGCTCGCCACCGCCTATGTTGCGGGCTACGAAGTGTGGGCCGACCTGCAGCGACGCGATCCGGCGCAGCACCACGAGAAGGGCTGGCACCCGACCGGCATCTTCGGCGCCATCGCCGCGGCGGCAGCCTGTGCCTCGCTGCGCAAGCTCGGGGCGGACAAGGCGACGCAGGCGATCGCGCTCGGCGCCTCGCAGAGCGCAGGGCTGGTCGCCAACTTCGGCACCATGACGAAGCCGTTCCATGCCGGGCGGGCGGCGCATGCGGGCGTGATCTCGGCGCGCCTTGCGGCCGCCGGATTGAGCTCCTCACCGGACGCGCTGGAGCACCCCTTGGGCTTCCTCGCGGCCACGTCGCCCAAAGGCAGCGTCGACCGTACCTCGCCGACGCAAGCCGGACGCGAGTGGAACATCCTCGCGCTGGGACTGAGCGTGAAGAAGTATCCCCTATGCTATTGCACGCATCGGGCCATCGACGGCGCGCTCGATCTGCTGCGCAGGGAGCGGGTCGGCGCCGACAACGTCAAGTCCATCGTCGTCTCGACCAGCCGGCGCAACGCCACCATCTTGCGCAACAGCCGTCCGCAGACCGGGCTCGAAGCCAAGTTCAGCATGCAGTTCGCCATGGCGAGCTCGATCGTGGCCAACCGCGTGGGACTGGGGGAGCTCACCGACGAGTTCGTGCAGCGCTGCGATATCCAGGCGCTGATGCCCAAGGTGGTGGTTGCCCCGGACGACCGCGTCGATCCCAAGCGAACGGGCAATGCACCCTACGACCAGGTCGTAATCGAGACGGCGGACGGCCGCAAACTCGAGAGCGCGCGCGTCACCGACGAGCGCGGCTCGCCACAGCTGCCGCTGTCGCGCGAGGAGCTGTGGGGGAAGTTCAAGGACTGTTTCGCGGTGGGAAATCCCAAGCTCGATGCCGAGGCGACCTTCGAGGCGCTGATGTCGGTGGAACGCAGGCAAGGCGTCGTCGCGCTTGCGGCAATGCGCAAGGCGGCTTAGAGGCGATCCCCGCAGGCACCGACGGCTCCCCGCTGGCCCAAGGGGCGGGAAGCGCCGCCCGGGGGTTGGCGCTTTCCCCCGACCCTCCGAGGCTGCGAGGCCATCCGAGCCGACCATCGCCAGCTATTTCACGCACTCGCCCAACAGGTAGATGCCCCCGTCCTCGAACGCGACGCGCGAGCAGGGCTTGGCGAATTTGGAGGCCTGGAACAGCCGGTTCATGGCGGCCTCGTCGCGATAGGTCAGGCGCCACTCGAGAACGTGGTCCATCAGGCTGCGGTTGGGATTGCGTGGGTGGAAATTGCCGAGAATGGCGCGGCCGCCGGGTCGGAGCTTGGCGTGGATCCAGTCTATGAGAGGGACTGCGAGATCATCGCTCAGGTAATCGGTGATGTTGAGGCTATAGATGAGGTCCTGGGGCACCAGCTCCAGCACCTGCCGGCCGGTCGCCAAATAGATCAGATTGCCGTGCAACGTCTGCAGCTGAGGGCCGAGCTTTTGCGCCTGCGCGCGGGCCCCGACCTGGGCTAGCGCTGCACGGTCGATGTCGACGCAGCTCACGTTGAGCCGGCTTGCGTCGCTGGCGTCGGCGAAGGCATCGAACACCTCGCTGGCGGGACCGCAGGCGAGACACGTGAGGTAGAATTCCTTCGTGGTCGCCGCATAGGATTTGCCGATTTCCGATGCAAGCAGGCGGCGCCGGTTGCGAATGGCTTTGGCGACGGCGAGATCCAGCATCGAGCGATCGAGCATCGGCCCCACTACCCCGCCGCCTGCCGGCTCATTGTTGTAGATCATCTCGATGGTCTGATAGTCGCCGGCATAGCCCCGAGGCCTTGAATTGAGGCGCTCTGCAATGGCAGACAGACGCACAAGCGGCAGCAGTTCGAATTGGATGTTCTCGGCCAGCTTGCCCGCGGTTCCCACGGCCGCCGCGCCGATGCTCCGCTCGAGGGCCGAGAACGCCCTCGCCACTTGCGAGGCTGCCTCCGCGTTGGGGCTCGTCTCCGCAGCAGCTGCGATCCTTTTCAGCTCTGCGAGATTGTCGAGGACGCTGGCGGCTTCTGCGCTGCCGGCAAGCGCTGCCTGTCGCTCTCGCGTGAGCTCGCTGCGGCGGACCTGAGCGGTCGTCGTGCGCAGGCGCTTGGCCTCGAGGGTCGCCACCGCGCGGAAGAGACGTGCGGCGAATGCAGGATCCTGGCCAAGCTTGCGCTCCAAGGTGGGGATGCCCAGAGCCACGACGGAGCTCGTCTCGAGTGCGCGCACGGTGGCCGAGATCGGCTGGCCGTCAAGCCACGAGATTTCGCCGACGATCTCGCCGGGGCCCAGCTGGCCCACTTTCAGCCTGCTCGTCGAATTGCCGTAGATATAGGCTTCGAACAAGCCGTCGGCGATGAAGAAGATGGTCTCGGGCGGATCGTCCTCGCGCACCAATACGCCGTTGGGCGAGATCGTGCGCAGCTCGGCGGTGGCCAGCATCCAATGGATGTCTTCCGGCCGAAGCTCTTGAAAGATGTCGAGCGCGACGTAGCTCATTGTTGGCTGCCCTCCCGCGCTGGGAATGCGCCATGCCTAACTTCCCGGCCCACCCCTGCACGAAGGTGGTGACCCGCGCAAGTCTCCCGATGGCGAGCGTTCACGGCGTTAGCGCCGGCCATGCGCGGGAATGACGTCACGCCGCGAGGCCGGTGGCGTTCGTCCCGGAACCGCGCACGCTCAGTACATCCCCCGTCGCGCCATTTCCTCGCCCTGGCGCTCGCTCTCCTCGAGCGACAGCCCCTGGACCTGGTCTGCCAACATCTGTGCATAGGTTGGAAGCTCCGCGCGGTCGATGTGTTTCGCGGGGTCCCAGAGCGCCGCGCGGTTGATCGCCTTCGCACAGTGCAGGTAGGCTTCCTTGACCTCAATCAGGAGCCCGACCTTCGGCACGCGACCTTGCCGTTCCGACGAAAGGAGCAGCGCGGCATCGTCGGTGATGCGCGCCATTCCATTGATGCGCAGCGTCTCCGCCATGCCGGGAACCAGGAAGAGGACGCCAACGCGAGGGTTGGTGAAGAGGTTGCCGAAGCTGTCAAACCGGTTGTTGCCGATGCGGTCGGGCAGCAGCAGGTGGCGATCGTCGAGAACGCGCACAAAACCTGCCGGGTCTCCGCGCGGGGACACGTCGGCCCCCTCGGGCCCTTGCGTGCCGATGATGCAGAAGGTCGCGCGCGCCAGGATGGCGCGGCAGTGCCCGTCCAAGCTACGCAGGACTTTGCCGCTCGCCCGGCTCATCGGCTTTGGGTGTAAGCCGCGCAAGTCCTCGATGGTCGCGACGTAGCTGATCCTCGTCGGGTCGAAGCTCTCCGTCATCGTGCCACACCTCGCATCCTCGGCACTCGGCTATGCCGCGGAAGCGAAACGCCCGCTCAGCGGCGGACAACTATGTCTCCTGCCGGAGCGTAAGCCTAGTGGTGTCGGACCGGAAGTCGCCAACCCGATGAGCGCGACAATTCTTATCTCTGAATGCCTCCTGCGCGATTTGTAGAGTTTCGCACAGGCAGCGTTGCCGCAGAGGAGGCCCGCACCGGTGCTCTTGCGCGACGATGCGGGAGCGTCTCGAGAGAGCGGCATGGGGATCACTGGACCTTGGGCGCAAGGGGCGAGGCATGGCCCGTGCGTGGTCGCCATCGGGGCCGCAACTTCGAGGCCTTGGCTCCCCGCTGAGGCTGGCCATGGTGTTGCATCGCGCCCTTCTGCCGGCCCGGCGTGTCATTACGTGCAATTATCAGCAGCATGTGCGACCCTTTGCAGCGCTATGCTCGCGTCGTCATCCGAGTACGGAGGGCATCAGATCGGTTGCTTGCGTCCCAAACGCGGCGAGGCGCGCACCGTGTTGCGGCCACCATCGTTGAAGGCAAATCGCGGTCATCGGGCACGCGGCGCAAGGTGAGCTCACACCTCAATCATGCCTTCGGCCACCCCAACGGCGTGGCCACCAATGCGCACGGTCTCAAGTCTGCCGCCCTCCACCTGCAGCGACAGCTCGATGAGGCTCGGCCTTCCCATTTCGAAGCCTTGCTCGATCACGCGCTTGTGCAGACCATCGGGCAGCGCATCGAAGCGGTGAACCACGCCACAAAGGCCGACCGCGGCCGAACCGGTTGCGGGATCCTCAGGCACGCCGTGATCGGGAGCGAACATCCGCGCATGGAATGAGGAAGTGGTATGGACCGTCTGCCGGCAATAGAGGAACGCGCCGAGGCCGCCCTGAAACGCCGCTGCCCAATGCGAGGATGCCACCCGCGCTTTGGCCATCGCCTGCAGCGATGCCACCGGCACGAACGCGAACGTGTTGCCGGCCGCGAACCGCGTCGGGCGGTGGTTCTCGAAGCCGATCTCGGCCGGGATCAGGCCAAGCGCCGCAGCCAACCGGTCGGCGGGCGGTAGCGCACCGCTCTCCTGCGGCAGCCTGGGGGCGTCGAACTCGGCGAACGGCGCCGCGCCGGCTCGCAGCCGGACACCCACGCGGACGGGGCCCACCTCCTCTTCGAGCACGATCAGCGCATCGCCGTTGCCCGTTGGCGCAGACGATTTGAGCACGGCGAGCAGAGCTGCGGTGCCGACGGTTGGATGTCCCGCGAAGGGGACTTCGACGGTGGGCGTGAAGATGCGCACGCGCGCCGAGTGCGCGGCATTCTCCGGCTTCGCCACGAACACCGTCTCGGAGAGGTTGAACTCGCGCGCGATCGTCTGCATGCGCACGGGGGGTAGACCATCGGCGTCGAGCACCACGGCGAGGGGGTTGCCGCCGAAGCGCTGATTGGTAAAGACGTCGAGGACGTGATAGGCGAGGCGCATCGGGTGATGCTCACTGGCTAATAGCCGGAGAGGCAGATTGCCGGATTCTGTGCGGGGTTCCAAGCGCGCCGCAACTTTGGAGGGGGGTCCTCCCAGCGGCCCCTGCTCAAATTTTTTTCGATATGTTTCAATGCGTTCACATTCGCACAGCTGCCCCGCTAATTCCCCGTGTCGGCCATGCTCTTGCCCCCATTGGCCGCGTTGATGACTCCCGTTCAGGCCGACGTGGCCCTGACCGACGGGCGGACTGCTCGCTAGCGCAGATCGACCTCCGCCCTTCGCAGCAATCGGACGCCTTGCCTGGATCCGCGCCCCTCTGAGCTCTGCGTGGACCACCCGGGCACTGGCGTTCAGTGGACCGGGAATGCGTGCCAGACGCGCAGTCCCGTGGGGGCGGTTGGGGCACCCCGCGTCTCGGCCGCCCCCTCCTCATGTCTGCCGCCCGAGCGCGCCTTCTGCCCGCTTCGGCGGTGGGCTTGGCAAGCTCCGCGAGGTTGCAATGAGAACGCAGGGTTCGGTCGTGCTGGCGCTCGTGGCCAGCATCACGTTCGGGCATGCCGCGGCCGCGGCCGATCTTGGCGGCGCTCCGCGCCGCCCTGTCAGCGGCGAGCTGCTCCCGTACGGTCCGGCATTCTCCTGGACCGGCCTCTACATCGGCGCCCACGTCGGTTACGGCTGGTCGGACGTCGATTGGCAATTCGCGGCTATTCCTGGCGTTTCGACCAACAACAGCGGCACTGGCGGGCTTCTCGGCGGTCAAATCGGCTACAACATACAGATACGGCAGCTCGTGTTCGGCGCGGAAGCGGATCTCTCCAGCGCCTGGCTCAACGGCAGCACAACCTGCCCCGATGCCACGTTCAACTGTGGGCACAGCTTCAACTGGATGGCATCGGTGCGCGGCCGCACCGGCATCGCCATCAACAACAACCGTACGCTACTCTACGGGACGGCCGGCGTCGCCTGGGCGGACGTCGATTACGCGGCCAAGGACGCCTTCTCCGGCGCCACCTTCGGCAGCGGATTCTCCGACACGCACGTCGGCTGGGTCGCCGGCGGCGGTATCGAGCACATGCTCACGCCCAACCTGACGGCCAGGGTGGAGTATCTCTATTACGGCTTCAATTCCGTCACGGCGCCGGCCGGCGCACTCGGCGGCGGCCCCGCCTCCATCGACCTCAACACGCAAACGGTTCGCTTCGGCCTAAACCTTAAGTTCTGACCAAGACGACCGATTTGCCTCCCCACACCCACTCCGACACCCAAGAAGCAGTCGCGGGCTCAGCCCGCCGGATGTCTCCTCCGCCGGGTGTCCTGTCCGCCAGGTCTGTCCGCCAGGCGCCTTGGCCGCCAGGCGCCTTGGGCCGCCAGGTGCCTTGTCCGCCAGGTGATCTTGTGCGCCGGGTGGCTTGGAGGACAGGCCCCGGCAGCGCCCCCTGCCGGAGCCTTCTTTGTCGAAATTGACCTCGCCCACCGGCGCCCGCCAGGCCGCTGTGCCCGTCTTGAGCCATGCCAGTTAGGCTGCGCGGGAAGCAAGCAATCACGCTCTCGGCGATCATGGATCGCGAGGCGAGATCGACATGAGCACAGCTACACGCCCGGCACCCACTGTGCGACAGAATCTTGAACCCGCACTGAGGCGGCGGCGACGCCGTTAGGCTGTGGCAATCGCGGCTCAGCGCTCGGCGGTCTGCCGGGTCATGACCTTGACGATCTCACCCAGCGCCTCGATGAAGTCCCCACGCTGACCGGTGCCGAGCACGGACAACAGGCGCTGATCGACGCGCGCAGCGGCCGGCTTGATGGCCGAGAGGGCCGACTGGCCTCTCTGCGTCAGGCGCACGGCGTACATGCGGGCATCACGGCGCGTGCGCTTCCTCTGCAGCAGGCCTTTTTTGACCAGCCGACGGACGATGTCGGCCAGCGTCGAGCGGTCGACCCCGGTCTGCTCGACAAGACCCGTCTGACTGATGTCGGGGTTCTGGGCGACGCTGGCGAGGATGGCGTACTGACGCGGCGTGAGATCCGCCTTACCGGTTTCGTTCGTGAACAGTACCTCGGCACACTGACCGGCCCGATGCAGCAGATGCAGGGCCGAAACGTCGAGGGCACCCGAGCGATGGTTGTTCTTCATAGAATGCTCCGCCGTTGATGAGGGGTGATACTAGACGAACGGTCCTCGCGATGACGATCCGTCTCTCAACCCTAATTAATGCGCAGCGCGCCGTTCAGCTAGCCCAGGCTTGCAACGCTCGTCGGCGCCGCGCTCACATTTTTGTCAGCGGGCGATGATTGTCCGCGGTCCTACCATCGACTAACGTCGCACGCCCGGGGGTGCCATCTAGCCCGAACGCGAGCAACACTTGCCCGGGCCGATATGCGCAGCACCCTGCCCTTCGCCAGGGCCGAGGTGCCAAGGTGAGAGAATTGCGCCAACGGCGCATCGCCTGTGAAAGGGCGGGGCTCCGCTCGCGTGCTCGCCTGCGGTTGCTTGCCTGAGGAAACGTACCGAGCGCTTGATGGCAGAAACCAGGAGCTGCCTGGCGGCAACCATGAAGGGCGCAGGAGGACCTGGGCAAGCCGTCGCCCGGGCCAGGCGAGGGAATGGCGTCAGCGACACGAATGGAGAGCGAGCGCGACTTGCCAGCCAGCGCGCGCACGGCTCCGTTCAAGCTCGGCTCGGAGGACCGACACGCCCTGAGGTTTTGGCCGCGTCGAGGAGAGATGGCGCATGGCAAGGTCCTCGACGGTCCCATCGGTCTCATCGCGCGACCGAACGCGATTGGCTGCTCGGCAAAAAGCCAGCCGCAGCGCGCGAAGTGCCGGTGAGGGCAGGTGGCGCGCTAGGGACATTGTTTCCGCCGAGCCACAAGATGATCTACAAATCCTTCACATCATCGGACGCGAGCGCGGCGGTGGTCTCTCACGCTTGGTCGAGCCGGTTGAGCCGGTCGAGCGCACTCTGCAGGATCAAAGTGGCCGCCACTTTGTCAATGACTTGGGCGCGCCGGCGACGGGAGACATCGGCCTCCAACAGCGAGCGCTCGGCGGCAGCGGTCGTCAGCCGCTCGTCCCACAGCAGGATGGAGTGTGGCGTGAGCTTCGCCAGGTTGCGCGCGAACGCGCGGGTCGCCTGGGCGCGCGGCCCCTCCGAGCCGTCAAGGTTCACGGGCAGCCCGACCACCAGGCCGCCGACGTTGTGCTCATCCACGAGCGCCAGGAGACGCTGGGTGTCGGCCGTGAACTTGCCCCGCGTCAAGGTGACGAGGCCTGAGGCGATGGTGCGGGTCACGTCGGACAGGGCGATGCCAATGGTCTTGGTGCCGACGTCAAGGCCCATGAGGGGCGCGCCGGCAGGCAAGACGTTGGCAAACTCGTCGGCCTTCAGGACCCGGCCCTTGGGCGCATTGGTGACCGGCGCGCGCATGACCCGATGCTGATCCTTGTTGCGGCGATGGCGCGCCTTATACTCCTGCGCTGAGCCCGCATGCGAGGGCTGACTTTAGCAAAAGACGGCGCCGAGGAGGCGCGATGCGCGCATGAAGATGATGTGGTACAGACAGTCCCGCTTTCGCCTCAAGAAGCGCAACCCATCACCCTCATCAACCCCTTGGAGGACAACCCGAGGTTCGCGCAGTATCGCCCGCCACGACGCCACCGGTGGCATCGCGCACGGAGCGCTCGCGCGCGAGCCTAGCGGCTTCGTTTCGCCCCACGGAGGGCAAGGCGCTCGATCCTGCCACTCGGCCGCCTTCATTAGCAGTTCTTCCAAATGCAGATGATCCAGCCCAGCCAATGCGGGACCCTTCCGGGTATGCTCGATGCAAAGCGCCGACAAATTTGTTGCCGAGATGAAGGACCATAAAGTGGCGGCGCCGAAGGTTGGCCGGACGCTCAGCGCGTGAACGGTGTTGAGCGGCCTAGCGGGCGCCCTTTGTGCGAGGAGTTTCCAGGCATGCCCGACATGAACGCCGACCTGATGGACAGCGCGAAGCCGGTGCCCGGCGGCGGCACATCCCTGCCGCCGCGCCGTCAGCCGCGCTTCGCCGCCATGACGAACCCGGCGTTCGTGCTCTCGGCGTTCACCGCTACGACGTTCCTCTCGGCGCTGCTGCTGTTCTCCGTGCAGCCCATGTTCGCCAAGATGGTGCTGCCCGTGCTCGGCGGCTCCCCCTCGGTTTGGGCGGTCGCGATTTTCTTCTTCCAGGCCGCTCTGCTCATCGGCTACTGCTACGCACACGTCCTGATCGCGTATGCGTCTGTGCCGCGGACGGGGCTGATCCATCTCGGTGTATGCGCGCTGGCATTTTTAGCGCTTCCCATTGGATTGCCCTCGGGCTGGGGTGAGCCACCCGCGGGCGAGCCTTATCTGTGGCAGATCGGCCTATTCACGATCGCGATCGGGCTGCCGTTCGTGGCGGTCTCGGCCAACGCGCCACTGCTGCAGGCCTGGTTTGCCCGTACGGGCCATCCGCAGGGGAACGATCCCTATTTTTTGTACGCGGCGAGCAACCTTGGCAGCCTGA
>Ga0306920_100002312_pt1 | contig 24132 bp, 20 predicted proteins | sample flu12Cox44000170_FD_204666 | JGI IMG/M metagenome (GOLD analysis project Ga0306920, IMG submission 204666) | Lab enrichment of tropical soil microbial communities from Luquillo Experimental Forest, Puerto Rico - flux4day.12C.oxic.44.000.170 (v2)... | ecosystem: Environmental > Terrestrial >...
GATCGACGAGGCCGGAGATCTCGTTCAGAACCTCTACCTGCGTCGCGTCGAGGAAAAGGACGGGCATCTCGCCAACGTGGAATTCGAGACCATCGAGCAGATCGGGGATCCGTGGAAAAAGTTCAATAAGCAATAGGCCGGAGCCCGAGCGAACGCGCTGGGCGCAAGGCAGTGACCACGCTCACCACGATCCTGTTCTTCGGGATCGCCTATGGCATGATCCTCTACCTGATCTCCGTCGGACTCTCGGTCACGATGGGGTTGATGGGTTTCGTCGATCTCGCGCACGGTGTGTTTGCCATGCTCGGCGGCTATGCCACCGTGACGTTCATGAACCGGTTGGGTGTCCCCTTCCTGCTTGCGGTCGCGGTGGGCTGCCTTCTGGTTGCCGCACTCGGCTTTGTGCTGGAGCGCATGCTCTATCGGCATCTCTACGGCCGAAGCGAGCTTGATCAGGTGCTGTTCTCGTTCGGTCTCATCCTGGTTTCGGTCGCAATCGTTCGTATCGCCTGGGGGCCGCTGGCGCAGCCGATACGGCTGCCGGAATACCTCAAGGGGCAAGTGCGGATCCTCGATCTGACGCTCCCGACTTATCGGCTGGCGCTCGTTGCGTTCGGGGCGACCGTCATCGCCGGACTTTGGTTCATCTTCGACCGAACCTTGTTCGGTGCGCGCATCCGCGCAGCCGTCGACAATCGTGCCATGGCGCAATCGATCGGAATCAATACGAGCCGCTTGTTCGCCGCGGCCTTTGGGCTGGGAACCGGCTTGGCTGCGCTGGGCGGGGGCCTGGGCGCCGATATCCTTGCCATCGCGCCGGCCTATCCGCTGCAATATATCGTCTACTTTCTGATCGTCGTTGCGGTGGGCGGCCTCGGCAATATCAAGGGTCCGTTCGTTGCCGCATTGGCAATCGGATTAGCCGACACTGCTTGTCGTTATTTTCTGCCCGCAGTCGGATCCATTTTCCTTTTTGCCTTCGTTTTTGTAGTGCTTATTTGGCGCCCCAACGGCATCGTCGAACGTCGATGAGATCGCGACATGCTTGCCGTTTCCAGCCTGCACATCGATAGGGCCGCGCCGCTCAGCCTCCTCCCTCTGCTAAAATTGTTGCCTTGGATTGCGGTGGCAGGACTGCCGCTCGCGCTTCCGGGGTACGAGCCGTTGGCCACGCAGGTCTTCGTAATGATCCTGTTCGCCTTGTCGCTCGACCTGCTGGTCGGCTATGCCGGGATTGTCACCCTCGGTCATGCCGGGCTGTTCGGCGTGGGCGGCTACACCGCGGGTATTCTATCCGTGCACGGCCTTACCGACCCGATCTTCACCGCGATCTGCGCCATGCTGCTCGCGGCGGGGACCGGGCTGATTTTTGGCGTGGCTATGCTGCGCACCAAGGGCCTCACCCTCTTGATGCTGACCATGGCATCGGCGTTCTTGCTCTACGAGATTGCCAACAAGGCAACCGGTTTGACCGGTGGCGAGGACGGGCTGCAAGGCGTGTCGTTCACCCCCGTGCTGGGGCTGTTTGCATTCGACTTCCAAGGCAAGACGGCGTTCTTCTACTCTCTGGCGGCATTATTCCTGGCATTCATTTTCGTGCAGGCTCTGATCCAGTCGCCGTTCGGCTGGTCGCTGCGCGGCATTCGTGAGAACGACGCTCGCATGGTGGCGATCGGCTGCCCGATCATGCGCCGGCGCCTCATCGTTTATGTGATCGCATCGGCGCTGGCAGGGCTTGCGGGGGCCTTGCAGGCACAAAGCACGCAGTTCGTCGCGCTCTATTCGCTGAGCTTCGAGTTGTCCGGCAATGTCCTGATTATGCTCATCCTCGGCGGCTCGGGCTGTTTGTACGGGGCATTCGTCGGGGTCCCCATCTTCATGTTCGCTCAGGACCAGCTTGCCAAGCAGGATCCGGCAAACTGGTTTCTGGGTCAGGGCATCATTCTGATCGCCATGGTGATGCTGGCGCCTGGCGGTGTTCTCGGGGTTTGCCAGCGCCTCTTCGCCGCGGTCGCGGCGAGGAGGCGCGCATGACGCAGACCGCAAGTCTTGAAACCCGCAAGCTCAGTCGCTCCTTCGGCTCAAATCCGGTAATCAGCGGCGTGGATTTTATCCTGCGGCCCGGCGACCGCCGTGCGCTGATCGGCCCGAATGGCGCAGGCAAGACGACATTCGTCAACCTGCTCACCGGCCGCTTACGAGCCTCCGCCGGGAAGGTTCTGTTTGACGGGCAGGATATAACCCAGCTTGGCGAAGCACGCCGCATCCGACTGGGAATTGGCAGAACATTCCAGATCACCTCGCTCTTTCCGGCAATGACCGTGCGAGAGAATGTATTTCTTGCAGTTGCTGAGTGCGAAGGAATAGCCGGACGGCCGTTCCGTTCCGTATTCCATTATCGCAAGCAGCTAGCGCGCGTGGACGAGCTGGTACACCGGGTTGGTCTCAGCGACGTTGTGGAAGCACCAGCGCAACTATTGCCCTATGGCAGACAGCGCCTTCTCGAAATCGCCATAGCACTGGCATTGCGTCCGAAAATCCTCTTGCTCGACGAGCCCGCGGCCGGAATTCCGACCGCACAGAGTCACGTCGTCCTCGACATTATCGAGACCTTACCGAAGGACATCGCGGTGCTGCTGATTGATCACGATATGGACCTGGTTTTCCGATTTGCGCAGCAAATTACCGTCATGGTGCAAGGCTCAATCCTTGTCGAAGGCGCACCGCAACAAATTGCAACCGACAAGCGCGTGCGTGAAGTCTATTTGGGAGACAGCAAGCATGGCCGCCCTGCTGCGGCTTGACCGCGTGACTGCGGGGTATGGGCAGACCGTCGTCATCGAGGACGTTTCCTTCGCCATCGAGCCCGGCACTGTGCTGGCTGTGCTCGGGCGCAACGGGGTCGGCAAGTCAACGTTGATGAAAACCATAGCCGGTCAGACGCGATTACATGCCGGCCAGGTCGCCTTTAAGGACCGCGAGATCGGCTCTCTCGCCAGCTACTTTCGCGCGCGCGGCGGTATCGGCTACGTCCCGCAGACAAGAGACATATTTCGCTCGTTGACGATCGAAGAAAACCTGCTCATCGCCGCGCAACCAGGACAATGGAACCTGGAAAGCGTTTATGAGCTGTTTCCGAATCTTGCCGAACGGGCTGGCAACCGCGGTCTGGAAATCTCGGGCGGAGAGCAGCAAATGCTGGCAATTGGCCGAGCGCTGATGGGTAATCCGCGGCTGCTGCTGCTTGATGAGCCTATGGAGGGCCTTGCACCGGTGGTTGTGGAGAGGTTGCTCGATGTATTCCAACTGCTGCGCGACACCGGGAATTTGGCGATCATCTTGGTCGAACAATATGTGAAGCTGGCGCTCAACTTTGCTCCTCGTGCAATTGTTCTCGATCGCGGCCGGATTGTCTATGACGGACGATCAAGCGATCTTGCGCTCGATTCAGAGAGAATGGCAGCATTTTTCGGTGCAACCGGTCAGGTGTCCTGAATGAGAAACACCCACCGCAATCGAGCCGGTCGCGAGCCGCGGCAATTCGCAGCCAGGAAGGCATCCTCGGTATCGATCGCAAAACTCGATCAGTCTTCCGACAATCTGCATCGACGGACGAATACGTGAGCCTGTATACTCGGCTAATGCTACTGCGTCATAGAAAGGGTGTAGGGTGTGCAACGGCGCGTGGCGCGGTCGACAGCGTGCGCAAAATCGCGCCGCGCCGTTGCGCACGCCGGACCATCCTGCCACGCGATTTTGCACACCCTACGCGTTTGTGACGCAGTAGAGGCACAGGTCGGCCCTATGTGTGCATCGTCAGGACAAGAGGCAAGCAGAACATGCTCTCGCGGTTGAGGTTCTCGATCATTCTTTTCGCCCTGGCCGTAATGCTCAAGGTTGTGGGGCTCTTTTATCCGGCCTTTGCCAAACGGCTCAAGGAGCGCAACCTTGTTGCGCAGCTCAAGGCTCGCGACGAGGGGATTGGTCGTTGGATTTCAATTCGAGACGGAAGGGTTGCCTCCGGCCACGGAACGCACCCCAATCCGGATATCACCCTTGCATTCAAGAACACGGGGATAGGGGCCTCGCTGCTCACGCCTCCGATCAACTGGCTCGACCAGATCAACGCGCAAAAGGACTTTGTTCTGACCGTCGACGGGCCGGAGGATCTCACCAATTGGTTCGCGCAGACCCTTATGATGATGCAGACGGCGCACTGGAAATTTGGTGTTCGCATGGCGGACGGCACGATGCGCTATTGCAACATGGCGAACGGGGGTCCGCTGTTCGTGTATGTGAAGGATGGCAAGATCATTCGCACGACGCCGATTGCCTTCGACGAGAGCGATCCGAAGCCCTGGACCATTCACGCGCGTGGAATGGATTTTACGCCTCCCCGCAAGACAACGCTTGCCCCGCACGGCCAGAACAGCCGGGCCATGATCTATTCGCCGGACCGCCTTCTCTATCCGATGAAGCGCGTTGATTTTGATCCCAAAGGCGCGCGCAACGTGACCAACCGCGGCAAATCCGGATACGTGCGGATCAGCTGGAATGAAGCCCTTGATATCGTCGCCAACGAGATCAAGCGGGTCAAGCATGATCATGGCCCCGGCGCGATGACGGTATCGCACGGCTCGCATCATACCTGGGGACACATCGGATATTATCTCTCCTGCTTGTTCCGCTTCCGCAATGCAGTCGGCCACACTCCCGTCCATCACAATCCTGACAGCTGGGAAGGGTGGTACTGGGGCGCCGCGCATCATTGGGGCTACACGCTGCGTGTCGGTCAGTGTGAGACCTACGGCACAGTCGAGGATTTGTTGAAGAACTGCGAGATGGTGGTGTTCTGGTCGGCCGACCCGGAGACGAGCAGCGGCTCCTATGGCTCACAAGAAGGGACGGTCCGTCGGCAGTGGCTTAAGAAGCTCGGGATCAAAATCGTCCACATCGACCCCTATTATAATTCCTCTGCCCAGTTCCTGCCCGGCAAATGGATTTGCCCGAAGCCGACCACATCGCCGGCGCTCGCCATGGCGATCGCATACGTTTGGATCAAGGAAGGGCTCTACGACAAGGATTACGTCGCCAAACACACGGTCGGCTTCGACGCGTGGAAGGCCTACGTCATGGGCGAGAAAGATGGCGTTCCAAAAACGCCCGAGTGGCAGGAAAAGGAGACGGGCGTTCCCGCCAAGGACGTGCGCGCGCTGGCGCGTGAATGGGCATCCAAGCGTACTTATCTAGGCTGCGGCGGTTGGGGCAACGGCCACGGAGGAGCCTGCCGCAATCAGACCGGCATTCAATGGGCGCGCACCATGGTGTGCCTGATCGCAATGCAGGGGTTAGGCAAGCCCGGCGTGAACATGGGCAATCTGCAGTGGGGTGCCCCGGTCGATCTCAATTTCTATTTCCCCGGGTATGCCGACGGCGGCATGTCCGGCGATCTCGAGGCGACCTCGATGGCGGTTGAGCTGTTTCAGCGCATGCCTCAGCTGCCGACGATGAACACGCCGATGCAGAAAATTCCCCGTATCTACCTGCCCGAGGCGATCATCGAGGGCAAAGCGGAGGGTGGCTACCCCTGGAACGGCAAGTCAATCGAGGCGCAATTCGCCAAGTTCAGCTATCCGGCCGCCGGCCACGCGCCGGTGCGCATGCTGTTCAAATATGGCGGCTCGCTGATCCCGACGATGAACAATACCAATCGGCACGTGAAGATGTTTCAATCGCCGAACCTGGAATTCATCGTCAGTCAGGCCATCTGGTTCGAGGGTGATACCAAATTCGCCGACGTCATTTTGCCTGCCTGCACCAATTTCGAGCGAGTGGACATCAGCGAGTGGGCAGCGCTCGGTGGCTACGGGCATCACGGCCAGCAGCAGCTCAATCATCGCGTCATTATCTTCCAGGCGCCTGCCATTGAGCCTCTGGGTGAATCGAGGTCGGACTATTGGATTTTCAACGAGATCTGCAAGCGGCTCGGTCTCGCCAACTACTTTTCCGAGGGCGTCAACGAGATCGACTGGGTCAAGCGCCTGTTCGATGCATCCGATCTGCCCAAGCTCATCTCGTGGAAGAAATTCATCCGGCGCGGCTATTTTGTTGTGCCAGCCGAGAAGGAGCATTTGCGCGCGCCGGTATCCTTCCGCTGGTTCTGGGAAGGGCGCAAGAAAGACGTTCCAGAGCCGCACCCCCTGCCGTCCGACTATTCCGTGGATTTCCTCAAGGGCCTGCAGACCCAGTCGGGCAAGCTGGAATTCGAATGCAACAGTCTAAAGCGCTTGCAGGACCCGGAGCGGCCGCCGGTGGTCGAATACGTACCCTCTTGGGAAGGTCCACAGTCCGGCGACCTGCTCAGAAAATATCCGCTGCAGCTGCTTACGCCGCATTGCAAATACAGCTTCCACACCCAGGGCGATGGAAAGGACAGCTTTTTGCTGAACATTCCGGATCATCGGGTGAAGATAAAAGACTGGTATTATTGGATCGTGCGCTTGAATCCACACGATGCCGCCGCGCGCGAAATCAAGCAGCACGATCTGGTCAAGGTCTACAATGACCGCGGCGCGGTCATATGCGCAGCGGTGCTCACAGAGCGGCTGCCGCGCGGGGTTGCCCATAGTTTTGAGTCCTCGGCGCTCTATGAGCCGATGGGCGAGCCCGGACGATCGGTGGACCGCGGCGGCGTGATGAACCTGTTGATGCCGCACCGCACCCAGACCAAGTCTACGCACTCGCTCGCCGGCTCGCACGCCATGGCCCAAGTCGAGCTGTGGGATGGCGATACCACCCACATATCCGAGGCCTTCGCCGAGACGCAAACCGCTGCGCCGCTGACGCGGCTGGCGGAACCGGCACCGGCAATGGCTAAGTAGCGTTTCCTCGTTAGTGGACGACGGCGATAGTCGCGCGTGCGACTGCAAGTACGGGAGAATGGCTAATGGCTTATGTATTCAAGGAGGACGAGCTGCCGTCCCTGATCGATGCCAAGGCGGCGCGGGAGCGCATCTTCTTCGTCAATCAGGAGCTCGCCAAGACGGACGACATGCTGGCTGGCGTCATGCACTACAAGAAAGATGCGGCGTCGCCATTGCACTTTCACAAGAACTGCGAGCATTTCTATTTCATCATCAGGGGCAAGGCCACCGTGGAATCGGACGACGGCACGCGACCGGTTGGCCCCGGCGACATGATCTTCATTCCAGCGGAGGAGAAGCACCGCCTGCGGGCGACCGAGCCCCTATTCTATTTCGAATTTCAGGCGCCCAATCGCTTCCAGACGACAATCCTCGAAGGCACGGACGACGACTTGCGGTGGAACCGCAAGGATGGCCGCGTTTGGATCCAGACCTGACGGCGGAGGATCACAACCATGTCGCTGACATTCATCGATACCAACAAGCTCGCCAAAAAATCGACCGCTGGCCAGGGCGAGGTCACCGAGGTGTTGAACGAGAAGCTTTGCGGAGCGCATAACGTGCACGGCTCGTTGCGCTGGCTCAAGCCTGCGGAAACCTTCAGACCGCAAACGGTGAACAAGCATCAGCTGATCTACCTGATGGAAGGCAAGGGCCGCATTCTGCTTAACGACCGGGACTACGACGTAGCAAAGGGTGCCGGTATCTACCTCGGTCCATCGGAGACCGCGACTATTGAAGCGTCCGCCGGCGCCTCACTGAAACTCTTTCATTTGGTAGTGCCGCAGGTACCGAGGTGAGGCGAGAAGTGTGATGGAAAAATGGAACATGATCATCGACGTGGCCGAGTGCACCAACTGCAATCTGTGCAGCCTGGCGACCATGGACGAGTACGTCGGCAATGAATGGCCACGTTATTCGGCGCCGATGCCAAAGCACGGTCACAGATGGATCAACATCCTGCAAAAGGAGCGTGGCCAGGCGGGAATGATCGACATCGCCTTCGTGCCGACCATGTGCAACCACTGCGACGATGCGCCATGCGTTGCGAAAGGAGGCGGCGCTGTAAAGAAACGCGACGACGGCATCGTGCTCATCGACCCGGTGCAGGCGAAAAATCGCAAGGATCTCGTCGAGGCCTGTCCGTACGGGCACATATGGTGGAACGAGGAGCTCAAGATTCCACAGGCGTGGACGTTCGATGCGCATCTGCTCGATCAGGGCTGGACGCAAACCCGAGGGCACCTCTCCTGTCCGACAGGGGCCATGCAGTCGATCAAGGCCGATGACGCCGAGATGCAAAAAATCGCGCGTGCGCAGCAACTCGAGGTGATGAAACCCGAGCTCAATACGCGCCCCCGTGTCTACTACCGCAATTTGTGGCGCTACTCGAAATGTTTCATCGGCGGGACTGTTTCCGAGGCGAAAGGGGGCGTTGTCGACTGCGTCGAGGGCGCGAGCGAACGGCTCGTGTGATTGCCGAGACGGTGACTGATGCTTTCGGTGACTTCAAGCTCGATCGTCTCGATGAGAACTCCGGAGCTTATGCAGTGATAATTTCGGCCAGGGATGGAAGAAAGAGGACAATCCAGGCGACGCTTGGCGCAAGCGTCAACGTCGGCGACGTCCGCCTATGAAGCATGCTGGCATCGGGCCAGCGCAAGACATCTGATATTGCAGACGTTGCATTTACCAGCGGGTGCGTAAGTACTCCTCCACACACTCAGCCCTTCCCAGGCGCTTCGTTCCGGATACGGCTTCGGGGATCAAGCGCGATATACACAGTGCCCAGCACTATGCTGTAGGTCAGAACCATTCCAAGCGACAACGTAGCCGGGGCGATACCCAACCCAGCCCCGACCGCAAACGGGCCGAGCCCGATCACGGGCAAAGAAGATCAGGCCCATGAACAGCCATCCAATGAGACCGAAGGCGAGCCCTTTGCTTGCCCCCGTACGACCGGGAAGCAGCGGTTGTAGACGAGCGAATAGAAATCCAAGAATGGTCATCCCGTTCAGGAAAGACAGCAGCCAAGGCACAATCGCCGGAACGTCAGTGCCTACCCATCTGCTTAGGGTGGCTTGAAAAGCTGGATACGGTTGAAACGACGGGAGCAGGCCAAGCCTCGACCTCGCATACATGAACGCAAAATGCACGACTGTGCCTGCGAGCCCCGCGATCACCGGTTTCCAAATCCAGCTTTTGGTGCTCATCCTGGAGCAATATTCAAGATGGCTTGGCTTGAAATACTAGAAAATACTGTCTGGGCAAAAACTGGTGCGTTGCCACGAGCAAATAACCTGCTGCAACGAGCTCTGCGGTTACTTTTTCCGGTGAAATGCGATGCTCGCGCGGTGGACCCTCGGGCGCGTCCGCCTTGAAATCCACGATTGCGAGCCGTCCGTTGGCCCGCAGAGACTTTCTCAACCTGGCAAAATACGCAATCCGATTATCAATGTGGTGATAGGTATCGACGACCAGAACGACATCGACCGGCTCGGGAAGATTGGGCGTTTCGGCGCTCGCCAGGATCGGAACGAGTCCAGGAAGGTGCTCGCGGTGCGCGCGCTGCTCAAGGTAGCGCAGCATGTCCGGCTCGACGTCAACAGCAAACAGCTTCCCTTCCGGTATGCGCTTGGCGATCTGCGCGCTGAAATATCCGGTGCCGGCTCCAAGATCGGCGACACGGGCGGTCGGCTCAAGATGTAGCGCGTCCAAAACCTCAGCCGGCTTCTGCCAAGCGTCACGGGCAGGATCATCGAGCTCTTTGGCCCAACTCTCAGCATGGCGGAAGGAGTGATGATAGCCTCGGTCAGAGTGACTGCCCATGCTTTGCTGCGGATCGGCGTTGGTTTGCGCCAGCGCGTCACGAGCCAGGGCACCCGCTAGAGCAAGAGCAAAAGCAACGAGTATTAACATTATCGCGTGCATCGAAGACCTTTCGCTGCAAATCCCGGGGCATTGGCCACGTTACGTAATTGCATGCGAGAACCTTCGGCCTTGAGCAAGATCAAAACGCCGCCATTCGGCCTCGGCTTTCCGCCACGGCTGCCCGCCCGCGCAGGCAAAAATCCCGAGCAGCGGGTTGGGTTACGCGCCACTCTTGACACTCAACGTGGGTGCCGGGTCCATTTGGTCCGCATTTGAACGAGCTGCGGATCTGGCGCGCTCCCTCGACAGGGTCGAAAACGGCGCAAATGACCTCGAGCCGACCTAGGCCGGTTTGAAATCCTGCGGCGCAGCACGTCCGGGTGTGATATCGTCCACACCGTTGCATGACCCGCCGGAGGGTCGCATGGCAATCCACATGCGACGGCGAGAATTCCTGGTCGCGCTTGGAGGCGTGGCGACTTGTCCGTCCGCGGCGCGCGCGCAACAGCCCGGCAAGCTGCGGCGCGTTGGCGTTCTCATGACATTCGCCGCGGACGATCCCGATGGCCAAGCGGATTTCGCAGTATTGGCACAGGGTCTTCAGGAATTCGGCTGGACCGTGGGCCGCAACCTGCGGCTTGATTATCGCTGGGGTGCAAACGATCTCGAACGCTTTCGCACATACGCGGCGGAATTGATCGCGCTTTCGCCGGACGTGGTCGTCGCCACCGCCGGCTCGGTCGTGACCGCGTTCCAGCAGGCGAGCCGCACCGTACCGATCGTATTCGTCACGACCATTGATCCGGTCGGCGGCGGGTGGGTCGAAAGCCTGGCCCGACCCGGCGGTAATGCCACTGGGTTCTTGTCCTATGAATTCAGCATCAGTGCCAAGTGGCTGGAGATGCTCAAGGACATTGCGCCGGACCTCAAGAGAGTGGGAGTCATTCGGGATGCCTCCGTCCCGGCTGGGTCGGGCGGCTTTGCCGCGGTCCAGACCGCAGCTGCTTCGTTCAATATCGAACTCACTCCCATAGGAGTGCACGCCGCCGACGAGATTGAGCGCGGCATCAGTCGCTTTGCGGCAGGGCCGAACGGAGGACTGATCATTGTCGGGCCACCATCCTCTCTGGTGATTCATCGAGATCTGATCATCACGCTCGCGGCTCGCAACAAACTCCCCGCGGTCTATCCGAACCGTCTGTTCAGTACCCATGGCGGCTTGATGGCTTACGGGGCCGACTCACTCGATCAGTACCACCGCGCGGCGTCGTACGTCGATCGCATTCTCAAGGGCGAGAAGCCGGCTGACCTGCCAGTGCAAGCTCCGGTGAAATATCAGCTAGTAATCAACGTTAGGACGGCGAATGCCATGGGGATTGTAATACCACCGACGCTGCTCGCGCTCGCCGACGAGGTGATCGAGTAGCGCAGTTTTATCCCCAGACGTTGCTGCATCTGCTCAGGTCCCCTCCTGGCACTCAAGAGCCGCGCCGCCATGTCCGCGTCAACGGGGAGTCTTAGACGCGACGAAAGTCCGAGGGCTTCTCCAATGGCGGGAGCCCTCCGCCGCGCGATTTGGCCGCATAAGCGGACAGGGACCTGGGGCTCGGAATGTGATAAGCATTGTAAGGTAACCCTTTGTGCGCCGACGCATGAACGGACCAGATTTATTCAGCTTTGTCGGGCGTGCCGTAATATTTCGGCGATTGAGACGTGCTGCTACGGGGCTGGCAAGCCGTGTCTGAACCTGCTGCGCTGACAGCGTGCGAGCTTCTTCTTGGAAATCCATGGAGACAAACAGGGAGGGAAATATGGATCGCCGGAAGTTTGTTTCAGGCGCGAGCGTCGGAGCCGCCGTGGCTGCATCCGCCTTGCCAAAGCCCGCGATCGCGCAAGGCGCGCGCGAGCTCAAGATGGTCACGATCTGGCCGAAGGGCTTGCCGGGCCTTCAGTCAGGCGCCGATCGTGTCGCGCAGTCAATCACCGCGCTGTCGGGCGGCCGGCTGCAAGTCAAGGTGTTCCCCGCCGGCCAGCTGGTCGGTGCCATGGAATCGTTCGATGCCGTCTCTTCCGGCCTCGCCGATCTCTACCACGCTTCAGAAATCACGTGGGCGGGCAAGTCCGCAACCTTCGCCTATTTCTGCAACGTCCCGTTCGGATTTACCGCCGACGAAATCAACGCATGGGTCTATTACGGTGGCGGTCAGGCGCTGTGGGATGAGTTGAGTGCGGGGTTCGGCCTCAAGGCGTTCCTGTGCGGCAATACCGGTCCCCAGATGGGTGGCTGGTTCAACAAGGAGCTGACGAGCGTCGAGGCCTTTAAGGGCCTACGCTATCGCATGCCGGGCATGGGTGGCGAGGTGTTGCGCCGGCTCGGCGCCGTGGTGGTTACCCTGCCGGGAGGCGAGATCATTCCGTCGCTTCAATCGGGCGCGATCGACGCGAGCGAATTCGTCGGCCCCTGGATCGACATGGCGTTAGGTCTGCACAAGGCGGCCAAGTACTACTACTACCCAGGCTTCCATGAGCCGGGGGCGGCGCTCTCGCTTGCCGTCAACAAGAAACTGTGGGACAGCCTCGGCAGCACCGAAAAAAGCATCATCGAGGGTGCCGCTGCGGTCGAGAACACACGTTCGCTTGCGGAGTCCACCGCCGGCAACGCCACCGCGCTTGAGCAGCTTGTCAAAGATCCAGCGATCCAGATCCGCAAGGTCGACGACACGATTCTGCAGGAGCTCGGCAAGATTTCCGGCGAGGTTCTAAGCGAGTCGAGTCGCAAGGACGACCTGGCGCGGCGGGTCTACGCCAGCTTCATAACGTTCCGCAGGGGCGCTGTTCACTGGGGGGACATTTCTGAACGTGCCTTTCTCAATGCACGCGCGCTGCCGTACCCATTCGGGTGATGATGGCCGAGGGCGTTGGCGTGCGCCCAACCTCGGGGCAAGGCGCGGACATCAGCCCGGTGAGGTCTAGCCCGGCAACGGCGTCCCACAGCCCGAAAGCGCGGGTATGGGCATCGTTGCGACTCGGCGTGGCAAGCCGCTTGTTGCTGGCGTTTCTCGGGATCAGCGGACTCGCCGTCATCGGTGCCAGCGTCGCACTCTTCTCCTTCCGCGAGATCGGCGACGTGCTTGACCGCAGCGCTGGCCCTGCAGGAAGTCTCGCGACAAGCAGAGCGGATTGCTTCGGCTGCGCCGGCGCTGCTCGCCGCTGCCACCCCAGCCGATCACGCTCGGAGCTCGCGCAAGATCGCTGCCGAGATGCAGGAGCTTCACAGTCTTTTGGAGGGCCTTGAAAGCCACCGGGCAGACAATGTCGCTCTCCACTCGATACGATCAGTGGTCAGCCGGCTCCAACTCAATCTCGAATCGCTCGACAAGCTGGTTGCGGACCGCACCATCGTAAGCGAGCTCAAGCGCGGTCATCTGCGCAACGCGGTCATTGCCCACGGCGAGAGCCAAACCCTTTTGACGCCGTGGCTCCAGATCGTGGACGGCGAGATCGCCCAGTCACGCCGGGTTGTCAACGATGCTACGATTGGCAGCGACGAACGGGCCGCGGCCGCCGAGCGCTTGGTTGCCTCGATGACATCCTCTCATGCATTGCAGCGCGTGCAGTTCCTCATCACCTCGATCAGCGACAGGCTGCAACAGATTGCCGCGACCGACGAAGCGGAAGACGTGCGCGTACAGGTATTCCGAATCCAGCAATCACTGCGCGAGGCGCGGGAGCTGACCGCTGTGCTGGATTCGAGATTGCAGCCCCTTCTGACCGGCAAGCTCGATGAATTCCGTACCCAGGTCGAGAGCATCGGCAGCATCCCTGAATTGCGATTGCAGGAACTTGACATTGTCGCGAAGGCGAGGCGCCACCTGAGCGAAAACGCGGCCCTCTCCGGGGAGCTGACCAAGGAGGCAGGCCGCCTTGTCTCGCTTGCGAGGACTGATATCGCGCAAGCCAACCAAGACGCACTATCGGTGCAAAGGTTCAGTGCGACCGTCCTGCTTTCGGCTGTTGCCCTAAGTCTGCTCAGCTCCATCCTGATCGTCTGGCTCTATGTGGGTCGAAGCATCATCTCACGGCTGACCGCACTCAGCCGCAGCATGCTGGCGATCGCCCAAGGCAATCTGGCGGTAAGCGTGCCAACCGGCGGCAGCGGCGAGATCGCAGAGATGGGGCGGGTCGTTGAGCTCTTGCGCAAGAACACTTTGGAACGAGACGAGCTGCTGGTTGAGAGGGCACAAGCGGCGGAACGTCTGGAGAAGCAGGTTGAAGAGCGAACAGCGGAGTTGGCTCAATCCGTCAAGGAATTGCGAGCGCTGGGTGAAGTCACTCAAGCGGTGAACTCGACGATCGACTTGCACACCGTGCTTTCCACCATCATTGCCGAGGCGGTTCAGCTCTCCGGAACCGATGCCGGCACAATCTATGAGTTTGACGAAGCAACCCAGGAATTTGGCGTGCAAGCCAGCTACGGCATGGATGAGGTTTTGATTGCGGCAGTCAAGGACCGACACATCCGGTTGGGCGAGACGATGCTCAGTCAGGCAGCGCTGCAACGCAAACCGATGCAGCTTGCTGACGCCACCCAGGATAAGTCGTCGCTCGTACTCGATGTCATTCAACGCGCCGGCTTCCGCGCTCTGTTGACCGTGCCGTTGCTTAGCGCAGATCGGATCGTGGGCGCGCTGGTGGTTCGTCGCAAGGAGCCGGGCGAATTTCCACAGAGCACCATCGATCTACTAGAGACTTTTGCCGCACAATCCGTGTTGGCGATCCAAAACGCACGACTGTTCCACGAGGTTGATGAGAAAAGCCACCAGCTCGAGCTGGCGAGCAAGCACAAGTCGCAGTTCCTCGCCAATATGAGCCACGAGCTGCGCACGCCGCTCAACGCCATCATCGGGGTCACCGAGATGCTGCGCGAAGATGCGGAGACTCTGAAGCAGGATGTAGAGCCGTTCGACCGCGTGCTCGGCGCGGGCCGACATCTGCTTGCCCTGATCAACGACATCCTCGACCTGTCCAAGATCGAGGCCGGGCGCATGGAGCTTCACCTCGAGACATTCCCGCTGGCCCCCGTCATCGTAGACGTGGCCAAGACGATCGAGCCGATGGCGGCCAAGAACGGCAATCACCTTGCCATCGATTGCCCGGCAGACCTTGGCACGATACAGGCCGATCAGACGAGGCTTCGGCAGGCGCTGCTCAATCTGGCGAGCAACGCCAATAAGTTCACCGAGAAAGGTACCGTCACCATCGCCGCACAGGCGCAGCGGCTCGATGGCCGCGATTGGATCACGATTGCTGTGACCGACACCGGTATTGGCATGACGGTGGAGCAAATGGGCAAGCTGTTCCAGGAATTCTCACAGGCCGATGTCTCCACCACCCGCAAATACGGCGGTACGGGCCTCGGGCTCGCGATCAGCAAGCGCTTCTGCCAGATGATGGGCGGCGATATCACAGTCGCAAGCGAGGCGGGTCGCGGCTCGACTTTCACAATCCGGCTCCCGCGGACCGTGCAAATTGGTCAGGCCCAAGCACGCACCGCCGAGGCGGAGCCCGCCAGTCCGCCCGGCGTGGGCGCACAAGAGCGGTTGATCCTGGTGGTGGATGACGATGCGACCGTGCGCGAGCTTGTGGAGCGGCATTTGGAACGGTCAGGTTTTGCCGTGCTTACCGCGGGCGGCGGGAAGGAAGGGCTGCGGCTGGTGCGGGAGTTGCGGCCGGCGGCGGTGACGCTCGACATCATGATGCCCGATCTCGACGGCTGGACGGTGCTGGCCGCTATCAAGGGCGATCCGGCGCTGGCCGGCATTCCGGTGGTTCTGATGTCGATCGTGGACCAGAAGAACCGCGGCTATGCGCTCGGCGCAGCGGATTATCTGGTGAAGCCGGTGGACCGAGCTAAGTTGGTTGAGACACTTACCAACATCTGCGGTTTGACTTCGGGAAAAGCCCTTCTGGTCGACGATGACGAGGTGGTGCGCCGCAGCGTGCGTCAGGCGCTGGAGCCGATCGGATGGCAAGTAACCGAGGCCGAGAATGGGCAAGTAGCGGTTGAATCGCTCGCCGCCGGACGACCCGATGTGATCATTCTCGACCTGATGATGCCGAAGATGGACGGCTTCGAATTCCTTGACGAGCTGCGCTCAGAGCCAGTCTGGCAGGACATCCCGGTCGTAATCATCACCGCGAAGGACCTGACGGAAGAGGATCGCAACCGCCTCAACGGCGGCGTCGAGCGGGTTATTCAAAAGAGCGACCGCGATGAAATGCTGCGCCAACTCAGTCGCGAGATCAGCAAGTGCGTGAAACGGCAGACCGCGAGAGACAGATTTTAGGTTTGTTTCCTGTCCTCCGCCGCACGCGAAACTTTCTTACAAGCCGGATATTGGCACGCAAGAGCGCTCCGTTTGGCTCAGGACTACAGCCGCAATCGGAGATGCCGCGGACCTATCCGTCAGAAATCGAATGCGTCGCTCCTGGCCGCCGCCGCCTTGAGCAGGGAGCGGTCGGGCTCCGGCAAAGGCTTGCCGGAGTCGCGGAAGCGGTTGACGATCGGGTAGCGGCGGTCGCGGCCGAAGTTCCTCATTGTCACCTTGACGCCGGGCGCAGCCTGGCGGCGCTTGTACTCGGCGGAATTGAGCATCCGGTCCACCCGCATCACCGTTTCGCGGTCGAAACCCTCCTCGACGATCTTCGCGATCGGCTGCTCGCGCTCGACGAGCCGCTCGAGAATGCCATCAAGCACGTCGTAGGGCGGCAGCGTGTCCTGGTCGGTCTGATTTTCGCGCAGCTCCGCCGTCGGCGCGCGCACAAGGATGTTGCAAGGAATGACGCTGCGCCCCGGGCCGAGCGCGTCATCCGGCTTCCACTCGTTGCGCAGCCTCGCCAGGCGATAGACCTGAGTCTTGTAAAGATCCTTGATCGGGTTGAAGCCGCCGTTCATGTCGCCATAAAGCGTCGCATAGCCGACCGACATTTCCGACTTGTTGCCGGTGGTCACGACCATCAGCCCGAGCTTGTTGGAGATCGCCATCAGGATCGTGCCGCGCGTGCGTGACTGAAGGTTTTCTTCCGTCACGTCGCGGGGCAGGTCCTTGAGCACCGGCGCGAGCGCCTGCTCCAATCCGGCTACCGCGCTTTCGATTGGCAGCACGTCGTATTGCACGCCAAGCGCTTGCGCGGCGCGCCATGCATCCTCGATCGACTCCTGCGCGGTGAAACGATAGGGCAGCATCACGCAGCGCACGCGCTCGGCGCCGAGCGCATCAACTGCGAGCGCCGCGACCAGAGCCGAGTCGATGCCGCCGGAAAGGCCAAGAACCACCCCCTTGAAGCCGTTCTTGTTCACGTAATCGCGCAGGCCCAGCATGCATGCCCGGTAATCGGCGCGGTCGCCTTCCTCGACGGCCTCGATCGGCCCGTCGATACAGCGCCAGCCATTGCCGGTGCGCTGCCAGTGCAGGGTTTTCACTGCCTCGCGAAACGCGCAAAGCTGAAAGGCGAGCGAGCGATCGCCGTGCAGGGCAAAGGAGGCGCCATCGAACACGAGCTCGTCCTGGCCGCCGACCTGATTGACGTACACGATCGGCAAGTCGCTCTCGGTGACGCGCGCAACCATGATGTTGAGCCGCACGAGCTCCTTGTCGCGCGAATAAGGCGAGCCGTTGGGCACCACCAGCAATTCCGCTCCCGTCTCGGCGAGACACTCCACCACTTCGGCGCCCCAGATATCCTCGCAGATCGGGATGCCCAGGCGCACGCCACGATAGCTGATAGGGCCCGGCAACGGTCCGGCGGCGAACACGCGCTTCTCGTCGAACACGCCGTAGTTCGGTAGATCGACCTTGAAGCGCAGCGCGCCTATGGCGCCATCCGCGAGCAGACAATAGCTGTTGTAGAGCTTGTCGTCCTCGACCCACGGCGTGCCGATCAGAAGGGCGGGGCCGCCATCGGCGGTTTCGCGCGCGAGCTCCTCGATCGTGGCGCGGCACGCGGCTTGCAGCGCCGGCTTGAGCACGAGGTCCTCGGGCGGGTAGCCGCACAGGAACAGCTCCGGGAAGGCGACGATATCGGCCGCCTCCCGTGCCGCCTGGACGCGGGCGCGGCGCACCTTCTCCGCGTTGCCCGCGATATCTCCCAGCGTCGGATTGAGCTGCGCAATCGTGATCGCCAAGCGCTCGGCAGGACGAGGGCTCATGCACCCTGTTTAGCGCGCCACGGCAGCGCGCGGCAACTTCTGGGCTGACCCTACTGACTCACAAATATTCGATGTCATTCCGGGGCGCAGGCAAATCGGCTAAGCCGATTTGGCTGCGAGCCCGGAACCCATAACCCCAGGCCGTTGTGTCGGCCACGGTCGCCCACGCCACCGCTTTCATACCAAGTGCATGGCCTGTGGTTATGGGTTCCGGGCTCCGCTCCCTACGGTCGCGGCCACGGAATGACAACGCGTGGTACTTGGTGACGCAGTAAGACTAATACACCTCAATCACCGGATACGGGCCAAAGGCGACGCTCAGTTGTAGGAACATGCCGAGGCTGTCGATTTTCCAGTCGACTGGCTGCGGCAAGGCAGCCATGCCGACCACGTGATTCTCGAAATGGGTAAGGCCGAAAGACCCAATCGGCTGCGCGCGCCGGCGCGGCGGTCAAGAGACTCAAGAGAGCCGCCGCAGCCAGCCGCGCACAGCCGACCGGGAGTGATGCCTTAATTTTTCTTGTTGGCACGAGACGCCCCCCGATGCGAAGGCCATCCTCGTGCGCAGGATTTTCGCAATCCCTACAGTTTGACCGATTGGATTAGCTCAACGTTTCTATTGTTAATGAGCAAATACAGTCCAGCGTAAACGCATTGATAAAGTCGCAATGTGTTTACCTTCACGGGCGGCTCAATCAAAGCCGCAACACGCGCTCGGCATTGAGATGTGCGATCTTTTCCATGTCGCGCGGGGCAAGCGGCAGGCGCTTGAGAAAATCAACTGCCCCAAGGCTCGACTCATAGGGCCAGTCGACCGAGAAGAGCACGTTATCGACGCCGAGCGCCGTCAGCGTGCAAATGAAGGCCGGAGCGGAGAAATTGCCGCTGCACGTCACCACCACATTCTCCGTCAGATATTGCGCCGGGGTCTTCTTCAGACCGCGGCGTGCAGCCGCAAGCCGCGTCTGATCGTCGAGCCGGTACAGCATGAACGGCAACCCCTCGCCGAGATGGCCGAGAATGAATTTCAGATCAGGAAAGGCATCGCATACGCCGGCGAACACCAGCCGCAGAAAATGCACGCCGGTATCGATGCCGAATCCCCAGGCGGCCAGCGCCAGCTCCTCGTAGCCGTCGAAATAGGCCTTCATCACCGCGGGATGCGGCACTCTCGGATGCAGATAGATCGGCACGCGCAGCGCCTGCGCGCACTCGAAGATGCACCAGAACCTCTTCTCGTCCAAAAAGCTGCCGCGCGTATGACCATTGATCATCGCCCCCTTGAAGCCGAGCTTGGTGACGGCGCGATCGAGCTCCTTGACGGCGGCGCCGGGATCCGCGGTCGGCAGCGCGGCAAAACCCGCGAAGCGGCCGGGATGCGCGTTGACCGCCGCAAACAGATGATCGTTGACCTCCTTGGCCATCGGGATCGCCTCCGGCGCCTCGAGTGCCTGACAGCCGGGCTGATTGTGCGAGAGCACCTGCAGGTCGATTCCCGCCGCATCCATGGCGGAGATGCGCCGCTTGCCGAGATCGAGCAGCTCGGCGGCCATCTCCAAGCCGAGAAGCTTCTCACGATCGTTGCCGCGCTGCGCGCCGGGGGGAATTTCCTCGTTCGGCAGCACGAAATGCTCCTCGATGGCGATAATTCTCATGGATACCCTCCGCTACGGCCTGAGCCTGAGCTCATCGTGCGGCGGCAAGTACGCGTCGGTGTAGATCGAGGAAGCCTCGGGCGCCGGAAAATCGAACGTCCTCGCCACCATCTCGATCGTCTCCTGCATGCGCTCGGGCTCAATCGCACCCAGGCCCTCGCGCCGCACGTGCTCGGTGAGGATGGAATTCTCGATCACCAGGTCGAGGCGACGGCGCTCCACCTTTTCATCCACCAAAGGCTCGCGTTTCTTGAGAGCGGCGACGGCACGCGCAGGGTCGGCAATCGCGGCTTTGAGGGCTTCGGCGGCGCCCTTGACCACCTTGCGGACCGTCTCGGGGCTCTTCGCCGCGAGCTTGGGCGTGGTCAGCAGACAATGGCCGTAGAGCCGCACTCCGAAATCGGAATAGCGCATGATGTTGAGGTCGTCTGTAGTGATGCCGAGCCGCTCGAGCCCCGCAAGATCGGTGATCAGCGCAGTGGTCGCGTCGGTCTGCCCGCGCACCAGCAGCGTCTCGCGCAGCTGTGGCGTCACATCGATCCACGTCACCGCGGATGGATCAAGCCCATTGGCGCGGGCGAGGATCGGGAACATCACGCGGCTCGACGCACCGGTCGGCGAAGCAAGCCGCTTTCCGGCGAGGTCCGCAGGCTTGGTGATGCTCGATTTTTTCAGCGACAGGATCACCATCGGCGCGACGTCGTAAATCTGAAACACGCCTATCGCCTTGGCCTGGTGTTGCTTGCCGTTGAACTGGATCAAGGCGCCGATGTCGGCAAAGGCCATGTCATAGGCACCGCTTGCGACCTTGGTGATCGCATCGGCGGACCCATAGCCCCGATCCACCTGCACGTTGACGCCTGCGCGGGCGAAGTAGCCGTCCTGCGCCGCTAGGACGAAAGGCGACTGCTGGCCCTGGACGGCGAAATCGAGGCTGAGCCTCACCGCGGGCGCCTGCGCATGGACGGCGGATATCGTGGCCAGAAACAGCGCCGCAACGGCGATTGATCGGATCATGTCTGCACCACCTTCACGTGAACTCCCGCATCACGTCGAGCCCCAGCGAGCAGTTTTCGGGGCTCCCCAAAAGACCGAGCACGGGCTCATCCAATCCCGCATCGATGAAATCGCGCAATCGCGTGCTGCAATGCTGCGGCGTTCCGGCAATGGCGAAGGCTTCGACCGCCTCGTCGGGAACGAGCGCCGCTGCTGCCGCGAGGTCGCGCCGGGCAATCGCCGCAATGACCGCTTCCTGATCGACCGCGATCCCTGATGCCCTGATGTTGGCGCCGAGAAATTTGTTGCGCATCACGAAGGCAAGCTTCTCGCGTACCGCGTCGCGCGCCTCTGTCGGATCATGCGAGGCGCCGAAGAACAGGTATCCGGCGCGGCGGAAGTTGCGCAGCTCGCGGTTGTCCTTGCAGGCGCCTTCGGCGCACTGCGCGAGCGAGCGGCGCACGCTATCCGTCGACAGTCCTGCCGAGAGCACCACGCCATCGCCGATGCGGCCGGCAAGCCGCAGCATGTCGGGCCCGATGGCCGCAATGTAGATCGGCATTGGCGCGCTCGGCCGCAATGCGAGCCGCGCGCCGGCAAGGCGCACGAATTCACCATCCGCGTGCACGCCCTCGCCGCTCCACAGCGCCCGCAGCGCTCGCGCAAACTCGCGCATCGCGCGCACGGGCTTCTCCACCGCGCGCCCGGATTCGGCAAGGAACAACGGGTTGCCGGCGCCGATAGCAATAGCCACCCTCCCTGGCGCAACTTCATCGAGCGTCGCCATCGCCATGGCTGTCGGCATGGGATGCCAGAGATAGGGGCTCACGGCCGTTGGCACGAGGATCGCTCCCGGCGCCTTGAGCGCAAATGCCATGCAGGTCGCAATCGCCTCGCGATAGCCGAGATGCTCCGCCATCCAAAGGCTGCGCGCTCCGGCCGCAACCGCGCGCCGGGCCAGCGCCACGGCTTCGCCAGTGGTGACAAAGCCGTCGAAGCTCACTCCAATGCGCACGGACGTGTTGTTCCTATCCTTGCATTTCGTCGTACAAGGCGTAGTTTTTCACCCTAATGACGGACGAGCTGACATGAAAATCAAGATCATCGTGCATGAGGCGGAGGAAGGCGGATTCTGGGCCGAGGTGCCGGCCATTCCCGGCTGCGCCACGGAAGGTGAGACGATGGATGAGCTCCTGCAGAATGTGCACGAAGCAATCGAGGGCTGTCTGTCGGTAGATGTCGTTGAGCCCAAGCCCGGTGGCAAGGAGCGCATCGTGGAAATCGTTGTGTGAGGGCACTCTCCGGACGCGATTTTGCTCGACTGGTCGAGCGGCATGGGTGGAGACTGCTGCGCATCAAGGGGAGCCATCACATCTACGCCAAGCCAGGCAGCGTTGTTCGCTTGTCGATTCCAATTCACGGAAATCGAGCTCTCAAAACCGGATTGCTGCGGCATCTTGCAAAGCTTGCTGACATTCCTGACGAGGAATTGACTTGAACGATTGCAAGGTGACGATTGCCGCACTGTCGCAGATGAAGCGCGAGAGACGCAAGAGCATCGGGCTGGTCGCCTGGGATTATCAGATCGCGCGCATTGCCGATCGCGCCGGAGTGGACATCGTGTCGGTGGGCGATTCGGTGGGCGTGAATCTGTGGGGCCATTCCAATCCCCTCGAAGTCACGATGGATGAGATGCTCGTCGTCTGCAAGGCGGTGCGCCGCGGCGTCAGGCGCGCGCTGTTGAGCTGCGACTTTCCCTTCGGCCCGCTGCAGGAGGGGACGCAAAGCGCGGTGCGCGCCGGCATCCGCCTGGTGAAGGAGGGCGGCGCCGATATGGTCAAGCTCGACGGAGCCGCACAGTTTCCCGACGCGGTGCGCGCGCTCGTGCGCGCGGGAATTCCCGTGTTTGCGCAGCTCGGGCTCACTCCGCAGACGGCGCTGTATTACGGCGTTCCCTATAGCGCCCAGGCCTCGCCCGCCGCGCAGGCGCCGGCGGCGATGATCACGAGGCTCGTCGAGGAAGCAAAGCTCCTTGAATGCGCGGGCGCTGCGCTGCTCGACTTCACCAATTCCGGGGCGCTGGCGGGAGCCGCGGTCGTCAAAGCGGTCGGCATTCCCGTGCTGGGCGGCTTCGGCGGCGGTCCTTGGCTCGATGGGCGCATGCGGCTCGCGCATACTGCGATCGGCTACGCGGAGAAATGGATCGATGCGCACGCCGAGACCTATGCCAATGTGGCGAGGATCAGCCTCGATGCCTTCACCGCCCTGATCGCCGACGTGCGCGCCGGCCGGCAGATCAAGGGGTAGTGAGCATTGTACGCTTTAGGTTGAGCGTCATGGCCGGGCTTGTCCCGGCATGACGGCGCTCAGTTTGCTTCAACCATTTGGAAAAAACATCTAATCCCGCTTCGCCAGCTCACCCCACCAGCTCGCGCGTGCCGGGCGCAAACAATTCCTCCGCGGTCATTCGCTTGCTGATGATGCCCTGCGTCAGCGCGTGCCCGATGAGCTCGTCGATGACCCGCCGATTGGGCTCGATCCCGTAGGGGAGCGGATCGCCGGTGATCTCCATCACCCGCCGGTGAACCTCATCGGCATCGGTCGGCCGCTCGATCCTCCCCGCCCGCAGGCGGTCGACGTAGCGGCGCTTGGCCTGGGCAAAAGCATCGAAGACGTCGGCCGCCAGATCGGGATGCGCCGCAAGCAGCTCATCCTTCACCACCACGGTATGATTGATCGGATAGTGGCCGTTGCGGCGCAGCGCCGCCAAGGCCGCCTCCAGTACATTGGGGATGAGCGGCTTCACGTGCGGCGAGCTTGCCTCCACGCCGATGGCAGCGGCAAGCTCCCCCGCGGCGAGCATGTCCGCCATTTTCTTTCCCGGCTGCATCGGGATGACGTTGGCAGGCGGGCGATACTCGGCCACATGCTCATCTCCCGAGAGCACCCAGGTGATCTTGCCGAGATCGACCCCGTGCTCCTGCGCCAGGATGCTGCGCGCCCATACCCCGGTGGTGACGGTGTAGCCGCGGTTGACGCCGACCCTTCTGCCTTCGAGATCCCTTGGCGTGCGGATGCCGGCCTTCGTGTTGACCAGGATCGCGCCGTGATGCAAGGCGCGCACCAGAAAAACCGGCACCGCGGTCATGCGCTTGCCGTGCGCCTTGGCGCAGATGTAGGTCGTCATCGCCATCTCGCAGATGTCGAATTCAAGCCCACGCACCATGCGCCGAAACGCGGCGATGATGGGCTCGACCTCGACGAAATCGAACGCAAACGTTCGCGGCTTGATGCTGCCGTCCTTGAGCGCCTGGTTATTGCCTTGGGTGCGGATGACGGTTCTAAGAGAGAGCATGTCAGTTGTAGGTTGGGTTAGCGCGGCCCGGGACCTGTGTTGTAGCCCACGGCGCTTGTTCCGCGCGTAACCCAACATGCACGATGGTGGGTTACGCGCGGAATAGGTCGTAGGTTGGGTTAG
>Ga0306920_100002313_pt1 | contig 24124 bp, 26 predicted proteins | sample flu12Cox44000170_FD_204666 | JGI IMG/M metagenome (GOLD analysis project Ga0306920, IMG submission 204666) | Lab enrichment of tropical soil microbial communities from Luquillo Experimental Forest, Puerto Rico - flux4day.12C.oxic.44.000.170 (v2)... | ecosystem: Environmental > Terrestrial >...
TTTCTCGACATGGCGCCGGGCGATCCCGTGTTCCACACATTCTTCGAAATCAACGACCTGGATCACTTCCCGCAGGCGTACGTGGCCGGTGATCCTGTTTTCAGGGGCATCTTCGAGGACAACGATCGCCACAAACGGCTGATGGCCATTATCAATTACAACACCGACGTCTCACAGTTCTGGGAGTGGTCCGGCCGCGGCTTTCGCCCCTTCGATCAGACCAACGAGGCGTACAAGCTCGGCGTGAATTACCTGATCTACGGCCTCACGCACTGACAGTTCGGTGATATCTGTAACAACCGAGGGGCGTCCCCGCACCTGAGCTAGGTGACCATCGTGATCATTCTTTTGTTGCTTTCCGAATGATGGCGTCTCACGCCATAATCGGTCGGCGGATCCGGGTTACCGATCTTACGGTCAAGTCGCATGGGAGCGGGTCATCATGCGACAGTTGCAGAAACGAGGAGGAGCCGATGGGTTTTCTCTATTGGATCGTGGTCGGACTCATTGCCGGATGGCTGGCAGGCCAGGTGATGAAGGGCGGCGGGTACGGCGTGGTGATGGACATCGTCCTGGGCGTGCTCGGCGGCATTGTCGGCGGCTGGCTTGTCGAATTCCTGGGCTTCTCACCGGGCGGAGGTCTGGTCCCGTCGATCGTTGTCGCCTTTATCGGGGCCGTAGTTCTCGTGTGGATCACGCGGCTCATCAAGAAAGCGGCGTAACTCTGGCGACGTACGAGCCGCACCGCGGCGGCTACTGAAACGGCGAGGCGCGCCGGTCGCACCGCCGGCTCGCCAGCGCCCGCTGATCGCCCGTAATCGCGGCAATGTTGGCTCGTCATGGCTCGAATGCTGGCCTCGCGCTCGGTAACGGCCATGGCAGACGTTCGACGGCGTGCGACATCGAGCGCCTTGGGTAGTACAGGAGGCTGATCATGCCGGTCTACGAGTTCGCTTGCCGCGACTGTCAGAAGACTTTCGAGATCGTCCGGCCGATGTCGGAGTCGTCAGCCACGATCACGTGCCCTCATTGCGGGAGCACCAAGGTCGAGCGGATCTGGAGTAGCGTGTTCACGATCACATCGAAGAAAAGCTGAGGCTGCTCGTCCGTGTGGTTGGGGACGCCTGGAGGCGCGCTCCCCGTTGACGTGGAGTGCTATGCAGGGTACCGAGGCGAGGAAACGCCTCGGCGCTTCGGGCTCTCGGGAGCTGAGGTCGAGATCGCTGAAGTTATCGACCGCTGGCTGGCTCCCGATCACCGCTATTTCAAGGTGCGGGACCGCAACGGCCACGTCTACATCCTCCGTAACGACGTCGCTTCCGAGCGGTGGGAGCTGACGTTCTTCCGGCGCGGGACGAAGGGCGCGGAGTTGTCTGCGCCGCCCACAGATTGAGATGGTGCGGTCCGCGTCGGTTCGCGTCTACGGGCCGCTCAACGACTTCCTGCCGCCTGCTCGCAGACAGTCGCCCCTCCTCTACGCTTTCGAAAGCGGTTCATCGGTGAAGGACCTCGTAGAGGCGCTCGGCATCCCGCATCCGGAGATTGACCTGCTGATTGTGGACGGCCGGCCGGTGGACTTCAGCTACCGCCTTCGCGAGGGGGATCGCGTGGCCGTGTATCCGCTGATCCGGGCGTTCGATCTGGGCGACACCGCCCGTCTCCGACCTCCTCCTCAAAGCGAGCCCCGTTTCGTTGCCGACGTTCATCTCGGTCGTCTCAGCGCCTACCTCAGGCTCGCAGGCTTCGACACGAAGTACCGCAACGACTACCGCGACGACGAGATCGTCGCCATCTCGGCCTCCGAGGACCGCGTGCTGCTCACTCGCGACGTTGGCGTGCTCAAGCACGGGATCGTCATGCGAGGCTACTTCCTGCGCGAGACGCAGCCCGCGCGACAGCTGGTCGAGGTGTTGCGCAACTTCGATCTCGTGACCAGCGCGGGGCCGTTTACCCGCTGCCTGCGATGCAACAGCCGTCTGCATGTCGTGGCCAAGGACCGCGTGGAGCAACTGCTACCCGCACGCACGCGCGAGCGCTACCGCGAATTCTCTCGATGCCCGACCTGCGGCCGCGTTTACTGGCAGGGCTCGCACTACTCGCGCATGAAGGTCTTCATCGAAGCGGCTTTCGCGGCTGCCATGCACGCCAGCCGGCGCTAAGCGCCACAGTTGTCGTCTGGTCTGTCGGCCGTCTCACCATCCGATCTTGATGAGAGAGACAGCCTGCCGCGGCAGCTCGAACGTCACGGTTACAGAGGCGGCACGTGCCTCCAGCACACGCGGTGGTTCGAGTCGCTCGAGCTGTCCGGCCCGTTCAAGGGCGTGATATTGCTCGGTCGACGGTTGAGCCGGTGATCCCATCTTCTTCCACGCCTCGTATGCATTGCTGTGATCGGCGTCGATGCGATAGTGCTCGAGGGTCGGCCGATCAACCGGGATGCCGTCGATCTTCAGCTCGATCTTCGACGCCTGAGCTGGAACCTCGTCGTCGTGATAGTTCCATACGAGGATCGCAATCGCGCGGTTGCTGCGACTGCCGAGCGCGTTGATGTCCGGTTCGTCTCCGACGCCGCGATCTCGTACAGACGCCAGACTCCGTCCCGCGCTGCTCTCGGCCGCAACCCGAGAGTCTCCCATCCGTCCCAGCATGCGGAACACGCTGAGCACCGGCTTGGCGATACCGTTCGTCGCAAGATCGCGGAACCCAGCGAAGTAGGGCTGATTCTCGAATTCGAATGCCCACGTGACGGCGCCGGCCAGGTTCACCTGATACAGATCCGCCAGCTCGTACGTGCGCGCGAGCTGTTCGGCCGTATAACTCGCGTACAGCGTCCCGTTCCGATACGCGTTCTCGGGGTTGGTGCGCATCGAGCACGCGGCGCATCCTTCAGGATCGGACTCGCCAACGATAATCGGCGTCTTCTGCAGCTCGGGGAAGGAGGCGACGATACTGAAGCCGTTTGAGATAGCCGTGAGCTGGTTCGTGAGTCCCATGCGGACGTGTCCGTCGACGAGGCGTGGCGCACCCTTCGCGTGGAATCCGACGTAATCGAGCGGTGAGCCGGTCTTCCCCGTCGCGAAGTTCGTGCCCCGGAGGCAGTGCTCGAGAAAACCACGCAGGAACTCCTGCGACCGGGCGCTGTTTGGGCTGGTCACGTGGGGTCCGCCGACACGCGCCGCCGGGAGCGCCCGTTTCAAACCCTCCGCAGCAAAATCGTACAACTTGTGATACTCCTCAACCGTGCCGTGCCAGTACCCGATGTCGGGTTCGTTCCAGACTTCCCAATACCAACTCTCGACTTCCGCGCGGCCGTACCGGTCGACCACGTGGCGCGCCCACTGAAAAATCAGCTCTCCCCATTTCGTATAGTCGCTCGGTGGGTATGACCAGCCAGTGAAGATCGACCCGCTTGGAAACGTGTGACGGTACGGCTGAGGGTGCGTCGAGAGCGCCTCGGGCATGAAGCCGACCTCCACGAGCGGTTTCATCTTGTGCGCGAGGTACGTGTCGAAGATGCGATCGACGATGGTCCAGTCGTAACGAACGCGACCATCGACGCCCGCCGTGTACACGTTCGTCGAACCCCATTTCAACGACGGCGTCCCATCCCCTGTGGTCAACAGATTGTGCGTGCGGATGTACACGGGAACCGGACTGAGCGCGGAGAGCTCGGAGAGCAGCTTCCGTCCATCGTTCATGTAGGTGTAATTCGGCTCGTCGTAGCCGAAGAAGCTCCAGAACGGCGTCATCGGGCCGAGCGATCGGGTCGCGTCGACATGAATGGAGACGCGCCTTGGCGGTGCTGACGGCGTCCCCTGGTAGAGGGCGGCGACAGCGACGGAAATGGCGACATACCTGAGCGCCACACGTCCACCTCAGCGGTCTCGCCGGCAAGCTCTCTTCGGTTTGTTCTCTCGCGCCACGACGCGGCGATTTGGACGGGCTTATTTTGCGCAATTACATCGCAAAAGTGCAATACTTCCACGCTTCGCCATTCCAGGCTGATGCTGCTGTGAAACGCACAGCGCCTCAGACCTCTCAGTGGATGTTTGAGCAGGAGGAGTCGGCCATGAGGATGAGGCGTGCGGGCATCTCGGCAAGCGCCTTTGTGTTAGCCGCGACGGCGTTCGTCGCAATGCAGGCACAACGGCCGGGTGGCGCCGGCGTGGCGAATGGTGGACGAGACCCTGGCCAGTCGGCGGCAGCACCTGGTGGCGGTCAGCGTGGTGGCGGCGGACGCGCAGACGCTCCCGCAGTCGGCCCGGGGAATCTGGTAACGGGCGTCTGGGGCACGGATCCGGAGTCTGTCGACTCGCATGGCTGGGGTTGGATGAGCAAGTCGTACGTGACGAATTACAAGCGGCCCTTCTACAACAAGGCCAAGGAGCTGCTGTTCAGCGATAAGCAAGTCACCAGTTACACGATTGCCACATTCGATCCGGAGTTCTATTGCGAGGTCCGCAAGCACTACGGGTTCGTCTGGTTCGAGATGCAGCACAGCACCATGTCATGGGACAACATCGCGAAGATGATCGCTACGTGCCCCGGCCCCGACGGAGCCGCCCCCATGATCCGCATGCCGGACCAACTCGAATCGAGCATTCAGAAGGCGACCGACATCGGGGCGATCGGCCTGATCTTCCCGACGATGCGAGACGGTAATCAGGCACTGGAAGCCGCGCGGTACTCCCGCTTCCCGCCGTTTGGCCGCCGCAGCACGGGCGCGGGGCAGGCCGCGTCGGTCTGGGCTAGCGTGCCGGGAGGTTATCAAAACACCTTCAACGACAACATGCTGGTGGTCGTGATGATCGAAACGCTCGACGGCATCATCAACGCAAACGAGATCGCAAACACGTTTGGCGTCGATGTCGTCATCCAGGGCAACAACGATCTGTCCCGCTTCTCCGGGTGGTCGCAGAGCGACCCGCGATATCAGTCGTTGCTGACCGTGAGCCGCAATGCGACGCTCCACGCCGGCAAGTTCTGGGGCAATGCGGGCGCCCAATACCTCACGGGCAATCCGCTGAGCCCGGATACGCGTTTCGTTCAGAATGGGCCGTCGATCGACGGCTGGACGCCGCCATCACGCGGGCGCAGCAACACCACTGAAGAACCGACGGTCGGGGCGCCGGGCGCTCGTGGACGTCGGGGAGGCGGAGCCGGGCGTCAGTAGACGTGCATGCCGCGCTGAAGCGAGCCGGCCTACGACCTCCACGCTTCATTTCATGAGCGCCGAGAGTCGCAGCTTCTCCAGGAACTCCGGCGTCCAACCGGAGCGCTCCCGGATGGCCTGCTCCAACGCGCGGACGATCAGACGATTTCGACTGACGCCGAGAACTTTAGCGCGGCGATCGACGAACTTGCTCAGTTCAGACTGCGGGGTTCTTTCAACGTGAACTCCATCAGCAAGAAGTTCTTGTAAATCATTCGCTGATGGTTGGCGGAGAGAGTGGGATTCGAACCCACGGTAGAGTTTCCCCTACACACGCTTTCCAAGCGTGCCTGATCGACCGCTCCAGCATCTCTCCGCTTTAGAATCAACAACTTGCGGACCGGTCCGCAACAGTGTAGCGCAAAACCCTCCTTCAAATTCTAACGTTCCGCAAATTGATTCTCTTCAGCGACTTGCGGACTTGCGTTCAGCGATTGTGTCAGGAATTGTGTCAGACCTTCTAATGTTGCTCGATCACTCCTATGAGGGCTCTCGCTGTCAAGTTCCCTGTAGTTCACGAGATCGATGCGCGCACCTCCATTGTTGCCGCCGCGTAGCGGCCGCCGCATTCACGCTGTCGATGACACCTGCACTTGTGTGCAAGCGCCCACAATCGAATACCGTCTCGAGCTGGCGGCTGCCGGTTCGCGTGGTCGTCAACTCAGGCCACGACCAACTCCTATTCGTGCCAGTCTCAGCGGACTGATCACCATATAACGTAGGCGCTCCGAAGCGCCGAGCAGCCTGACACGAACGAGCCCCCTCTTACGGACGGTCCTCTGAAAGACCCGTGATCAAATGCCGGGTCGTTCGCACCAGCTTGAGTCGCCAGGCGCGAATCAATGTCCTGGCGAGAATCGGTCACACCCTTCGAACAATCTGCGTCTTATTCGCCGGCTCCTCCATTCGTTGCGAGCGCCGGATCCTTGAACACCGCACCATCCGGGATGACACCCGCGTCGAGATAGCGCCACAAATCGATGACCAGGCGCCGAGCGACTGCGACAATCCCGATTTTCCGGGCCACCGGCCCGCCGCATGCAAAGCGTCGCGTGTACCACTGCGTCAACGCACTGTGGGGTTGGTGGAGCAGCCAGCCCCACGCGATCTGGATCGCCATCGCGCGGACCCGTTTGTTGCCCGCCTTGCTGATCCCTTGTTCACGGTTCAGGAGCCCGCTTCTGTAGGGCGTCCCCACCATGCCCGTGAGACCGCCGACTTCGCGGCGATTGCGGAACTGCCGCCAGGCGAAGAGCTCCGTCACGAAGAGCCACGCGGTCTGGTGGCCGATCCCGCGCAGCTGTAACAGTTGGCGAACCTGAGCCACGGCGGCATCGGCCTTCTGGCGCAGCTCGAGCCGGCGGGCGCGTTCGAGCGCCTGAATCTGCGTCGTGAAGAGCGCGACTTTCTCCCACTCCCGCGCGACACGGGCTTGCAGCGTCTCGGGGATCGGTTGCCCATTCCACTGCCTCAACCGATCAAGGCGGTGTACGAGCTTCGCGTCCACCGTGACATAGACGCCGACCGTGGCGAGCACGCCGGTCATGCGATTGGTCAGACGCGTCCGATCGCGTTTCAACGCCCAGAGCTCCCGATGTGGGTGCCGCCGCTCTTCGTCCTGTGCGCTCGGGATGTGCACCACGCGCCACACCTTCTTCTCGCCACCCACATGACGGCGGAGCATCGACAGCAGCTTCGTCAGATCGATGGCGTCCGTCTTCGCCCGTCGGGCGCGCCGATTTACTTCGATACTCGATGAGTCCACGACGAGATTGTCGACACCCGCGCCGACCAGATACCGGTGAATCCAGAACCCGTCCCGTCCTGCCTCGTAACAGCTCGTCACCGCCGCATCTGCGGGCAGGTCCAAGCGCTTCTTCGCGGCCGCCATCTCCTCCGGTAAGCGCTCCCAGCCGTCCGCTGGCAGCGTTCGGCGGCGGATGCGCTGCCCCTGCTGCGTGGTGAAGCCGATTTTCCAGTACCGTCGTCCAAGTTCGATCGCCATCAGCAGTCGGTCACCACCAGGTGCGCTAGACTCCTCACGTTGGGTCGTGGCTGTCATCGTATGCGCTCCTTTCAGAATGCGGATTCTCGAAGAGGAGCTTAACAGTCGCGACCCACTTCACCAGCAGCTGCGCGTTTCAGCTGCCCTTCATATTGTCTTACGGCGATTCTCAAGTCGAAGCGTATCGATTAGCGCTGACAACGCCGCGGGCTGCTGTCGTCGGCTCGGGTAGTACAAGAAGAACCCGGGAAACGGTTGGCACCACTGCTCGAGGACGCGCATGAGCGCGCCAGTCTCGAGATGCGGCACCGCTCGATCCTCTCCCAAGTAAGCCAGGCCGACGCCGTCGAGGGCGGCGCGAGTCACCAGATCCACATCGTCCACGATCAGGGGACCGTTGACCGCGACGGTCAACGACTGTTTACCCTTCTCAAACTCCCAGCGGTAGATCTCGTCGGGGCCGTGGCGGAAGTTGATGCAACGATGCTGCAGCAAGTCGCGCGGCGACTTGGGCCTGGGATGATTATCGAAGTACGCGGGCGAACCGACGATTGCAGGCCGATGATCCGGCGAGACGCGGACCGCGATCATGTCCCGCTCGATGAACTCTCCGTACTGGATGCCGGCATCGTACCCGCCGGCCACCAGATCGACTTGCCTTTCGTGGGTCGTGATATCGAGCACGACGTCCGGATAGGCGCGCGCGAACTCACCGAGTTTTGGTCCGAGGACCGGCAGGGCTGCGAAAGCCGGCACGATCAGTCGGACGCGGCCCGTCGGTTTGCCGCGCAGTCCAGAAATCTTCCCGAGCGCAGCTCGAATGTCGGTGAGCGCCGGGCGCAGTGAGCGGAGTAGTTCCTCGCCCGCGGCCGTTGGCGCCACGCTCCGTGTCGTGCGAGCCAGCAAACGAACGCCAATCTCTTCTTCGAGTCCGCGCACAGCATGGCTCAGCGCCGACTGCGACACGCTGAGCCGTTTGGCAGCTTTGGTAAAGCTCCTCTCTTCCGCTACCGCGAGGAAGGCCGCCAGAACGTTGAGATCGTCTCGCTCCATTCCTGAATGGTACTCATAAGCCCTAGCTGATTTTGCCGTCTAGTCGCGCCCGCGGGCCGGCCGTAATCTGGGTTGGAGAGAAGGTTGAAAGGACGTCGTCATGGATATCACTCGAGCAGGTTCGCATGCGTCCGCGAAAGGACCTGCTGACTGGTTCACCGGCACCGTGCGTATCGATCCGCTCTTTCAAGCGCCTGCTCCGGCCCGAGCGGCGGGGGCGGCCGTGACGTTCGAGCCCGGTGCCCGCACCGCCTGGCATACCCACCCGCTGGGTCAGACGTTGATCGTGACGGCCGGCGCCGGGTGCGTGCAGCGCGCTGGCGGACCGATTGAAGACATTCGACCGGGGGACGTCGTCTGGTTTGCGCCCGGCGAGAAACACTGGCACGGCGCGTCGCCGACGACGGCCATGACGCACATCGCGGTGCAGGAGCAACTCGACGGGAAGATGGTCGACTGGCTGGAACACGTCAGCGACGAACAGTACGGGGGCCGGTGATGCCGCACGTGATTGTGAAGCTGTGGCCTGGCAAATCCGAGCAGCAGAAGCGTCGTCTCGCGCAAGCGATCACTGACGATGTGATGAATGTGCTGCGCTACGGGGAAGAGTCGGTGTCGGTCGCGTTCGAAGAAGTCGATGCGAGCGAATGGAGCGAGAAGGTGTATCAGCCTGACATCGTGCGCAAGGCCGACATGCTCTACAAGAAACCGGGCTACACGATGTGAAGAGCGACGGTTTGTCGCTGATCGAAAGAACAGGTGTGACATGCAAGGAACGGTTTTGTACGGCGTCCGCGATATCCGGTTCGAGGAACAGCCCGAACCCGCCATTGTCGAGCCGACGGACGCCATCATCAGCCTGCCGGTGACATGCATCTGTGGATCGGACCTGTGGCCGTACCGCGGCATTGCGTCATTTCCAGCGGCCACGCCGATGGGACACGAGTACTGCGGCATCGTCGAGGAGGTCGGCCGCGGCGTGACGTCATTGAAGCGCGGACAGTTCGTGATCGGATCGTTCTTCGCCTCCGACAACACGTGCCCGCACTGCCACCACGGGTTTCAGACTTCCTGCGCGCACAAAACGCCGGTCGGCGGCGCGCAGGCGCCACGACTCCGTGTGCCGCTTGCGGACGGCACACTCGTCGCGACGCGCGACGTGCCTGATGCCGACCACGTCCCGAGCCTGCTCGCGCTCTCCGACGTGATGGGGACCGGCTGGTTTGCCGCCGACGCGGCGAATGTGAAGCCCGGATCGACGGTCGTTGTCGTGGGCGACGGTGCCGTCGGCCTGCTCGGCGTACTCTCGGCGACGCAGATGGGTGCGGAACGCATCATCGCGATGAGCCGGCACGACGCGCGGCAGAAGCTGGCGCGGGAGTTCGGTGCGACGGACATCGTGACGGAGCGTGGCGACGAGGGCGTGGATCGCATCAAGGAGCTGACGAACGGCGTCGGCGCCGATTCCGTGCTGGAGTGTGTCGGTACCCAGGAGTCGATGATGCAGGCCATCAAATCGACGCGGCCGGGCGGATCGGTCGGTTACGTCGGGGTACCGCACGGTGTGACGCTCGAGGGCGCGGATCTGTTCTTCCGTCACGTTCGGTTGTTCGGCGGTCCGGCACCTGTGCGTCGGTATCTGCCGCAGCTGATCGAGCTTGTCTTCAATGGAACGATCAACCCGGGAAAGGTATTCGATCTCGTGCTGCCGCTCGATCAGGTCGCTGAAGGATATCGCGCGATGGACGAGCGTCGCGCCATCAAGACACTGCTGCGCCCCTAATGGCTCGCATTCTCATCACAGGCAGCACCGACGGCCTGGGCCGTGCCGCAGCACGCGCGCTCATCGTCGAGGGTCATCAGGTCGTTCTGCATGCGCGCTCACGTCGACGCGCCTCAGCAGTTGACGATCTCGCTTCACGGGCGGCTGGCGTCGTTGTGGGCGACCTCGGCAGCTCCGCCGAGACCCGCAGTGTCGCCGACCAGGTCAACGCGATCGGCACGATGGACGCAGTCATCCACAACGCCGGTGCGTATTCCACGAACGGTCGGTCAGCGACGCCGGAGGGCCACGCGACCATTCTCGCGGTCAACGCGCTGGCGCCATACATGCTCACCGCGCTGATCGAGCGTCCGCGCCGATTCGTGTACCTCAGTAGCGGCATGCATCGGAGCGGCGCCGCCTCGCTGCGCGACATCGACTGGACTGAGCGGCGCTGGAACGCCAGTCAGGCGTACTCTGACAGCAAACTCTATGTGACGGCGCTCGCCTTCGCCATCGCGCGCTGCTGGCCCGACGTTCTGAGCAATGCCGTCGATCCCGGGTGGGTCGCAACAAAGATGGGAGGCCCGGGAGCCCCGGATGATTTCGAGAAGGGATATCTCACGCAAACGTGGCTCGCAGTCAGCGATGATCCCGCGACCGCGGTCAGCGGCCGGTATTGGCATCATCGCCAACCACGAACGCCGGCCAAGGAAGCGGCGGATCGTGGGTTTCAAGACCAGCTCCTGGCCAAGCTCGCCGACTTGACCGGCGTGCCGCTGTCCTGAGCTGTTCACGAAGGAGAAGAGATGCAGACACGCACGTTGGGCAAGAACGGCCTCGAGGTGTCCGCCCTCGGTTTCGGCTGCATGGGCATCAGCCAGAGCTATGGCCGCCCGAGCAGCCGCGAGGACGGCATCGCGATCATCCGCGCCGCCGTCGACAGCGGCGTGACCTTCTTCGATACCGCGGAAGTCTACGGCCCGTACACGAACGAAGACGTCGTGGGGGAAGCGCTCGAGCCGGTACGTGACCAGGTGGTGATCGCCACGAAGTTTGGGTGGAACATCGAGCAGAACAAGATGGCCGGTCTGAACAGCCGTCCGTCGCAGATCCGCGCGGTCGCCGACGCGTCGTTGAAAAGACTGCGGACGGACCGGATCGATCTCTTCTACCAGCATCGCGTCGATCCGGATGTGCCAATCGAGGACGTCGCCGGTGCGGTCAAAGATCTCATTGCCGCGGGCAAGGTCACGCACTTTGGATTGTCGGAGCCCGGAGCGCAGACGATCCGGCGCGCGCACGCCGTTCAGCCGGTGGCGGCGCTGCAAAGCGAATACTCGCTCTGGTGGCGCGAGCCCGAGCGCGAGATCCTGCCGACGCTGGAGGAACTGGGCATAGGCTTCGTGCCATTCAGCCCGCTCGGCAAAGGTTTTCTGACCGGCACAATCGACGACAAAACGACGTTCGAGCCGGCTGATTTTCGCAACGTCGTGCCGCGATTCACGGAAGAGAATCGGAAGGCGAACGTCGCATTCGTCGAGTGGTTGAAAACGTTCGCCGCGCACAAGAACGCGACGCCGGCGCAGATCGCGTTGACCTGGCTACTCGCGCAGAAGCCGTGGATCGTGCCGATTCCCGGGACGACAAAACGTCACCGGCTCGAGGAGAACCTCGGCGCCGCCAACATTCAACTCATTACCGAGGACCTTCGAGAAATCGATCGGACCGCGTCTCAGATCGAAGTACATGGCGCTCGTTATCCCGACGCATTGTTGAAGATGGTCGGTAGGTAGCGAGCAATCGACATGGTTCGTGATCAGATACGGCAGGCCGCTGTGCCGGTGCTCAGCTGAGTTCTTGGGCGAGTCCAATGAGAAGCTCTTCAGGGCCTCGGATGTAGCAGAGTCGATACGCGTCCATATACTGGACAACTTCGCCCACGAGCTGAGCGCCGCGCTGGCGGAGCCTCTCGAGCGTCTCGTCGATGTCATCCACGGCGAACATGACGCGTAGGTAGCCCAGAGCATTCACTGGGGCGTTCCGGTGATCCGCGACGACACGCGGTGTGATAAACCGGGAGAGCTCCAGCCGGCCGTGGCCGTCCGGCGTGCGCATCATGGCAATCTCGACGCGCTGATCTCCGAGTCCAGTGACACGCCCGGCCCATTCTCCTTCAATCGTGGCCCTCCCTTCGAGTTCGAGGCCGAGCTCGCGAAAGAAATCAATCGTCGCTCCAAGGTCATCGACGACGATTCCTACGTTGTCCATCCGTTTAAGCGCCATGTGTCCAATCTACAAGGTGGCGTTTGTTCTGACAATCGAGCGCGGAGTGATCTTGGCGAGGCGGCGCGGTGCGAATCGAGACGAGCGACACGGAACTGTTGCGGGCTGTTCGCGAGTTCCTGCGTTACCAGATCACCGAGTAATCACACCGGCGTTCGGCTGGACGTGAAGCGGTGGCGATGTACGACCCGGTACGCGTCGGTGCGCGTGCACGTAAATCAACTTCCGTTTTGTGTCAGAACTGTGTCACATACCCCCCGAAACCCTGGGGCCACACGGTGACTTACAGGGACACGCGGAGGCAGATCGTTGTTGCGTGAAGTTGTTGATCGGACGTGCGTTGGTAGGTTTTGCTGCGCGTCAGCGCGCGTGAAGCGATCCGATTTCCAAGCGTGCTCCTTAAACCACTCGGATATCTCTCCGCTTTAGAATCAACGACTTGCGACCGGCCGCAAAGGTATTATCCCAGAATTGTGAGACGTCTCCTAATACTACTTTGTCAGATCCGCAGCGGTAAGTGGCGGCGGAGCTGAATGATGTAATCCAATTGCTTCGGATTCGCGGCGAAATACAACGCGGTGAAGATTTCGCAGACGAGTGCGCGCACGACTGGAAATGTCAGGGTCTGGCCGCGCGTGTGCCGGCGCTCCTGCTGGAGAAATGTGTAGGCGACAGCCGTCAGGACGACATGTCGGTTCCAGCCCGGGTACGTGCGTCCTTCGAAATGGTCGAGCCCAAGTTCGTCTTTGAGCTGCTGATACTGCTGCTCGATCGCCCATCGCTGATGCGCGACCCAGACGAGCCGCCTCAGAGGGGTGGTGGCTGGCAGATGAATGAAGAAATACTTGGCGACTTTGACGCGGCCGATGGGACGTTGACACAGCAGCCAAACCTCTGGCGCCAAACGCCCCTCGCGCCAGTCGTGCGCCGGCGTGACGCGCAGGGCGGCGAACTCCGCGCGCCAACGCGTCGGTTGCTGCTCGTTCTGCCACGTGACGCGGCGCCAGGCTCGAAGAGGCAGCGCCGTCGCCAATTTGCTGACGGCGATGGGATGCGCGGCCTCGAGCAGGCGGAAGCGCGTCGGAGGCCGTCCGCGGCGCGTGGCTGCCTCGGGCGCGACGACTCGGGGTCGCCCGGTGAAGACTGTCAGGTGCGACGAAATCCCCAAGGCATAGGGCAAATTCAGCCGATGCAACGCTTCGCGAAACACCGTCACATCGCCATAGGCGGCATCGGCGAGCACAGCGGTGAACGTCAGGCCCGCCGCGCGGGCGCGTCGCACCAATGTCAACGCCAAACGCCACTTTTCTTGAAAGTGGACCGTCGGCGGAATGGAGACGCGCTCGCAGCGAGCCCGGTCGCGCGTCCACTCTTTCGGCAGATACAGCGCAGCTCCCAGCATCCACGCGCGCCCTTTCGCCCACAACAATGTGGTCGTGGCCACTTGGCAATTGGCGATCTTGCCCAGCGCGCCGCAATACTGCCGCGCCACGCCAACCGAGTGCTTGCCCTGTTTCGGGAAGCTCGTGTCGTCGATCACGAGCATCCCTTCGCGCACCGGCAGCAACTCCAGCAACCGACTCCACACCGGCGGCCAGTCCCAGGTCGCGTGCGTGATGAAATGCTGAAACGTTTGATAGTGCCCTGGATCGGTGACCCGCGCCAGCATCGCCTGCATCGACTTGCGCGGGCTGTCGCCCAGCAACCCCTGCAGATACCGGCGCAACGACGCCTGCTGCAAGCGGGAACTGAAGCAGCCCTTGAACTGCTCGAGATACCGCAGCAGCCGGCGGACACGCGGCCACGCGCTCTGATCGAGCACCGGCGCTCAGCGTACCGAACTTCGCGAATTCGTACAATGTCCTCAATTCAGATCACTGACCGATTCCCTCGGGAATCCTATGAAGTGACAAAGTCGTACTAATGTGTTGGGATCCCTTACGGCAATTTTGTTGAGGCGGCTTGGTCGCTCGTTGCTGTCAAAGATGAATCCGATTCCTTCGAGGCGCCTGAGCAACAACGGCGAGTCACAGCGGTCGCTGAGCCCGACCTGCTGTGACCCGCCATACCTCTCTTGAGTTCTTCTCCGCCCGTTTAGCGCATCGCCAGAGCCACACCATTCGCGGCCTTTGCGATGAGATCGGCAACGGCCCGCGGCTGCGACACGTAGATGGCGTGACTTCCCTTCGCCTCGACAACCGTCGAACCAGCGCGCTTCGACATGGCGCGTTGCGCGTCCGGCGGAATCATCCTGTCGTCGGTCGAGACGAGGTGCCAGCTTGGCTTGGTCTTCCACGCGGGTTCGGTCACGGCGCCGTTGAGCGCGTCAAGCCCCCACGGCACCTGAGAATCCGCCATGAACGAGGCGGCTTCCTCGCTGACGTCCGCGGCGAATGACTCCCGGAACTTCGTGCGATCGAGAAAGAGAAAACCGTCCTGCGGTGGCATGATCGGAGGCACGGGCGCACCCGGCGGCGGGTTTTTGATCAGGGCCGACACGGACTCGCCCTTGTCCGGAGCGAACGCCGCGATGTAGACCAATGCGGCGACTTTCGGATCGCTCCCGGCCTCGGTGATCACGACGCCGCCGTACGAATGGCCGACGAGAATCGTGGGACCGTTCTGGGCGGCCAGGATTCGCTTCGTGACCGCCACATCATCGGCCAACGAGATCGTCGGGTTTTGAACGATCGAGACGCTGTAGCCGTCTGCTTTCAGGGTTTCGTACACGCCCTGCCATCCGGAACCATCTACGAAACCGCCGTGCACGAGCACTACGTTCTTGACACCGTTCGCGTTTGCCTGTGACATGAATACCTCCTGTTAAAGTGACTTCTCGCGCACCATCCACTCACGAACGTACGCGGGACAACGTGCGACGCGAACGCCTTGGGTCTCGCATCGCATCAGGAATCGGACCGCCTCCGCGTCCACGAGGCTGACTTCAGCCAAATCGAGGACGACGCCTCGAGCGACCTCCTCCTCGACAAACCGGCGGAGTTCGGGCAGCCCATCGGAGTCGATTCGGCCGCTCAGGGTCAGGGTTGTGATGCCGTTGTCGCTGGAACGAATGATCCTGAGCATCGAGATTGGCACCTGCCGCGACCAGACGAACCGCAATCTGCGGGCCGCTCGTAACTTGTTGTGCCGTTTCGGTCGAATAGTTGATTCGCGCGAACCGTCGCGACCATCACTCGCGAACTTTCGCGAGTTCCCTGGGCCGGCCTAAGATGTCTGGTGTGAGCGAGGAGAGCTATCGCCTCATCGTCGAGACGATCCCGGGCCTGGTCGCTGTCATGACGCCCGCTGGCGAGCTCGAGCACGTGAACGGTCAGGTGCTCGATTATTTTGGCCGGACGCTTGATGAACTGAAGCACTGGGGCACCTCTGACGCCGTGCACCCGGGCGATCGAGGTCGAGCGCTGGCCGCCTGGCAAAAAGCCGTCGAGACCGAGCAGCCGTTTCCATTCAATGGACGCCTGGCTGTTGATCTCGAGTGCCGGCATCGCGATCCTCGCTGCAAGCGCGGCGTTATTCCGCATCAGCACGGCAGCGTGTCTTGTTCTGCTCGTGTTTGCTCCAGCCATCACGGTCGTCGTCTATGAAATCCGCGGATACAGGCGGGCAGCCACGGTCGACGATTAGGAAATCACCTGTACGGCGGAAACCGCCCAACAGTCACTCGCCGCGCTCGTTTGTCATTTCGTCCAGAAACCACATCCGTCGCTCACCCTCATCAATCCAATTCTCAATCAGGCTGGCCGTGGCAACATCGCGATGTCGATCGCAGAGTTCGTGGGTGAGGCGAAATGAGTTGGTGAGCTGACGATTGTCGTCGAGCAACCGCGAACATCTCGACTGCCGACAGGCCTTCATTCGCGCTGTCATTCAGCCGCTGATGTCGCGCGACATCTGCGATCGAGCGCAAAGCCGAGCCACCAATCTTCCTGATCCGCTCGGCAATGTCGTCGACCATTTGGAAAATCTGATTGGCCTGCTCATCCAGGAACAGGTGATCTTCGCGAAAGTGGCGCCCGCCGACGTGCCAGTGAAAGCCCTTGGTTTTCAAATATAGCGCGAACACGTCGGCAAGAAGATGACGTAGCGCCTGTGCAATCTCGGTTTGTGCAGTGTCGAAATCTGCTGCTGTCGTCGATGTTGTGGGCATGACGGTTCTCCAGGGATGCGAAGTCACGTCCGTCCGGGTTCCCGGCAGGACGTGACTTCCGTTCAGTGTGACGACTATCGGATAGACGCGACGGCAGCACCGTTTGCTGCCTTCGCGATCAGTCCGGCAACCGCTTTCGGTTGGGACACGTAGACGGCATGACTGCCCTTCACTTCGACGACGGTCGAACCGGCGCGTTTCGACATGGCGCGCTGGGCATCCGGCGGAATCATCTTGTCTTCGGTCGAGACGAGGTACCAGCTTGGCCTCGACTTCCACGCCGGCTCGGTGACCGCGCCGTTGAGCGCGTCCAAGCCCCACGGCACCTGCGAATCGGCCATGAATGACGCCTCTTCCGGGCTGACGTCCGCCGCGAACGACGCGCGGAACTTGGCGCGATCGAGAAACAGGAACCCGTCCTGCGGCGGCAGGATCGGCGGCACCGGCGCGCCCGGCGGCGGGTTCTTGATCAGTGTCGCCACCGATTCGCCTTTGTCCGGAGCGAACGCGGTGATGTAGACGAGTCCGGCGACTTTCGGATCCGTACCGGCTTCGGTGATCACCGCACCACCGTACGAATGACCGACGAGAATCGCCGGACCGTCCTGAGTAGCTAACGCACGCTTCGTCACCGCGACGTCATCTGCGAGTGACGTCGTCGGATTCTGAACGATCGTCACGTGGTAGCCGTCCTTCTTGAGAGCGTCGTAGACCCCTTGCCAGCCGGACCCGTCCACGAACCCTCCATGAACGAGCACCACGTTCTTGATCCCTTCAGCCGCCCTTGCCTGTGACATAGACACCTCCGCGTAGCCGAGCACCACCATGATGATCGGCAACAGTCCGAGTAACGCCGGGCGCACGCTTGCTGTCGACGTGTGCTGCATCTCTTCCTCCTCGCTGAGCAGCGTAGACGCTCTACAACGGGTCGCACACCTTCCGGGACGCAGGTCGGCACCTACAATTTCTGCACGCGTTCGTGTGCGCCGATGACGGTCGCCGGCGGCTTGGCATGTCAAGCCGGAAATTCGGGGCACACCTGAGTTGGGCGCTACAATGGCGGCGGATGGCGAGCTCGCAGCCGATTCGCATTCTGAGCGTTGAGGATCACCCGGTGGTGCGCGAAGGCCTCGCGACCATGATCGCCTCACAACCAGACATGAAGATGGTCGCGCAGGCGGAAGATGCTGAGCAGGCGATCGTCGAGTTTAGACGTCATCGCCCCGACATCACGCTGATGGACCTGCGCCTGCCGGGCACAAATGGCACCGACGCCCTGATCGCCATCCTCGGTGAATTCCCGAATGCCCGCATCATCATGCTCAGCATGTCGGAAGGCGACGCGGAGATTCAGCGGGCGCTGCGGTCGGGGGCGTCGGGTTACCTGTTGAAGACGATGCCCAAGGACACGCTGTTGGCGAGCATTCGCATGGTCCACGCCGGGCGCAAACACGTGCCGGCGGAGGTCGCCGCACGGTTAGCGGAACACCTCGGCGACGAGGGTCTGAGTGCCCGCGAACTCGAAGTGCTTCGACTGATTCGCGATGGCCACCGCAACAAGCAGATTGCCGATCGCCTGGGAATCGCCGAAACGACGGTGAGCTTCCATATCAAGAATCTCGTCGAGAAGCTGGGCGCCAACGACCGGACGCACGCAGTCACTATCGCCGTCCGCCGAGGGCTCCTGGAGATGGAGTAGCCCGACCTGTGGAAAACCACAGGTGGCCGACTGCAGACAACACAGCCTCTTCCAGCGGTCGGCGGCGTAACCTGTAACGGCATCATGCGGCGACGGCTCTGGGTCGTGCTCGTGTTCCTTTCGCTACACCCGGCGTCAGCCTGGGCGGTCGATCCAGCCAAGCACCTCACACAATTCGCCCATAACGCGTGGCGCCTGCAGGACGGATTCCTCAACAACCCACCGGTAGCAATCACGCAAACGTCGGACGGATACATCTGGATCGGCACCGCCGACGGGATCATGCAGTTCGACGGCGCGACATTTGCCCGATGGAGTCCGGAACGGGGACCGCAGCTTCCGAGTTCGGAAGTGATTCGCCTTCGCGCCACGCACGACGGCAGCGTGTGGATCATCGGTGTCGGCTTCCTGAGCCGATGGAACGGACGCGTGCTGACAAACTACGAGACGACCTCGCGTGCCGTGGGCGTTGTGGGCGAGGACCACGACGGCACCGTATGGCTCGGAGAATCCTTCCCTCGCAGTGGGACCGGCTCGCTCTGTCGAGTACTCGCCAGTGGTCTCCGATGCCTTGGCCCTGATGACGGCATCCCGACGTTCAATGCAAGTGCGATGGTGACGGACCGCGACGGCGCACTCTGGATCGGCGGCGATACGCTGCTTCTGCGCTGGGCTCGCGGTGTGCCGACGGTCTACCGGCCCTCAGGGCTTGCGTCAAACGCCGGCATCGAGGGAATCGCGGGTCTTGCGGCGGCGCCCGACGGAAGCGTCTGGGTCGGCATTGCGAAAGCGGGATCGGGTCTTGGTCTTCAACGCATCATCGACGGGCAGTGGCACTCATTCGACACAGCCGGATTTCACGGCAACTCCCTCGTGGTGGGGGCGCTCTACGAGGATCGAGGAGGCACACTCTGGGTTGGCACGGCCGACCAAGGTGTCTACCGGATCAGCGGAGACGTCGTCGATCATTTCGACCACACCAATGGCCTCTCAAGCGATCGTGTCTACAATCTGTTCGAGGATCGCGAGGGCAACTTCTGGGTCGCGACGGCGCAGGGTGTCGATCGTTTTGCCGATACGCCTGTCACGACTGTGTCCGTCACCGAAGGATTGTGCTCCGCGGAGGTGGTTTCGAACCTTGCCGGTCGTGACGGAAGCATCTGGGCCGGCGGCGACGGTGGTTTGACCCGCCTGAGCGGTCGCACCATCACATGCTTTCGCAGCGGTCGCGAACTGCCCGGAACTCAGGTCACCTCATTGTTTGAAGATCACGCCGGTCGCCTCTGGGTCGGTCTCGACCAGGGGCTTTGGGTGTATGAGAACGGACGATTCGAGCGCATCACTAGGACAGACGCTCGTCCAATGGGCTATGTGACCGGGATCGCCGAGGACGACCATCAGCGCATCTGGATTGCGGCTGCCGGACCACCGCGAATCCTGATGCGGGTCGAGGGGCGCGTCGTGCGGGAGGACGTCTCGAACCTGCCCCCGACACGCCGTGTCGCAGCCGATCCGACGGGGGGATTGTGGGTAGGACTCCGGAACGGCGACCTCGCCCACGTCCGCGACGGTCAGATCGAAGTCCATGGGTTCAAACATTCAGAAGAGGCATCGTTCGAACAACTGCTTCCGGAAGCCGATGGTTCCGTTCTCGGGGCGACGAGCTACGGGCTGATTGAATGGCGGAATGGAAGGACGTCGACACTCAGCCGCGAGAATGGCCTGCCTTGCGAACAGGTCTACCAGGCCGCGTTTGATCGGCGTGGGGATCTCTGGCTGTACATGAACTGCGGCTTGGGCATCTTGAAGCGTGCCGATCTCGAAGCCTGGCAGCAGAACCCAGCGACAGTCGTGACCATCCGGACCTTTGGTGCGCTGGACGGCGCCCGCTCGAATGCTGCGGCGTTCGGGTCGGGCCAACGATCACCGGATGGGCGGATATGGTTTGCCAACGGCGGCTCGTTGCAAGTCGTCGACCCTGAACATCTCGCGCGAAACGCGATTCCCCCGCCTGTACACATCGAGCGCGTCGTCGCGGACCGCAGGCCATATCGGATCGCGGGCAGCCTGCAGCTTCCTCCACTCACGCGCGATGTCGAAATTGATTATGTTGGCCTGAGCTTTGTCGCGCCGCAGAAGGTCCGATTCCGCTACCGACTGGACGGTCGCGATACCGCGTGGCAGGAGCCCGGCAACCGCCGTCAGGCGTTCTACAGCGATCTCCGTCCGGGAACGTACCGTTTTCACGTGATCGCCAGCAACAATGATGGCGTGTGGAACGAGGAAGGCGCGACGTTCGAGATCTCCGTCGCACCGACCTGGTACCAGACGCGAGCCTTTCAGATGCTGTCCATCGTGGCGGTGCTACTGACCGTGTGGTTGGCCTATCGCTGGCGCATGCGGCAGATGGCGCGCGCGCTCAACGCGCGCTTCGACGAACGTCTGGAGGAGCGCACGCAACTGGCACGCGACCTCCACGACACGCTGCTGCAGACGCTGCAAGGGAGCAAGATCGTTGCGGACACAGCGCTCGATCGGCCAGCTGACGCGCCGACCCTTGCACGAGCGCTCCAACAGGTCTCGGCCTGGATAGGCAAGGCCACTGAGGAAGGGCGCGAGACCGTCATCAAACTTCGGAAGTCGACAGTTGAGGCCAATGATCTCGTCGAAGCGTTTCACCGCGCCATCGAAGACTGCAGGCGCCGCGGCGCGATCGAAGCGTCCTTGACGGTGACCGGCGACACCAAGGAAATGCACCCGGTTGTGCGTGATGAGATCTACCGGATCGGCTACGAAGCGATACGCAACGCGTACACGCACTCGCGCGGCAGTCGTATCGTCGTCGCTCTCGACTACGGCCGCGACTTCACTCTGCGGGTGACGGACGACGGCCTGGGTGTCGACTCGATCACGGCCGAGCGCGGGAGAGAAGGCCATTTCGGATTGCGCGGCATGCGCGAACGCGCGACCCGTATCGGTGCCACACTTTCGGTGAATGGCGATTCGGGTAAGGGCACAACTGTCGTCATGACTGTGCCTGGGCGAACCGTTTTCCTCGGCGCGCGTAGTAGTTTCGTCACGCGGATCCGGTCACTACTTCGCAGAACAGACCAAAGCGGCACGCTCAATTGATCGCGTTCACTCGAAGAAACGGACCACAGCCGCGATTCGTCCTCAAACCGACATCAGCGCTGAGTCAGAGCCGTCTCAGTTACCTCATCTCGCGATCTACTTCGCGTACGCCTGAGCGATCTGGCCCACCAGTTTTGCCCAGGGCATGTCGATGGCTTCATAAATGGCGCCCGCATCCGGCCGCGAGTTGTCCTTCAGGATCTCGACCATCAAGCTCGCGTAGTCGCTCGTGATCACGCCCGCCTGCAGCATCCGCAGGAGGCCGACCTCGCGCTTGGTCTGGCTGAACGTTCCGCAGGCATCGACGGCGACATACGCGTCCAGGCCCTTGCCGACGGCGGTGATCGCCGGAAAGGCGGCACAGATCTCGAGTGAGATGCCGGCAAAGATCAGTTTCTTCCGCCCGGTCGCCTCGATCGCGAGCGATACCCGCTCATCGTCAAAGGCATTCACGGTCGCACGGTCGATGATGTCGATTCCGGGCAGAGCCTCGACCAACTCAGGGAAGGTCGGGCCCCACATGCTGTCACGTGCGGTTGTCGTGACGACGATGGGCAGTTTGTGCAGCGTGGCGGCTTTGGCAAGGCCGACGACATTGTGTTTGAGCTCGCCCGTCGAAATGTCCCGAACGCCCGTCATGAGGCCGACCTGATGATCGACGAGGACCACCGCGGCGTTTTGGGCGGTCAGCGGTTCGTAGCGGGGGGCTTGATTCGTCATGCTCGTGGCTCCATCGGTGATGTGATAGACATAGAATTAACTATAGCGACGCAACAAGTTTGCGGTAGACGGTTACGGCGCAACAGATTGATGCATACGAGCAACAATCGATGGACGATCTGAACGACATCTACTTCTTCGCGTCGGTCGTCCAGCACGGAGGCTTTTCCGCGGCCGCCAGAAAAATCGGCGTGGAGAAAACGCGCCTGAGTCGGCGCGTCGCGGCGTTGGAGAAGCGCCTCGGTGTCCGCCTACTCCAGCGCACCACGCGGGCCCTCGCCCTGACAGAAGCCGGACAGCGCTTCTTCGAGCGATGTGTGGCGACCGTCGAAGAAGCCCAAGCAGCCTTTGACAGCGTGGCGGAATTGCGTAGAGAACCTGCGGGACTCGTTCGCCTCAGCAGCCCCGTCCTGCTGACGCAACGGTGCCTGGCTCACGCACTCCCGGGATACATGACGACGCACCCCAAGGTCTCTGTGTTCGTCGAGCCGACGGATCGCACCGTCAACGTGATTGAGGAACGATTTGATATCGCCATTCGAGCGAAGCCCGAGCTCGAGGACGTCGCCGGGCTGGTCGCGAAGACCCTCGGTCCTTCCCAACGCGCGCTGGTCTCCACTTGGTGTACCCGACGCCGCGCGGCATGCTTCCGTCGGTCAGGAGTCTGATTGATTACCTGCTGATCCATGTTCCTGCCTGGCTTCAGGAACGAAGCATCTAAGGCTTGGTAGACGGCGCCACAACGTTCGCTGCGGAGCCATTGCCTGCGCCGGAGAGGAGCGAATGTGGCACCAGGACGCGACACCCGCAGCGATGCGTGCCACCGCACTCCTGACAGGTACGGAGATGAACCCAGGCTCCGCCGATCTTGATGCACTCCTGGCATTCTCGTCGCTTTGGGTGCTTGACGCTGGCAACGGCATTGATGTGGACACAACTCTGATCGGACATGACATTCTTTGCGTGCATGCGATCTTTGGTGCGTACCGCCATGCCCCATCTGACTCCGCGATGCATGGGTGTCACTAGCATCCAGCCAGGGCCTCGAGACCGAATCTGCGCATCCGACCGTAGAGCTGTGTACGTGACAAGCCCAGGCGCTGGGCCGCCTTCGATTTATTCCAGTGCGTCTCGCGGAGCACGCGCGCGATCGTTTCGCGTTCGATGGTCCCCAGGTTCGTCGTCGCCGTCCTGTCCTGACCTGACGGTGTGCTCCGTTTCTGCAGCGCGAGATGGTCCGTGTCGATCACGCCGCCGTCCGCCAGAATCGCCGCGCGTTCGAGTGCGTTCCGTAGCTCGCGAACGTTACCAGGCCATTCGTGATCGAGCAGCGCTTCGCGTGCGTTCCTGGTCAGAACCGCCGACAGCCGACCGAACGACTTGCCGATCTCTTGCAGGAAGGCGTCGCTGAGCGGCAGGATATCATCCGGTCGTTCGCGAAGCGGCGGGATGCGGATGTCAAACACGTGCAAGCGGTAGAAGAGATCCTCGCGGAAATCGCCGCAGTCAACGGCTTTCCGGAGATCGCGGTTTGTCGCGGCTACCACGCGGATCTGCGCCTGCACGGTTCGCGTGCCGCCGAGCCGCTGAAATTCGCGCTCTTGCAACACGCGCAAGAACTTTGCTTGCGCGGAGAGGCTCAGTTCGCTGACTTCGTCGAGGAACAGGACGCCCCGGGCTGCGAGCTCGATATACCCTGGCTTCGAGTGCTGAGCGCCCGTGAAGGCGCCGCGCTCGAAGCCGAACACCTCCGATTCCAGGAGCTGCTCGGGCAACGCCGCGCAGTTGAGCGCGACAAACGGACCATTTCGTCGTCGCGATGCGCGATGAATGAGTCTGGCGACAACTTCCTTTCCGGTACCGGATTCGCCCGTCAACAGGACGGTCGTATCCATCGCCGCGACTTTCGCCGCCTTCTTCAAGACGTCGTTCCACTCTGCCGACTCGCCGACCACGCCGGCGTGGGCTGGCGACCCGACTAGATCGCAGATCGGATGGTGATCAGACACTTCATCGAAGAAGGCGAGGGTCTTGATCATGAGCAATGTCTCCGGGCGCTGCGACGCTCACCGCAATTAGCCAGACGA
>Ga0306920_100002314_pt1 | contig 24124 bp, 23 predicted proteins | sample flu12Cox44000170_FD_204666 | JGI IMG/M metagenome (GOLD analysis project Ga0306920, IMG submission 204666) | Lab enrichment of tropical soil microbial communities from Luquillo Experimental Forest, Puerto Rico - flux4day.12C.oxic.44.000.170 (v2)... | ecosystem: Environmental > Terrestrial >...
CGCATCAGCTCGATCCTCGCGACGTGGTGGCAGCTTGTCACGTCAGGAGAGCTGCCGGCCGAGGTGCTGCCCAGCCTGTGGCGGATGTTTGCCGGATATTTCATCGGGGTTGCGCTGGGCGTGGCTATGGGCCTGCTGATGGGCTACGTGCGCTTCTTCTACAACCTGCTGGAGCCGATCACCGAGGTGCTGCGGCCGATTCCGAGCCCGGCCTATCTGCCGATCATGATCCTGTTTCTCGGCATCGACGACGAGATGAAGATTTTCATGATCGCCTTTGCCACGCTGTTCCCGGTCCTGCTCAATACCTACAGCGGGGTGCGCAGCGTCGACCCGATCCAGTTGCAGACGGCACGCACATTTGGCGTTTCCGGCCGCAGGCTGCTGACCCAGGTCGTGCTGCCGGCGTCCTCGCCCTTCATTTTCACCGGCATGCGTATCAGCCTCGCGGTCGCGCTGATCGTCATGGTGATCAGCGAAATGGTCGCAGCATCGAGCGGAGTGGGCTATTTCATCCTGAGCGCCCAGCGTGGGTTCAAGATCCGCGACATGTTCGCGGGCGTGCTCACCCTTGCGATGCTCGGCTATGTGCTCAACAGGCTGTTCCTTCTGATCGAGAGCCGGGTGCTGGCCTGGCACTATGGCTATACCCAGCAGCGGAGCTGAGCTCATGCGTCGCATCGTCGATCTGACGCTTCCTGTCACCTCCAACATGGCCGGCATCCCGAAGATCGCGTTCTACGAGCAGTATCCGACGTGCATCCAGGCGGTCACCGTCGTCGACGAGGAGCAGCGCGCGAGGCTTGCCAGCGAGGGCGTCGATTGCCTGCCCGACGCACCCGCGATCAACAGCATGAACACGGTGATGACGCTCAACACGCATATCGGCACCCACATCGACGCGCCGCGGCATTTCTATGCCGATGGTATTGCGATCGACGCCATTGAGCTTGACCGCATTGTGATGCGCGAGGCGGTGGTTCTCGATGTCAGCCACAAGGTCGCAGGCGAAGGGGTCAGCGCCGATGATCTCGAACGGACCGGGGTGCGCCCGGCGCCTGGCCAGATCGCCGTCATCAAGACGCTGTGGACCGACCGCGCCTTCGGCAAGCCGGAATTCTGGGCAAATACCATTCATCTCGAGCCGAGCGTCGGCGAATGGGTCGAGCAATGCGGCGTGTCCGCCGTCGCCATGGATTGCTTCCCGGAGAAGCCGTTTTGGCTCATGCAGCTGACACCGGCAGAACGCGGTGCGAATCACAAGCGCTGGCTGAAGGCGAAGATTCCAATGATCCAGATGCTGACCGCGCTCGGCCGCATCGGTGGGCGCTTCACGCTCGTCGCGCTGCCGCTCAAGCTCAAGGGCATGGACGGCGCGCCGGCGCGAGTGATCGGTGTTGAGAATTGAGCAGATGCCCTCAACGCGTATTGGGCTCGACGAGCTGCAAAGAGAAACCTGCAGCGGCCGCGCCAATGCCCGCGACATGCGGTGCGCCGAAATGTCCGGGAAACAGCAGCGCGCGATATTCGGCGCATTGCTCCAGCAGAGTGCGCCGGGTTGCGCGTGCGAGCGCCGGCAATTCGCAAAACTTCGAATTCCAGTGCGGCGCATGGACCTGCAGTGCATGATGCAGCACGTCGCCGCAGAACAGCGCCCGTCCGGCCGCATTGGCAAGCCACATCGCTATGTGACCACGGCTGTGGCCGGGTGCCGCAACGATGGTCATAGTGTCGTCGATTGCGTGATCGGCATCGATCAGCAGCGCCTGCCGCGCCTCGATCACCGGCAGCACGCTGTCGCGATATGCGCCCCCGCGCAGAAGATCGGCGTCCGCCGCGGGATGGCGGCGCGGGTCGCCCGTCTCGTTTTCGGTGCGCGAGAACAGATAGGTTGCGTTCGGGAACGTGGGCACCCACCGCCCATCTTTGAGCACTGTGTTCCAGCCCACGTGATCGGCATGCAGATGCGTGCACAGGACGATGTCGATCTGCTCTGGCTCGGCCCCCGCACGGCGCAGCTGGTCGAGGAATGGCGTCTCCAGCTGATGCATCCTTGGAAATCCCGGTCGATTCTTGTGATTGCCCGCGCAGCTGTCCAGAAGAATGGTGTGGCGGCTGGTCCGGATCAGCCAGGAATGGATGCTGGTGATCAGCCGGTCATGCTCGGTCGAATAGTGATGTGGCACCAGCCAATCGAGATGCCGAGCCAGCGTCTCGCGCTCGAATCCGTCGAGGTACTGCTCCGGCGGCCGGCTCGCGAAACCGAGCTGCTCCTCGATCCGGGTAACCGTCGCCTCGCCGATCGTCCACGTCGCCACGACCGCCTCGCACGTATCGCCGCGGCTTCACCATAGGAGCTGCGCCGACTGATGCAACACGGCTGCCGGGAATGAAACATGCCGATGGTCAATGCCAACGGTTGTGACTTTTACTGCGAGCAGCACGGCCAGGGCCCGGATCTCGTTTTCATCCACGGCGAGATCCACGGGATCGAATATTGGGACCAGCAGATCGCGGATTTTTCGCGCGATCATCGCTGCTTTGCCTACAACCGCCGTGGTCACGCCAGGACCGGTTGGACCGATTATGGCTTCTCGCTCCACAATCAGACCCGCGATCTGGAACAGTTGATCGGCCGACTGGGCATCGAGCGGCCAGTGCTCATCGCGCTCGCTTTCGGCACCACGATTGCGGCAAACTACGCCATCCGCAATCCAGGCAGCGTACGCGGGATCGTGCTTGGCGCCTGGAGTGAATTGCACGATGCGTTTCAGTATTTCGAGCGCTGGGCGCAGTATTCATTGCGTGCCGCAGGCGTGCTTGAGCGCGACGGGCGCGAGGCGTTCATTAATTTTCTGCGCGAGGAGGGCGGCAAAACGATCTACAAGGTCATTCCGATCGATTCACTGGTGCGCGAGAAGGTAATCCGGATGTTCGGCAGCCACCCGCTTGGCGAGTATCAGCGCGGCATGCTGGAATTCGGCCTCTCGGTGCCCAACCTCGTCCCGGGATTGAGCAAGCTCGATATTCCCGTGCTCGGCGTGTGCGGTGCGAACGATCCCTATCCGGATCAGCCGGAGGTGTTGCGCGGCATGGCCAATTTCCGGGAGGCGCCGCGGATCGCGGGTGCTGCTCGTTTCGTGAACTGGGAGAAGCCCGCCGAGTTCAACGCAGCGATCCGCGCCTTTTTGCAATCGCTGCCATAGCCAGCACCGATCGGTGAGCGCAAACGAACGCGCTGCTGATCTTCAGATCAGTGACTATTCCAAGCAGCTGAAGCAGGAGAATTCGTGGAGCTCGACCGCGAGAAATACCAGAAAGAGATCGACGGCAAGAAAGTCGACCTCTACACGCTCAGGAACAGGGCGGGCATGGTGGTGAAGATCACCAATTGGGGCGCCAAGGTCCAGCAGATTCTGGTGCCGGACCGCGACGGGGTGCTCGGCGATGTCGCGCTTGGCTACGACACGATCGATGATCTGCAAGCGGGTCTTCCGTCGCTCGGCGCGTTCATCGGCCGGTACGCCAACCGGATCGGGCAGGCAAGGTTCACGCTCAACGGTCAGGAATACCAGCTCGCGCCCAATGACGGGCCAAACTCGATCCACGGCGGCCGCAAGGGTTCACGTTTCGTCGTGTTCGAGGCCAGGCAGATCGATGATGCGACCGTCCAAATGAGCTATGTGTTCAAGGATGGCGAAGAGAACTATCCGGGCACCGTGCCGCTGCGCGTCATCTATTCCGTCACCAAAGCCAACGAGTTCGTCGTCGCCTACGATGCGACCGCGGTCGACAAGGCGACCGTTGTCAACTTCACCACGCATACGTACTTCAATCTGGCAGGGCAGGGTAAAGGCGACGTGCTCGGCCATGTGCTGACGGTCAATGCTGACCGCTTCACGCCGATCGACAACACCCTGATCCCGACTGGCGAGATCCGGCCGGTCAAAGGCACGCCCCTGGACTTCACCGCGCCCGAGAGATTGGGCGCCCGCATCGACCAGGATGACGAGCAGCTCAAGCTCGGGGGCGGCTACGATCACAATTATGTGCTGACCAAGAGCGCGAGCGACCTGAGCTTTGCCGCGCGGGTTCACGAACCGACCTCGGGTCGCATGATGGAAGTGTGGTCCACGGAACCCGGCCTACAGCTCTTCTCCGGCAACTCGCTGCAAGGCAAAGTACCGCGCGACGTCGGCAAGGGTGGCGCGGTCTACACCTTCCGCAGTGGCCTCTGCCTCGAGCCGCAGCATTTTCCGGACTCGCCGAACAAGCCGAGCTTCCCGAGCACGGTTCTCAATCCCGGCGAACGGTACAATGGCAAGACCATCTATCGGTTCGCTGTGGGGAAATAGTGCCCGTCTTGTGAGCAGCACCCACTATGGAATGCTTGATCGTGAAGTGCTTGGCCGGACGTCCCTGAGAGAGAACGGGTAATATATTGCAGCCATTGCGTAGGCATTTTGGTGTTGACCATCCGACTGTCCCGGTAATTCAGCACCGGCCTCCCGGATCGGCGCCGCTGTACAATAAACACGCTTGAACCTTCTGCGTTGCGTAACGGGAGGTCAGGGGGGCGCCGGTCTCAGGTTTCGCAGACGGCCTGGGGCCGGCGCTGCTGCTTCAATCTTCTACAATTCTGGTGACGCAACACCGCTAGCCACCTGCGGCGAAGCGGCGGGCTCAGCGTGGCCGATTGCGCGGCTGATGGACGGGAAGCGCAGCCGCAGGGCACGTTCCAGCTCATCGACTTTCTCGTGGACATCGGCGACCCGCGCCCCGGCATCCACCACGCAATGGAAATTGACGATCTCCCCGCCATCCGCCTCGCGCACGCGCACATCATGGATCTCGCCGACCAGCTCGGAGCTGCCTGCAATCTCCTTTAGCGCCTCGCGCACGGCAGCGACGCGCTCCGGCGCGGCCTCGTTTCCCGGCTCGTCAAGCGGCTGCATGGGCTCGATATGCGTCTCGACCTCGACGCCCGGGCCGAGCTCATCGCGGATTGCCTCCTCGAGCCCGGTTGCGACGTCGTGGGCGGCGCTCAGGGTGAGCTTGCCGTCGACCTCGAGGTCGAGCGAGACCGCAAGACGCTGCGCGAGCGCGTGCACGGTAACATGATGCACGGCAAGTGCGCGGTTGCGAGCGATGATCATCACGCGCTCAAGCACGCTCTCGTCGTCGAGCGCGCGCGGCTCCGTGGTCACGGTCACCTCGGCGGCCGCGCTCTGTTCGCGCACCTGCTGCACGATGCGGTCCTTGATCGCGGCCACCCGGTCGAGTGGCAGCGTGCGGCTCACCGCTACCACGAGATCGACGAACAGCACGCCTGCCGACTGGCGCACGCGCAGGCGCTCGATGCCGACAACCCCGGGTATACGCGCCACGTCGCTCCCGATTTTTTTCACTGCGGCCGCAGGAGCGGTATCGGTCAGCGTGTCGACCGTGCGCCGCCCGAGCCGCCAGCCGGCAATGCAGATGAATACCGCAACCACAATGGCAGCAAGCGAGTCCGCCGCCGGATAGCCGAGCGCGACCAAGGCGAGGCCGCTGACTACGGCGGCCGACGACCACATGTCGGACCCGAAATGCAACGCGTCGGCCTCCAGCGCCTCGCTCGAAGTCTGCGCGGCGACCCGGTAGAGGACGCGGGCGCGGAAGAAGTCGATGATGATCGAGCCTGTCATCACCGCGAAGGCCCAGACCGTCGCGGTTACGGCGTGGGCATGACCGCCGAACAGGCGCGCAAGCGCCTCCCAGATCACGATTCCGGAGAGAAGGAAAAGGAGCGCCGTCTCGCCGAGCGCGGAGACGCTCTCGATCTTGCCATGTCCGTAGTGGTGCTCCTCGTCAGCTGGTTTGCCCGACATGCGCACCGCGAAATAGGTCATCACGGTCGCCGCAAGATCAAGCAGCGAATGCGCCGCTTCCGAAAGAATGGCAAGCGACCCCGTGGCAAGACCGATTGCGCCCTTCGCAAGGGTCAGGCCCCCCGAGGCTGCAATCGAGGTCAGTGCCACCTTCTCCTTGAGATCCTGCATACGAGCGTTCCCGCGCGAGCGGTAGCGGCGCCGATTGCGGCCGTCAACACGAGGTCGCCGGCAACGAGCGCACTCGAGTTCAGGATGTCAGGCCGAGCTTTTTCTGCACGCGCTGATCGAAGCGGCCGACATTGACAACGACGCGCTTGTGCAGCCCGCCGCCGATCGGCTCCTTCTCGTCGCGCGCTTCGACGCGGAACAGGAGCGTGCGGCCTTCGATGCCGATCAGCTCGCTAGACGCCGTCACGCGCATGCCGACCGGAGTAGCGGCAAAGTGGCTGATATCGAGGTGGGTGCCGAGGCTCTGATGCCCGGCCGGCAGAAAATGCTCGACGGCAGCAAGGGCAGCCGCCTCGATCACGTTGATCATTACCGGGGTCGCCAGCACGGCAATGCGCCCGCTGCCGACGCGCGGGGCCGTGTGCTCGATCTCGACCAGCAGGTCCGCCGATCCCGTGAGCCCAATGTGCAAATGAGAGAGATCCATGGATACGGCCGTCATTTCTGCGGGTTCGTCTGGAGTGCGCGTTTACGCGCGCCGGCCACGCGCTGTGTCGTCCCCTGAAAGCAACAAGGCCTTTGCCGATTGCGGCAGATGCCCTAAAACTTGAACTCGTCCCCTTTTGGAAGGAGGTCGGTCATGCTCTCGCGCCTTTGCCTTGCCGTGGCCGCCTTGATCTTACTCGAGCGCGGCAGCATCGCCGCCGACCTTACGGTCGGCTTCGTCACTTCACTAAGCGGTCCCGGCGCCTCGATTGGTATCCCGTACGAGAAGGGAATTCTCGCCGCTCACGCCTTCGCCGGCAAGGTCGGCGACACGAATATCAGGCTTATCCGGCTCGACGATGCGTCCGATCCGTCGGCGGCGACACGCAACGCGCGCAAGCTGGTGCAGGAGGAAAAGGTTGACGTGCTGATGGGGACGTCGGGGGTGCCGGGCACGGTGGCGATGGCGGTGGTCGCCGCCGAGACCAGGACTCCGACGATCTCGCTCACTCCCGCGTCACAGCCGCAGAGTCCGAACGGGCAATGGCTGATTTCGATCCCGCAGCCGCCCCCCTTGATGGTGGCAGCTGTCATCGAGCGCATGAAGAAGGACAACGTCAAACGAGCTGCCTATATCGGGTTCAGCGATTCGTGGGGCGATCTTGTTTATGACGCCGTGATGCAAAACGCTCCGGCAGGCTCGATCGAGATCGTTACAAACGAGCGCTATGCGCGCGCCGATACTTCCGTGACCGGCCAGACGCTGAAGATCATCGCGGCGCACCCCGACGCGGTGATCACCGGCGGCTCAGGAACGCCGGGCGCGCTGCCGTATCTCGCGCTTGCCGAGCGCGGCTACAAAGGCGGCCTGTATGGCACCCATGCGCTGATCAATCCCGATTTCGTGCGAGTGGGCGGGACTGCCGTCGAAGGGGTGATCGCGCCGACAGGCCCGGTGATCGTCGCCGAGCAGCTGCCCGAGAGCAACCCGACCAAGAAGGTCGCACTGGCATTCCGGGAAGCCTACCAGAAGGCCAACAGTGCTCCGACCAGCGATGCGTTCTCGGCCTATTCCTTCGATGCCTGGCTGGTGCTGCTCGATGCCGCCAAACGCGCATTGCAGAAGGGGCAGCCGGGGAGCGAGGAATTCCGCGCCGCCCTGAAGGACGCGATGGAAACGACCAGCGAGGTGGTCGGCACGCACGGCATCTACAATTACAAGCCCGGCAGCTTCTTCGGCGTCGACGAGCGCGCGCGCGTGCTTGTCCAGCTGCAGAAGGGCAAATGGATACTCCTCCAGTAAGGGCTGGCTTCCGGCACAGAACTGGCCGCCGCTCGCAAGCGGCCGTTCGGCGGCTGGCGCATCAGCGCGAGCCCGTCCGCCCATGACACCGGAAATCGCGCTGCTTCTGATACAGGACGGCATCTCAACCGGCGCGATCTATGTCCTTGTCGGGCTCGGCATCGTGCTGATCTTTCTGGTCACGCGCGTCATTTTTGTCCCGTTCGGGGATGTCATGGGATATGCGGCGCTGACGCTCGCCGCTCTGCAGATGAAGCAGATGCCGGGGACGATCTGGCTCGTGCTTACGCTGGCGCTGATGGCGACGGTGATGGAATTTTACTCGCTGCTGCGGCAGGGCCAGGGCCGGCGCCTGCCGAGGGCACTCGCGCTCTATGGGCTGCTTCCGCTGCTGCCTGCCTTGCTGGTCTTTATCGCGGCGGGACACGAGCTGCCGATGTGGCTTGCCATTGTGCTCGCCTGCGCGATCATCCTGCCGATCTCGCCGCTCCTCTATCGCGTCGCGTTCCGGCCGCTCGCCGACGCCTCGGTTCTGGTACTGCTGATCGTCGCGGTGGCCGTGCATTTTGCGATCTCGGGGCTTGCGCTCGTCTTCTTCGGGCCCGAGGGCTTCCGTACCGAGCCGATGACGCGGGCTTTCTTCAATCTCGGCCCGATCGGCGTGTCCGGCCAGAGCATTCTGATTGTTGCAAGCTCCGCGCTCATCAGCCTGTTTCTGTTCGTCTTCTTCGAGCGCACGCTGATGGGCAAGGCGCTGCGCGCGACCGCTGTCAACCGCATCGGCGCACGGCTCGTCGGCATCATGCCGTCGACCACCGGAACGATCGCCTTCCTGCTCGCCTCAGCGCTTGCCGGCTTTTCCGGCATTCTGATCGGGCCGGTCACGACGCTCTATTACGATTCCGGATTCCTCATCGGCCTGAAGGCCTTTGTCGGCGCGATCATCGGCGGGCTCGTCAGCTACCCCGCCACGGCCATCGGCGCCCTCATGGTCGGCCTGCTCGAAAGCTATGCCTCCTTTGTGGACAGCTCGCTCAAGGAGGTCTTCGTCTTTGGCGCGCTGATTCCAATACTGGTCTGGCAATCGATCAGAAAGGGCTCGGTCGAGGAAGAGATCGAGGAGGAAGAGCGCGAGGGGCGGGCGTGAAGCACTTGCGCGCGCACATCGCTGTGATCCTTGCAATTACGTTCATCGCGGTTGCGCCGATGGTGCTGCAATCTTTCAGCATCACGCTCTTGAACTACATCGGCGTTTACGCACTGGCCGCGCTTGGGCTCGTCCTGCTCACCGGCTGCGGCGGCCTGACCTCGTTCGGTCAGGCCGCTTTTGTCGGCATCGGCGCCTATACTACGGCCTGGTACACGGCCGTGCACGGCGGCTCGCCCTGGATCGGTCTGGTGCTGGCGTTGGCATTCACCGGGCTTGTCGCCGCGGCGCTGGGCGCGGCGACGTTGCGGCTCGGCGGACATTTCCTGCCGCTGAGCACGATCGCCTGGGGGATCGCGATCTTCTTTCTGTTCGGCAATATCGATGCACTCGGCCGCTACAGCGGGCTCTCCGGCATCCCTGCGCTCTCGCTCGGGCCGCTCTCGCTCGCCGGCACCACGGCCAACTATTTCTTCATCTGGACGGTGCTCGGCGGCGTCCTGCTGCTGTGCCGCAATCTCCTCGACTCGCGTCAGGGGCGCGCGATCCGCAGCCTGCGCGGCGGCATCGCCATGGCCGAGAGCCTCGCCATTGGCTTCTTCCGGATGCGGCTTAAAGTGTTTGTTATTGCCGGTCTCCTAGCCGGTTTGTCGGGCTGGCTGTATGCGCATCTGCAGCGCTATGTCAGTCCGGCGCCATTCGACATTCGTCCCGGCATCGAGCTCCTGCTGATGGCGCTGGTTGGCGGGGCGGGTCACATCTCCGGCGCGGTGGTTGGTGCTGCCATCGTCGTCCTGCTCAAGAACATCCTCCAGGACGTGCTGCCACCGATCACGCGTTACAGCGCCCAGCTCGAGGTGGTGCTGTTCGGCATTCTGTTTGTCGTGCTGCTGCAGAAAGCGCGCGGCGGCATCGTGCCGATGCTCAGGCGATGGCTGCTGCACAGCAATCCTGAAAAGCCCGGTCCCGGCGCGCCGCCGCTGCCGCGCCGCATACAGCCGGCGAGCACCGGTGAGGCGCTGCTCAGGATCGAGGGTGTTACCAGGAAGTTCGGCGCACTTGTTGCGGTCAACGATGTGAGCTTCGAGGTGCGGGCGCATGAGGTGCTGGCGCTGATCGGACCGAACGGCGCCGGCAAGAGCACTCTGCTCGACCTGGTCACCGGAGCGCTCAAGCCGGATGCCGGCCGGATCGTCTTTCTTGGCAACGATGTCACGCATCTGCCGCCGCGCCGGATCGCGGCCAACGGCCTGGCACGCACCTTCCAGCATGTGAAGCTGCGCCCGGACATGAGCCTGCTCGAGAATGTCCTGCTCGGAACCTACTGCCGCACCCGTGCGAGCCTGCTTGCCGGAGCACTTCGTCTCGATCGCGCGGAGGAGCAATTAGGGCGTGGCGAGGCCATGCGGCAGCTCGATCGCGTGGGACTTGCCGACCGGTTCGGCGAGCTCGCGGGCAATCTGCCGCTCGGCCAGCAGCGGCTCCTGGAAGTGGCGCGGGCGCTCGCCGCCGATCCCGTCCTCGTGGTGCTGGACGAGCCGGCGGCCGGACTGCGGCGGCTGGAGAAGAAGACGCTGTCTGACTTGCTGCGCGCGCTGCGCAGCGAAGGCACCACCATCGTGCTGGTCGAGCACGACATGGAATTCGTGATGAGCCTGGTGGACCGCATTGTCGTCATGGATTTCGGCATCAAGCTTGCCGAAGGGCTCCCGGCGCAGATTCGCGCCGATGCGCGCGTGCAGGAAGCCTACCTGGGCGGGCTCGCATGAGCGCGCTGCTGTCGGTCGAAGACCTGCATGTGCGCTACGGCAAGGTCGAGGCGGTTTGCGGGGTGAGCCTTGAGCTCCAGGCAGGGCAGATTGTCACCGTGATTGGTCCCAACGGCGCTGGCAAGACCACCCTGCTTGCCGCGCTCATGGGCCTGCTGCCGGCAAGCGGGGCGGTCCATTACGACGGAACGGACATCGCCGGCCTGATCACGGAAGAGCGCGTGCGCAGGGGAATCTGCCTGGTCCCCGAGCGGCGCGAGCTGTTCACCGAGATGACGGTTGCGGACAACCTGATGCTGGGCGCCTATACGCGCTGGCGCGAGCGCGCCAAGGTCGAACGCGATCTCAAGGACATCTATGTCCGCTTTCCGCGGCTATCGGAGCGGCGCACCCAACTTGCCGGAACGTTGTCGGGCGGCGAGCGCCAGATGCTGGCGCTCGGGCGCGCGCTGATGATGCGTCCTCGCCTTTTGCTGCTCGACGAGCCGAGCCTCGGGCTCGCGCCGTTGATCGTGCGCGATATCTTTCGCATCGTCACCGGCCTGCGCGAGCTCGGAGTGTCGATCCTGCTCGTGGAGCAGAATGCGCGCGCGGCGCTCGAGAGCGCCGACTTCGGCTACGTGCTCGAGACCGGCAGCATTGCGCTGACCGGCAAGGGCGCCGACCTCATCCACGATCGGCGGGTTATTGCCAGCTATCTCGGGGGCAGGGAGGAGTGATCCACCGTAGAGAGATTACAAGGCGCGAGCTGCCGAAAGCGTTTGAGACCGGCTTTGCATATCACCTCGCTCGCGTTAGACACTCTGCGCGGGTCACCTTGGCAGCTTGCTGACGGTACAAGGACCTTGAACCATCGTTTCTGCATTGCTCCGATGATGGAATGGACCGATCGGCATTGCCGGTTCTTCCATCGGCTGCTCACGCGCCGCGCGCGCCTTTATACCGAGATGATCACCACGGGCGCCGTGCTGCACGGCGACCGCGCGCGCCTATTGGCGATCGATCCGGCCGAGCATCCGGTCGCGCTCCAGCTTGGCGGCTGTGATCCGCAGCAGCTCGCGCAATGCGCCGCAATCGGCGCCGACCTGGGTTATGACGAGATCAACCTCAACGTCGGCTGCCCGTCCGACCGCGTGCAGGAGGGGCGCTTTGGGGCCTGTCTGATGCGCGAGCCCTGCCTGGTCGCTGACTGCGTCGCGGCCATGCGCGCGAGGGTGGATGTGCCGGTAACGGTCAAATGCCGTCTCGGCATTGATGATCAGGACCCGGAGGAGGCGCTGGAGAGGTTCGCCTGCGCGATGGAGGAGGCCGGCGTTGCCGCCCTTATCGTTCATGCGCGCAAGGCGTGGCTGGCCGGCCTCTCCCCGCGCGAGAACCGCGAGGTGCCGCCCCTCGACTACGAGCGCGTTCACCGGCTCAAGGCAGCGCATCCCGGACTCGTCGTCGTGCTCAATGGCGGCATTGCCGATCTCGACCAGGCGGCTGCGCATCTCGATCACGTGGACGGGGTGATGATGGGCCGCGCGGCATACCAGGAGCCGTTCCGGCTCATTGACGTCGACCGCGTTCTGTTTGCGCAGAACGCGACCTTTGTCTCCCCGTACACGGCGGCCCATGCACTCATCCCCTATATCGAGCGCGAGCTTGCCCGTGGCACGCGCCTTGCGGCCATCACGCGCCATGTGCTCGGCCTCTTCCGCGGTGTGCCCGGCGCGCGCAGCTTTCGCCGTCATCTTGCGACCGAGGCGATCAAAGCTGGCGCAGGCGTTTGCGTGTTCCGCCTTGCGCTTGCCATGGTGGACGACGGGCAGCCGGTTTCGCTGCACAGTGCCGCCGCCTGATGCGCCGGCGGTTCCTGCGGAGCAGCACATGATCGCGGGCGTATCCCTCAACGAGATCATGCTGCTTGCAGCTTTGATCGGCGTTGCGGGGGTGGTCACCGGCATTCTTGCCGGTCTCTTCGGCATCGGCGGCGGCGCTCTGATTGTGCCGGTCCTCTACGAGGTGTTTGGAGCCTTCGGGGTCCCCGACGCGGTGCGATTTCAGCTTTGCGTCGGCACCTCCCTCGCCATCATCGTGCCGACCAACGTGCTGTCATTCCGCGCTCACCGCGATCGCGGCGCCGTGAACATGGACGTGGTGCGGGCGTCATGGGTGGCGGCGATCGCCGGTGTTGCGGCCGGGTCGGCTATTGCCGCATTTGCGCCCGCCGCAGTGCTCAAGCTGGCGTTCGTCGTGGTTGCCGGCATCATTGCGGCGAAGCTTCTGCTCGGGCGCGAGAGCTGGCGGGTCGCGGACGCGCTGCCCGGGCGTACCGGGATGCTCGGCTACGGCTTTACGGTCGGCCTCTGCTCGTCGCTGATGGGCATAAGCGGCGGCTCGATCTCCAACATGATCCTTTCATTGCACGGAATGCCCATGCACCAGGCCGTTGGGACCTCGGCCGCGCTCGGCGTGCCGATCACGATTGCGGGCACCATCGGCTACATGCTTGCTGGATTGCGGCTGCAGGAATTAATGCCGCCGTTCTCGGTCGGCTTCATCTCGCTGATCGGCTTTGTCCTGATGGCGCCGATTTCGAGCCTTGCCGCTCCCTTTGGAGCAAGGCTGGCGCATGCGCTTTCGAAGCGGCGGCTCGAGGTCGCTTTCGGCTGCTTTCTCCTGATCGTCTGCGCGCGTTTCATCGCGAGCTTGCTCGGGTGAAAGGGGTGCTCAGCTGCTGCAAACAGCGGCGCACTGGGGTTGGGCGGTTCTCGCGGGTCAAAACGAATGCTGGCCTGTATGGCCGGTATGCCACAGAAAACCCAAAATGCAGCCATCTCGGTAGATAAGATCAGAGGCGCGCGCATGATTGCGAGGGGGCCTCAGCAAGAACAGCCGCGGGCGCGGATCGAGCGTGCGATCTCGGCCCGCCCGCAGAGGAGGGAGGGCGAAACCTTGCGAGCAAGCTTGCCGCAATGGCCGGTCGCAACGGGTCTTGCCCGGACGGTCCTCTTGGCCGTGTGCGTAGTCATCTTTGCGGGAATCCCCGCCGGCGCGGCCGCGCTGCGCATCGTGGCAATCGGTGCCAGCAATACTCATGGCTGGTACGTCGGCAATGAAGGGGCATTCCCCGCGCAGTTGGAGGGCCTGCTCCGAAAGAGGGGCATCGACGTACAGGTCACCAATGCCGGAGTGCCGTTTGATACGACCTGGATGATGCTCCGCCGCCTCGACCGGGATGTGCCGGACGGAACCGACATCGTCATCGTGCAGCTGGGCAGCAACGATCTGCGGTTCCTGGGCACCATGCAACAGCGTGCCGCCAATGTTGCGGAAATGGAGCGCAGGCTGCAGGCTCGCTCCATCAAGACCATCGTGTACGACGAGAAGGTCGAGAAGGTCCCGCTACGCTATTATACTTTGGACCTTATTCACTGGACGCGCGAGGGCCATGCGATGATCGCCGCCGCCCTGCTGCCACGCGTCCTTTCCATGATCGAGCACCGGCGCAACGACGAGCCGCGCAGCCGTGATGCCAACGCGCGCTGACGAGCTGCGTTGGCTACTCGTACCCGGGCCGCGGAACATGGCTCATGAGCGTCTGCGATAGCCCGCCATCCACGACGATGTCCTGCCCGGTGACGTAGCCGGCGCGGGAGCTCGCTAGAAAAACCACGACGTTTGCAATATCAAGCGGCCCTCCAATTGCTCGCAGCGGCACAATCGCCTCGCGCCGCTCCTTGACTCCGGGAGCCTGATAGAAGCTTTCGCTGAGCGGGGTTCGAACGAGCCCTGGACTTATGCTGTTGCTGCGAATCCTGCGTGGGCCCCATTCGAAAGCGAGTTGGCGTGAGAGCATCGCCACGGCAGCCTTGCTTGCGCTGTAGGCGCCGCTCATCGCTTGCGGCTGCCAGGCGGCAATCGAGGCAATATGCACCAGCACGCCGGATCCGCGCGCGAGCATGTCGCGACCGAAGGCCTGCGAGCACAGCAAATATCCCGTCAGGTTTATTTGGAGCAGGCCATTCCAGTACGATAGCGAAAGTGCTTCCAGCCGTCCTGGCTGGAGAATGCCGGCATTGTTGACCAGAACGTCGCACCTGCCGAATTCCGCAAGGGCCCGGTCGGCGGCAGCAGAAACGCTGTCGGCCTGGGTCACGTCGCATTCCAGCGCGAGCGCTGGAATGCCCGCTTTCCTGACCTCCTCGGCCGTCCGAGCGCAACCATTGGCGTTGCAGTCGATTGCGACCACCCTTGCCCCCACGGCCGCGAGCTGGATTGCGGTCTCCCGGCCGATGCCGCTTGCCGCCCCGGTTACGACGCATACCCGATCACGCAATCCGAGCCAGTCTCGTTCGTTCGCATCCACGAAGCTCTCCCTTTCACGCGACGAGACGAGCGCTCACACCCTTTCCGCCTGATCGCAGTCAACGAAAAGCTCCGCCGGCCAAGCGGAGCTTTTCGATCTCGGGCGGCAACTTGTCCGCAAGTCAGGCGGCAGCAGCCTTGTTCTTGATTGCGCCGATGATGGCGGTGAGGATGGCGCCTCCGGCGCCTCCGGCAATGGCCTGCGAGACGATGCCGCCGATGCTCAGGTTGCCGGCTGCGCCGCGGCCATGATAGACGGCAGCAAGGCCGTCACGATCTGGCCCAGCACTCCGCCTCCGACCAGCCCGGAAATAATGTTGCCGATCATTCCTAGATCGAATGTAGGCGAGGACTTGCCTGCGCCGACGCCGCCGAGCGCACCGGCGATGAGGTTGATCAGAATCTGCTCCATGTGCATCTCCCCGTTCTCGAGTGCAGCCTCAAATCTATCCCCTGGTGGCATGCGGCGTCGAGGTTCGCCCGATCTTTGCCCTCCGCGTATTTTGTATGACTGCTGTTTGATGCGGGAATGTCTCCACCTCCGCCGCTGTGCCCGGGAGGAGCGCCGGCGCAGCCGGCCTCAGACGGCGAAAGGCAGTCTTTGCGACGAAAAGCGGTCTGTCGAATAAGGGATCACCTCACCCCTGAAACCGGGCTGCTCTCTGACACGCTCGAACCATTCGGTGAGATTTCTGCGTGCAGAAAGATCGAACCCCGCGTCTGCGGCAACGTGACTGTAGGAAAATATGGAAACATCTGCGATCGTGTATGTGTCGCCAGCGATAAACGGCCGTTTGCCGAGCTCACTGTCCAGAATGTCAAGCGCACGGTTTCCAAGTCCCTGCGCCGTCGCAACGTCGCGCGAGAACTGGCCAAGCTTGCCGGTCAGCGTCCAATACCGCAGCCGGCTGATTGATGTCTGGATATAGCGCTGCTCAAACATCAACCAGCGCGTGACCTGCGCGCGGGAAATGCCTTCACGCGGCAGATAACGCGTACCTTCCGCAAGGAAGGTGAGGATTGCATTCGATTCTGCAAGGTATTCTCCGAAATCAGTTTCCAGCACAGGCACGGCGCCCATGGGATTCTTGGCCAGAAACTCGGGCGTGGCAGCCTCACCCTCAAATATGCGGATGGGCACGATTTCGAGCGGCAGCCCCAGATGGGCCGCGAGCAGTCGGACCTTGAAGCAATTCTGGGATGGGCCGTAGTCATACAGTCTCATCGCAGTCTCCGGTTCGCGTAGCGGGAACAATACCCGACCCGCCCCCAATTCTCATGCCCGATTGCGTACTGCGGGCGCGAGTCCATCGCGGCCGCAAGAAGCGCGATTTGCTAAGCTCGGGGCCGCCCATCCCTTTTTTTCACACGCAGAAGGAGCGGCCATGCAACTCACGCGACGTCATTTGCTCACCACGGGCCTTGGCGCTTTGGCGATGCCGATTGCGCCAGCTGGCTTTGCGGCCTGGGAGCCGAGCGACCGTTACCCCGACCCGGCGATCCACATTCTCGAGCCTGGCTTCGCAAAATATCGTTTGAACAATGCCGGGGTGGAGCGCCTTGCGGTCGGAATGCGTTGGGCCGAGGGACCGGTCTGGTTCGGCGACGGCCGCTACCTTCTTTGGTCGGATGCCGCGCTCGATCGCATCACGCGTTGGGACGAGGAGACCGGGCAGGTCAGCGTGTTCCGCAAGCCGGCGAACAAGTCCAATGGGCTTACGCGTGACCGTCAGGGTCGGCTGCTCACATGCGAGCATGCCGGGCGAAGGGTGACACGCACGGAGTACGACGGCACGATTACGGTGCTGATCGACCGCTACGAGAGCAAGCGACTCAACTCTCCCAACGACATCGTTGTCAAATCCGACGATTCGGTCTGGTTCACTGATCCCGTCTACGGTATCGCCAGCAACTATTCGGGCGTCGTGGACGCGCAGGAATTGCCGACCAACGTCTACCGGCTCGACAAGACCGGGCGGGCGACCGTCGTGGTTGGTGACATCAACCGGCCCGATGGGCTTGCCTTCTCGCCTGACGAGACGAAGCTCTACATCATAGAGGACGGCACGACCCCGCAGATATTCCGTGTTTACGATGTTGTCGACGATGGCACCAGGCTCGCCAATGGTAGAACCTTCATCACCGTCGGAGGCGGGGGGATTGCTGACGGCTTTCGCGTCGATGTCGATGGCAATCTGTGGTGTGGTTGGGGCGGCGGCGCGGGCAATGACGGAGTCATGGTCTTCAACCCGGCTGGCCAGCCGATCGGCAGGATCGACCTGCCGGAGCGGTGCGCAAACGTCTGTTTTGGCGGGTTCAGGCGCAGCCGCCTGTTCATGGCGGCGAGCCATGCGATCTATGCCGTGTTCGTGCGCACCCAAGGAGCGCGTGGGGGCTGAGCAGAGCCAGCGCTGCCATCTCACGGATAGCCGCGCAGCAGCAGCCGATCGCCGCGAACCTCCCAGCTCTCGAGCCGGTTGAGAAAGCTCATCCCCAGAAGATTGGTGCGCAGCCCGCCCTGCGCGATCAGGGCGGGCACCGAGCGCTCGGTGATCCCGCCGACCGAAATCCGATCGAGCGTCACCGGGGCGGCGCGCGTCCGCCCGTTGGCGGTATCGACATGCACGGAATAGTTGAGGACCTCGATCGGCAGGCCGGCGGTGCGGGCTGCATCCTGGGTAAGCACGACGGCGCTCGCGCCGGTGTCGAGCACCATGGGAATGCGTGCGCCGTTAACCTGCATGGCCACGGCGAAGCTTCCGCCCGCGCTGCGCGCGATCTCGACTGTGCGCCCCTTGCTCGCTGCCCGGCCGGGAATCAGCTCTGCAAGCACGCGATCGGAGACGTCGCGCAGCTCGTATCGATAGGTATAGGCGAGCACCAGCGCGAGCGCGATCAGCGCCCATACGACGGCCGATTGCAGCGCATGAGAAAAACGCTGGCGATAGAGCGCAATCGCAATGACCACGATCAGCGCGAGCGCCATGATCTTGGTCTCGACCGAGGTGTCCTCAAGTTGCGCAAACGCGGTCAAGGCCGCATGATTCTGCCGCAGCAGCAGGATGCAAAGCGCAACGGCTGCGACCGCAAGAAGGAGCAGGATCAGTCGACGCACGAGCCTACCTTGTGGCTGCGTGTCCGGCAGAGAGCGTTTGCAGGGAAGGGCATCTGGACGAGAGAATCATCAGAATAGCGAGGCTGGTATAAGCGCGCTCGCAGGGAAGGCAAGCATCCCTGCCGCTTCCCGATTGCACTATCAATCCCGGAATAGCATCCGGCGCAGCGCGCGGCTTTTTTTGGCAGCCACGGCCTCGGCCGTCTCCGGCAACTCCTCTGCGGGCTGGAGCGAAGGTGCCGGCTCGCTCAGTGGGGCAAGCGCCGACATCACGCGTTCGGGCGGAAATGTGACGATCACCTCGGTGCCGATACGCAGCTTTGATTTGAACGTGAATGTGCCGCCGTGGAGATCGACAAGACTCTTCGCAATGGGAAGGCCGAGGCCGGCGCCCTGCTCAGCGGACTTGATCGAGTTCGATCCCTGGCCGAACGAGGCGAGCACGATCGGGATTTCCTCCTCGGCAATGCCGGTGCCGGTATCCTTGATGCTGATGTATTGGCCCCCGGAAGCAGTCCAGCCTGCTTTCAGCCAGATGTCGCCGCCATGGGGCGTGAACTTGATGGCATTGCCCAAAAGATTGAGGCAGACCTGGCGCACCGCCCGCACGTCCGCCCACAGCTTAGGCATGTCATGCTCCAGAAGCTCGTGCACCGTCACGCCGCGGCTCTTGGCGCGCATCGCCAGGAGGTGGCCGCATTCGCCCACGACATGGGCGAGCGACACGGGCTCCTCGCGCAGCTCATAGCGGCCCGCCTCGATGCGCGAGAGATCGAGAATCTCATTGATCAGACCGAGCAGGTGCACCCCCGAGTTGTGGATATCGGCTGCATACTCTCGGTAGGCGGGCACTTGGTGCGGCCCGAAAATCTCGCCTTTCATAACCTCGGAGAAGCCGAGGATCGCATTGAGCGGGGTTCGCAGCTCATGGCTCATCTGCGCAAGAAAGCGCGATTTCGCGATGTTGGCCGCCTCGGCGCGGTGACGCGCTTCATCGGAGATGACTTTGGCGGCCTCGAGCTCGCCGATCAGCGCATCCTTTTCCGCCCGCGCCTCGAGCGTGGCGAACGTCGACGAATACAAGCGATACGCAAGCAGCGAGAGATAGCCCTGGGTCGTGAGCGCCATGATGGCGAGAATGTAGTCGTGCAGGTTGCCGCGCAGTGCGAAATCGAGCGCCACCGCGGCCGAGACTGGAATTGTCGAGGCGAACACGGCGACCGGCACGCTCGCCGCCAGCATGCTCGACATCGCCACTACCAGCAGCATGACAAACAGCATGAACGTGCCCGAGCCCTCCTCGACGCCGAGCGGCTCGATCAGGATGAACATCCAGGAGAGTCCGAAAAACAGATCGAGCAAGATGAAGCGCAGCCGCCAGCTCCCGATATTGATCTGGTTTGGCGGCTCGCCGAGAAATTGCCGGCACTTGGTGACGATGATGGCGTGAATCATCAGCACCGCGCTCGTCCAGGTGCCGGCCTTCAGCGCCCCCGTCCACAGGCTCGACAGCAGTCCTACCGTGGCGACGAGCAGCAGGATGACGAGCGAAGCGGCGAGCCGGTTTTGCGCGAACAGGCGCAGCAGCTCGTAATCGAAGGCGGGACGGGCGGCGGTCGACGCGGCGAGCCGGTTGCGGGCCTCGCGCAAGTGCCTGGCGGCGGCACGCCGCCGCGTCACTGCCGAGCCGTCGGCTTCGGATGCGCGGTCACGCTGCTCGCTGGCCACGGACATGCCACTGGCTTTGTTGAGGCTGGACAATTCGTGCCAAACTGCCGCAAAAAGCTTAAGGCGACGCTTAAAGATACGGCGTTCCGGCGTGGTTAACGCTTGATTGCGTAATCTGCCGACGGCAAGGCGATGCGGGGCAGGAGGACGGCATGAAGCTCTATGACGGAGGACGGGCGCCAAATCCTCGCCGCACCCGAATCTTTCTCGCCGAGAAGGGCATCAAGGTGCCGCTGGTGCCGGTTGACCTCGGAGCGCTGGAGCAGATGTCGGCCAGCTATTCCGCCATCAACCCGGTCAAGCGCGTCCCGGCGCTGGTGCTGGACGATGGAACCGTAATTACGGAATCGATTGCGATCTGCCGCTATTTCGAGGCCGTGCAGCCGCAGCCGTCGTTGTTCGGCAGCGGTGCGCTGGAAGTCGCGCGCATCGAGATGTGGAATCGAAGGGTGGAGCTGCATCTGCTGTTTCCCATCTCGCACGTATTTCGCAACTCGCATCCTGCAATGCAGGCGATGGAAGTGCCCCAGGTGCCCGCGTGGGCGGAGGCGAACAAGCCGCGCATATTTGAATTCCTCGACGTCATGAACAGCCAGCTCAAGGATCATCGTTTCATCGCTGGCGACAGTTTCACGGTGGCAGACATCACCGGCCTGGTCGCGGTCGACTTCATGAAGCCGGCAAAGCTCGCGGTCCCCGACGAGCTCGGGCACATCAAGCGCTGGCACGCCGAGGTTGCGGCCCGTCCGAGCGCGTCGGCCTGATCATGCGACTGAGGGTCGTCGGCTCAGGGGATGCTTTCGGCTCTGGAGGCCGATTCAATACCTGCTTCATCCTGGAGACGGCGAAGGGCGTGCTGTCGGTCGACTTCGGCGCCTCCTCGCTTGTTGCGCTCAAAGCGCACGCGATCGATTCCGATCGCATCGACTGCATTCTGCTCTCGCATCTGCATGGCGACCATTTCGGCGGGCTTCCGTTCCTGTTGCTCGATGCCCAGTTTCTTGCCAGGCGCGAGCGGCCGCTGCTGATTGCCGGTCCTCCCGGCACGCGCCTGCGACTCGACACCCTGCTGGAAGCGTTCTTTCCGCTCTCGAGCCTCAACAAATGGCGGTTCCCCTGGAAGGTGATGGAGCTTGATGTGGGGAGCTCCAACGAGATTCTTGGCCACCTCGTTACCACCGCTGAGGTCGTGCATTTCTCCGGCACGCCCTCGACCGCGTTGCGTATTTCCGACGGCGAGAAGGTATTCGCCTATTCCGGCGATACCGAGTGGGTCGATGCGCTGACCGCGGTCGCTGCCGATGCCGATCTGTTCGTGGTGGAGTGCTACAAATATTCCGGGCACCCGAGCGGCCATCTGACATGGCAGGTGCTGCGGCCGCGCATCAAAGAGCTGCGCGCGCGGCGCATCATGCTTACGCACATGAATCCGACCATGCTCGAGCGGCTCGACGAGGTGCGCGCCGACGTGCCCGGCCTGCTCTTCGCCGAGGACGGCACGGCCATCGAGTTCTGAACTAGCGCTCCAGCCGTGCGATCAGGCTCGACGTGTCCCAACGCCGGCCGCCCATCTTCTGCACCTCGGCGTAGAACTGATCGACCAGTGCGGTCATCGGCAGGCTGGCGCCGTTCTTGCGCGCTTCGTCGAGGCAGATGGCAAGGTCCTTGCGCATCCAGTCCACGGCAAAACCGAAATCGAATTTTCCCGCCATCATGGTCTTATAGCGATTCTCCATTTGCCAGGATTGGGCCGCGCCCTTCGATATGGTCTCGATCACCCCATTGACATCGAGCCCGGCTTTTTTCGCGAAGTGGATGGCCTCCGAGAGGCCTTCGACGATGCCGGCAATGCAGATCTGGTTGACCATCTTGGTGAGCTGGCCCGAGCCAGCCTGGCCCAGAAGCTTGCACATGCGTGCGTAGGCCGCGATGACAGGCTCGGCGCGCGCATACGGCGCGGCATCGCCGCCGCACATGACTGTCAGCACGCCGTTCTCTGCCCCCGCCTGGCCGCCCGAGACGGGCGCGTCGATGAAGTCAAAGCCGCCCTTTCCAGCCTCGCCGTGGAGCTCGCGCGCGATTTCGGCGGATGCAGTGGTGTGATCGATGAATGTCGCGCCTCGGCGCATGCCGTGATATGCCCCGTCCGGCCCCAGCGTCACCTGTCGCAGATCATTGTCATTGCCAACACAGGAAAGAACGAACTCCTGGCCCTGGGCCGCCGCCTTTGGGGTCGCTGCGGCGCGGCCGCCAAACTCCGCGACCCATTTCTCCGCTTTGGCGGAGGTTCGGTTGTAGACAGTGACGTCGTGGCCCCCCTTTTTCTTCAGGTGCCCGGCCATGGGATAGCCCATGACACCAAGACCAAGAAATGCCACCTTCGCCATCGTCTTTCCTCCGTCGCCCGTTCCCCTGGCGCGGCGCACTGCCGCGCTGGCGCGCCCATGCCTATATGATGGTTGATTGCGACGGTGCAGCGCGGCCTGTCAACCGTCATGACTGGGGCGCTCTCCGCAGACGCCCGGGATCAATGAGCGATGGCAGTATCGAAAGAGCAGGTGCTGGTGGCCTTGGAAGGGGTGCGGTCGCCCGATGGAATGCCCCTGCCCAAAAGCGGCGCGCTCTCCGAAGTGGTCGCGGGCAACGGAAAAGTATTCTTCTCCATCACGGTTGATGCCGGGGCGGTCAAAGCCTGGGAGCCGGTACGCGAGCGTGCCGAGCAGGCGGTTCGCGCGCTCCCCGGCGTCCAATCCGCCCTTGTTGCATTGACGGCGGAGCGCAAGGGGCCCGCCGCAGCACCGCGTCCGGCCCGCGATGGTCCAGCCCCTGCGGCGCGACCGGGTGCTCGCGCCGAGGCAGTGCAGGGCATTCCCGGGGTGGAGGCGATCATTGCGGTTGCATCCGGCAAGGGCGGCGTCGGAAAGTCGACGACTGCGGTCAATCTTGCGCTCGGGCTCGGCGCTCTCGGGCTCAAGGTCGGCATTCTCGATGCCGACATTTATGGCCCTTCCTTGCCAAGGCTCCTCGCCATCAAGGAACGGCCGCAGACCGTCGGTGGCACGCGGCTCAAGCCGATCACGCGCTACGGCCTCACCGTCATGTCGATCGGCTTCCTCATCGACGAAGAGACGCCGATGATATGGCGCGGCCCAATGGTGATCTCCGCGCTCACGCAGATGCTGCGCGAGGTGGAATGGGGCGCGCTCGACATCATGGTCGTGGACATGCCGCCCGGGACCGGGGATGCGCAGCTGACCATGGCCCAGCAGGTGCCGCTCAAAGGGGCAGTTATCGTCTCCACGCCACAGGATCTCGCGCTCATTGATGCGCGGCGCGGCATTGCCATGTTCAAGCGCGTCAACGTGCCGGTGCTCGGCATCGTGGAGAACATGAGCTATTTCCTGTGCCCACAGTGCGGCACGCGCTCCGACATCTTCGGCTACGGCGGAGCGCGGCGTGAGGCGGAGCGGCACGGCGTGCCGTTCCTGGGCGAGGTGCCGCTGCACATGACGATCCGGGAAAAGTCGGACGCCGGGCTGCCGGTCGTTGCGACCGAGCCCGAGGGCGCACACGCGGCTGTCTATCGCGGCATCGCGCAAGCGGTCCGTGACCAGCTCGGTGTCGTGAGCCGGCCCGCGCCCAGGATTGTTATCGAAAGCTAACCTGGGTCATTCCAGGCCGGGCGCAACGGGGAACCAGGGTATCGGGTTCTCGGGCTTGGCCCGCCCCGAGTCGGCGTTGCCGACTTGGGCACTTAAAAGTGCTGATCTCGGGGGTAAACCCGAGATCATCGGGCTTCGCCCCGGAAATGACCGCGCAGATCGGGAAATCGCTCGTCCAGATCGAGCTTCAATCCTCTGCCCACATGCGAAGCAGGTTTGCCACCGATTTCGAGACGAGATCGAACTGCGGGGATTTGCCGTCGCGCGCGAACATTGCCCGCCTGGCCCTGTCCAGGTCGAACAGCAGCTCGCGCCGGGCGGCTTCGCGCACAAAGCTGCGCGTCCACCCGACAGCGGCCAACCTCGTTCCGCGCCGCACACGCTGCACGCAGTGAAGCGACGTCGCCGGGTAGGCCACGAGCGAGCCGGCGGCGAGCTTGAAGCTTTCCTCTCCCTCCGTAGTGTCGATCGTGAGCTCGCCGCCGGCGTAGCTTGCCGGCTTGGACAGGAACAGCGTGAACGC
>Ga0306920_100002315_pt1 | contig 24115 bp, 19 predicted proteins | sample flu12Cox44000170_FD_204666 | JGI IMG/M metagenome (GOLD analysis project Ga0306920, IMG submission 204666) | Lab enrichment of tropical soil microbial communities from Luquillo Experimental Forest, Puerto Rico - flux4day.12C.oxic.44.000.170 (v2)... | ecosystem: Environmental > Terrestrial >...
CATTGTTGGAAAGCGTGTTGGGGGCAACCCCTCAGGAGTTCGAATCTCCTATCCTCCGCCACCTCTGACCTGCAAGAACGTCGGTGGGTGACCGCCGCCAAGCGGGCTCATTGTGTCCAGTGGGCTCATTTAATGGGCTCATTTCCCCAGCCATGGACCCTGCCGCTGCCGCTATCAGCCACCGCGATGGTCCTGGTCAAAGGCATCACGGACGACCCTGAACGCAGGAACACACGCCGCCAAGGCGTGTGCCACGCCGTTCAGGGCTGGCTGGGACCGTTCGCAGCCGCCGGATGCCAGCAACTTACAGGCCGCATCACACTGAGTAACCGAAACGTTCAAGGAGAACGCGCGCCGAGCCCTCGATCTGCTCGCCGGTCTAGTTGAGAACGTGACCAGTCCGGTCGCGCCAGATCGGGTTGTTCCGTGCTGGGACCCCCTGGGTTTATGTGAGGATCTCCACCTCGCGTGGAGTCAGGGAACCGATGTGCACGCCAGGCCCTTTGGCGCAGGCGTCGGTAAGCGGCGCAAGAGGAATAGGCGCGATGCTGGTGTGCGCCGTGTCGTTGACGGCGTCGCGAGCAGGTGGTGGCGCTTACATGCTGAGCGGTGGCCAGGGGGAGGGCGCCGTCGCAGACGAGGTGATGCAACCGGTTCTCCAGGCGTCCAGGCTGAGGCGCTCTTGCACGGCCGCGACGCTGCGCCAGCTCTCGCACGACTAGGGACGCTGAGCACGGCCAGGGACCAGCCGGGGGCCGCCCTGCGCGCAGATGCCGGCCCCCGGCTGGTGCGGTCATCGCATCAGATGCCCTGGACCGTGACGGTGGCAGTGGCGCTGTCGTCACCGCCCGCCGGGCTGATGTTGCCTGCGGTGACAGTAGCCGCCTGGGCGGTCAGCGTGCCCGGCTTGGTCGGGGTGACGGTGATGGTGACCGTCGCGGTGCCGCCCCCGGGCAGGATGCCGAGGGTGCAGGTGACCGTGCCGTCTTTGTTCTTGTTCGGGTCGCTGACGGTGCGGGTGCAGCTGCCCTGGGTGGCGGACATTGACTTGAAGACCGCGCTGGCGGGCAGCGGGTCGTTCACGGTCACGGCGGTGGCGTCCTGCCCGCCGGTGTTGGCGGCTTGGAGGGTGTAGGTGAGCGGTTGCCCGCTGACCGCCGGGTTCGGAGCACCGGCGTTGGTGAGGGACAGGTCGGCGGGGGCGGGAAAGTGTCTGGCATGCGGTCCGCCCCCAGCACTCTCGCCCGTGCCGAAACCCCCGGCCTGGGAGGCCCGCCGACAAGGCCACCCGAACCGGCAGATATGCGCGCAGACGATGGCGCATTCGACCGCGCTGGCTGCGGCCAGGGCAGGCGAGATGGGTCCTGCGGAGGGGTGGCCGGCTCGCTGCCAGGCCGCCCACATCCTGGCGGCCGCGTTCGTGGCCTCGGCCAGTTTGCCCTTGAGCGCCAGCGCCGGGATCAGCGTGGTCATAGCAAGGTAGGGGTGGTTGCCGGCGAGGTCGGCGTAGGCGAGGGCGGCGGGCAGGTCGCCGACCCCGATCGCGTCGGTGCACACTCATGTCGTAGGTGTCTTCGATCTCGGCGGCCGCGCGGGGGGAGTTCTGGTCCATGACAGCGAGCAGCGAGACCCGTTCTGCAGAAATCTGGTAGGCGTCCCACAGCTGTCCGGGCGCGGTGGCAGCAGTGCGGGTGGCGTCGAAGCGGGTGCTCATCAGCACGGGGGTCGGCGGCGGCGCGGGCGGCTTGCTCGGCGATCCGCGCCAGTTCCGGGTCCAGCTGGAGTTTGACTGGGGCGGCGCTCCGTACTTTTGCGGCGGCCAGGGTGGCCGCCACCGGCGGATGAGCTTGATCGCCGACGGATGCTGCCTGGTGGAAGAGGTCGTTAAGCCGGTCCCGCGGCATCATGGCCGGGTAGCTGCCGGTGTGCCTGGCGGCGATCTCTACGGCGCGTACCAGGGCGATGGTTTGGGCATCGCCGTCCTCGGTGCGGCTGGCGTATCCGGCGGCGGCCAGCAAGAGCTCGATGGCGTGGTCTCCGGAGAAGTTCATGAACAGCGCGCATCCGGCGGCGTTGGTGAGGTTCCGGCCTGCGTAGCCGGGGGTGGGTGCCCGGGCCGCGGCCTCTTGGTAGTGGCTGAGGGAATCCTTCAGGAACCGGCGCGCGAAGGTGAGGTGCCCCCGCGCCCGCGCTAGCCCGTGCGCGACCGGGTCCGGGCCGGGCGGGCAGCCCGCCAGGGCGGCCCCAGGTCACCGGCCGCCATGTCGAACTCGTCGCGCCAATCCCCGCCGATCCGGTGTTCCAGGTCTCACGCGTACACGGCGAACCACGCCAGATGCCGTTCCCGGGCCTGGGCCTCCTCGCGGCTGGCCGTGAGCCGGTCGGTGGCGAACGCGCGCACGGTGTCCAGCAGCCGCCACGTTCCCGGCGTGCCGGGCTCGTGGATGGTAAGGCTCTTGTCCACCAGTCGGCCAAGCAGGTCGGCTGCCTTTCCCCGGTCGCCGGCGCAGGTGACAGCCATGGCGGCGTCCAAGGTGAACGCGCCGTCGAACACGGCGAGGTGCCGGAAGAAGCGGCGTTCTTCGTCGTCTAGCAGGTCGTAGCTCCAGCCGATGACCGCGCGCAGCGAACGGTGCCGCTGGTCGGTGCCGCGTCCCCCCGCCAGCAGGCGCAAGGAGTCGTCCAGGCCGGCCAGGACCCCGCCGGCGCCGAGCGCGGCGGTGCGCGCTGCGGCAAGCTCGATCGCCAACGGCAGGCCGTCGAGCCGAGCGCAGATGCCGGTCACGGTCACCGGATCCGCTGCGAACCCGGGGGCGGCCACCGCAGCATGGTCGCCGAACAGGATCTCGGCGTCTGAGCCCAGCGGCAATGGCCCTAGGCGGACGGTCCGCTCACCGCGTATGCCCAGCCGTTCCCGGCTTGTCGCCAGGATCCGCACGCCGGGGCAGACCGACAGCAAGCGCTCTGCGAAGGCGGCCGCAGCGTCGATCACGTGCTCGCAGTTGTCGAGGATCAGCAGGAACCTGCCGTCCCCCAGCCGCGCGGCGATCGCCTCCTCCAAGGCTTCGCCGGGACGCTCGCTCACACCGAGCGCGGCGGCCGTGGCCTGGGCGACATAGCCCTCGCGGACCGGTATCAGGTCGACGAACGTCCGGCCAGACGGGAACGACGCACCGGCCGCATGGGCCACTTCCACCGCCAGCCGGGTCTTGCCGACCCCCCCGGGCCCGTGCAAGGTCACCAGGCGCCCCTCCCGCAGCGCGCTGGCCAGCAGGTCACGTTCGGCGTCGCGCCCGATGAACCGGGTAAGAGCCGCCGGCGCCCCGGCCAGCCGACCAGGGTCGGGCCCGCCGGCCGCCACCTGAGCGGCCACCTCGGCCAGCGCACGCCGGTCGCCGACACCGTACTTGCGCAGCAGCGAGGAGACGTGGTTCTCCACCGTCCGGACCGAAAGATACAGCCGGCCAGCGATCTCAGCATTCGGCAACCGCGCCCCCACCAGCGCCAGCACCTCAAGCTCCCGCCGCGACGCGCCCGGCCGCCCAGCCGCGGTCATCTCAGCTTCCAGCGGACTTGGCGGGTCGGCTGGCAGCATCGGGAATCGTATCGTCTCCATCTTGCAAGTACTAGACCGTCCGGTACCAATTGGGCCTAGACGGCACAGTACTAGGCTGAGTACTGTTCCGTCCAGTACTATCTCGGCAGGGAGGGACGAAGCCATGGGGTTTCCGCCGGGGGGCCGCTCGGCCCGCAAGCACGCCGCGATCTTGGAGGCCGCGACACAGGTGTTCCTGGCCAAGGGCTACCTGGGCACCAGCATGGAAGAGATCGCCACCATGGCCGGGGTCTCGAAGCAGACCGTTTACAAGCACTTCGCGGACAAGGAGACTCTGTTCGCCGAGATCGTCCTGGCCACTACGGACCAGGTCGACCAGTTCATCGCAATGGTTGCCGATCTCCCCGTCGCGCCGGGCACCAGCCGGGCCGACGCTGAAGAGGCTCTGCACGACCTCGCCCGTCGTTTCCTCAGCACCATCATGCAGCCCCGCATAATGCAGCTTCGGCGGCTGATCATCGCCAACGCTGACCGGTTCCCCGAACTGGGCCGCACCTGGTACGAGCAGGGCTTCGAGCGCGTCCTGGCCACGCTGGGCGCCACCTTCCAGCGGCTCACCGAGCAGGGCCACCTGGCCGTGAGCGATCCGATGATGGCCGCCAACCATTTCGCCGGCCTCCTGCTGTGGATCCCGGTCAACCGGGTCATGTTCTGCGGCGACGACCAGCCCAGCAGCCAAGCCGAGCTCGACAGGTACGCCGACATTGCGGCCAGCACCTTCCTCGCCGCCTACGGGGCCAAGTCACCCGCGCGCCGCGGTTCGCCGGCCACAGCCAGCCCTCACGCTGTGTAGGTCATGCCGCTGAAGGCGGCGGTGGGCGCCGGGCAGGAACGCCGGGCCGGCTGCCTGCGATCGACGCCTGCATCTCCTACTCGCCCAGCGCGACCGGCCGCTTGAGTGCAGGATTCGCCATTCGCTGCGGCACCGGCTTGCCCACCACCGGCAGGTGAAGGGGCGGGGCGTGGCCGCTTCTTGTGGCGCGCTGAGTGGCCGGTTAGGTGGGGAACTGCGTGGCGGCCACGGATGTGCGCGCACCGCGATGCCGGCCAGGCTGTCGTCGGACGGCGGCCGCCGGCTTAGCCGGCAGGACAGTGCCTGGCCGCACACCCGGGCTGGGCGCCCGTGGGCAACGCCGTTGCCGCGGCCGCTTGGCCGCCCGAGCACGAATCGATTCGATCCGAGGGAGTCATCATGGACCACGTCGTCTCCGCCGACGGCACGCGCATCGCCTATGACCGGCTCGGTGCCGGCCCGGCGGTCCTGCTGATCGGCTCCGGGCCGGTCGACCGCAAGTCCGGCCCGGAGGCGCCGCTAGCCGACCTGCTGGCCGGGCAGTTTACCGTCTACAACTACGACCGGCGCGGGCGCGGCGACAGCGGCGACACCCAGCCGTACGCGACCGACCGCGAGTTCGAAGACATCGCCGCGCTGATCGACGGGGCCGGCGGGTCGGTGATGTGTTACGGCGATTCCGGAGGCGGGATCATCGCGCTGCAAGCCGCGGCCCGTGGCCTGCCCATCACCAGGTTGGCAGTCTGGGAGCCGCCCTACATCATTCCCGGCGCCCGCCCGGCCCCGGCCGGTTACCGGGACCGGCAGTGGGCGCTGCGCGAGCAGGGCCGCGGCGGTGACATGCTCGAGTTGTTCCTCACCGAGGCCGTCGGTATGCCTACCGACATGGTGGCCGGCATGAAGGCCGCCCCGTTCTGGGAGGACATGGCCGGCCGCTCCGCCGCCCTGGCCTACGACGCCGATATGGTCGGGGACTTCTCGATGCCGCAGGAGCAGCTCAAGAGCGTCACCGTGCCGGTGCTGGTCGTCGACAGCGCCAGCATGCCCTGGCTCGGCACGGCGTGCCAGGTGCTGGCCGGCGTGCTGCCCGACGTCGCCCGGGTCACCCTGGCCGACCAGCCGCACAACGTGGACCCGGCCGCCCTCGCCCCGGTGCTCACAGAGTTCTTCCAGACCGCGCCGTGAGGACGATCGCCGCGCAGCCCGCTGATGAGTCCCGGCTGCCTGACCCACCCGCCCATGCGGGCAGGCGGCCGCATGCATCTTCCCGGACGGTGGAGGCACCGACATGACTGAGAAGCACAATCTCGAAGCCCGCCGTATTACCGGCTCGCCAGGCGAGCTGAGCCCGCGCCACAGCACCATTACCGGCCGCCGGATTGGCGCGGTTGCCGCTGCGGCCATCGCGCTGGTTTCGATGGCTGGCCTCAGCGCCTGGACGGCGGCATCGTCGGCCGCTGCGGCCGGGCGCCCGCCGGCATCGGCCGGGCCCAATGTCCTGATCAAGGCGACCCCGATCGCCCGGCTGCCGGAGCGCAGCGTGGCCGCCGAACTGCGCCACGCGCGCCTGGGGCCCGGTGATCCGGCGCTCGGCGCGGCCGCAGTCCGGTCCGGCATCGTCGCCTACCGGGTGCTATACCGCACGGTCAATGCGGCGGGCCAGCCCACCCGCGCCAGCGGCCTGGTGGCCTTCCCCGCCGGCCGCACCGGGAACCTGTCGCTGGTGGACTACGGCCACGGCACGACGGCCTACAAACTCGACGTGCCCTCCTCTTTTGGGCTGGACGCCAACCGGGATGGCCTTGAGGGCCGCTGGTCGTCTGAGCTGTTCGCCTCGGCTGGCTTCGCTGTCGCTGAGCCTGACTACCTCGGCATGGGCGCCGGGCCGGGCCGCCCGGAGTACATGGTGGCCAACGCCGAGGTCTCCGCGTCCCTGGACCTGCTGCGGGCGGCGAAGGTAATCGCCACCCGCCGCCGCGACACGCTCGCGCCCGGGGTCCTGGTTACCGGGTTCTCCCAGGGCGGCGCGGCCGCCATGGCGGTCGGCCGGGGCCTCCAGCACCACGCCCTGCCCGGTTTCCGGCTGCGCGCGCTGGCCCCGGTGTCCGGCCCTTACGATCTGCCCGGCGCCCAGCTGCCCGGGATCTTCACCGGGCAGGTCGCCGCCGCCATCGCCCCGTACTACGTCGGCTACACGCTGACCGCCTGGAATCCGCTCTACCACCTCTACCCGGCACCTGGTGATGCGTTCCGCCAGCCCTACGCCGCCAGCGTGGAAGGACTGTTTGACGGCAGCCACCCCGACCAGCAGATCATCGCCGCCCTGCCGCCCCGCCTGCGGAACCTGCTCACCCCCGGGTACCTGCGCCTGCTGCAGCACCCCACCGGAGCTCTCAAGGCCGCGCTGATCCGCAACAGCACCTGCACCGGGTGGACGCCGCGGGTCCCGGTGCGGCTGTATGCCGCTAGCGGCGACACCACTGTGACCCAGGTCAACGCCCAGCACTGCCGGCAAACCATCGACGCCCACCACGGCCAGGTCCGCCTGGTCCAGCTGGGAGCCGTCAGCCACGACATCTCCGATTTCCTCGCCCTGCCCAAGATCGTGCGCTGGTTCCTGGCATTCGACCCGGAGGGGCCTCCCGGAGGAGCGGGCGCGTGAGCCAGGGACTGATGCAAGTGCGGGTGGATGATTTCCTCGATCCCGATGATCCGACGCTGTTCCCGCGGCTGACTGAGGCCCAGACCCGGCAGTTGGCTGTGGTCGCCGATCTCAGGCTGCTCGCGCCCGGAGAGGTCCTTTTCGAGCAGGGGCAGCGCGAGACCCCGTTCTTTGCCGTGCAGGCGGGGGCGGTCGACATATTCGACCAGCGGCCCGAGGGGGCGCGTTACTTCACCCAGTGCAGATCCGGGACCTTCATCGGCGATATCGCGGTCTTCACCGGAGAGCCGACCATCGCCGCCGGGGCGGCGGCTGAGCCGACCACTGTGCTCGCGATCATGCCCGCCGCGCTGCGGAGCCTGGTCGGCCGGTCTCCGGAGCTCGGCGACCTCCTCCTGCGGACGATGGTCGCGCGCCGCGCCTGGCTGGAAGGGCACGGGTACGGCCAGGCGCGCCTGGCCGGGTCGCGCTGGTCGGAGGATGCGTTTGCGGTGCGCGAGCTGCTGCACCGTAACCTCGTCCCGTTCAGCTGGCACGCGTTGGAATCCGACCCAGACACAAAGGCGCTGCTCGGTGGCCTTGGCGTGGCCGACGCCGAGTGCCCGGTCTTGATCCGGCATGACCGTGTCGTCCGGCATGCCACCGCCGAGCGCGTGGCCGCCGAGCTGGGGCTACGAGCGCACGTGGATGGGCGGTGCTTCGATGTGGTCGTGGCCGGCGGCGGCCCCGCCGGCCTGGCCGCTGCCGTGTACACCGCGTCGGAGGGCCTGACGACACTGATCGCCGACCGGTTCGCCCCCGGAGGGCAGGCAGCGGCCAGCGCCCGCATCGAGAACTACCTGGGCTTCCCCACCGCGCTCTCGGGTGCCGAACTGACCCGGCGGGCCACGCTGCAGGCGCGCAAGTTCGGCGCCGTTATCTCGAGCGTTCACGAGGTCACGCAGATGTCGGCGGCCGACGCCCGAGGCATGCGTACTATCACGTTCGCCGACGGCCAGGCGGTGCACGCCCGGTATGTGGTGCTTGCCTGCGGCGCCGACTACCGCCGGCTCGACGCCGCCGGCGCCGGCCGATTCGAGGGCTCGGGGCTGTACTACGCCGCCACGCACATCGAGGCACAGCAGGTATCCGGGGAGCAGGTCGTGGTGGCCGGCGGAGGCAACTCAGCCGGGCAGGCCGCGATGACCCTGGCCGGGTCCGCACGCGCTGTCCATCTGGTGGCCCGCCGCCCACTGGAGCAGACCATGTCGCGCTACCTCATCGACCGCATCAACGACACGCCCGGCATCAAGGTGCGAGCCGGCTACCACGTCGAGGCGCTGCACGGCGAGAACCAGCTCGAAGCGGTGACGATCCGCGGCGAAGGCCGTAAGCATCGTCTCAGCGCCTCGGCGGTGTTCGCCATGATCGGGGCCACACCAAGAACCAGCTGGCTCGCCGGGTTCGCCGGACTCGATGACCGCGGCTTCATCGCCACCGGGGAGGATGCGCGGCGCCATCCCGGCTTCGCCGGCCACTGGCGCACAACCGGCCGGACACCCCTGCCACTGGAGACCACACAGTGCGACGTGTTCGCCGCCGGCGACGTCCGCGCCTGCTCTGCCAACCGCGTCGCCGCAGCCGTCGGAGACGGCGCCCTGGTCGCACGATCCATCCACGATTCCATGCGCCTAACCGCCGGCGGTGAGGCGCGGTGAAAGGCAGGGCCGGCTGATGACAGATACCTCCAGCGCGCTGGTTATCGGCGGCGGGATCGCTGGCCCAGTGGCCGCGATGGCGCTGCAGAAGGCCGGGATCCAGGCCACGGTGTATGAGGCTTACGACGGCCCGGCCGCGGGGGCCGGCGGCGGGCTGACCATCGCGCCCAACGGGCTGAACGCGCTGGGGGTGATCGGTGCCGCCGAAGCCGTACAGCGCATCGGCATCCCGATGCCGGCCATCGTCATCGAAAGCTGGACCGGAAAGCAGCTGGCCGAGTTCGGCGGCCAGCCCGGCTTGCCGGACCCGAGGTTTGCCTGGCGCGGTGAGCTGCACGCGACCCTGCACGACGAGGCGGCCCGCCGCGGCATCCGCACCCAGTTCGGCAAACGCCTAGAGGACGCCGACGCCGCCGCAGAGACGGTGACCGCGCACTTCGCTGACGGCACCCACGCCAGCGCCGACATCCTGATCGGGGCCGATGGCATCCGGTCAACGGTACGGTCGCTGATCGACCCGGCCGCGCCACAACCCCGGTATGCGGGGCTGGTCAGCCTCGCGGCCCGCATGCACGACACCGGGCTGGCCCCCACCGGCGGCAAGATGCACATGATCTTCGGCAAGCGGGCGTTCTTCGGCTACGCGGTCTTTGACGACGGCAGCGGGGGATGGTTTGTCAACCTGCCGCACCAGCCGCCGATGACGCTGGCCGACGCCCGGGCGGTGCCCGCCGTGCAGTGGCTGACCAGACTGCGCGAGGCCGTCGCAGAGGACCGCACGCCAGCGCCAGGATTGCTGAACCGCACCGACCCGGCCGCCCTGCTGGTGGTCGGCCCGATGGAAGACATTCCTACCGTCCCGGCCTGGAGCAACGGCCGGATGGTCCTGGCCGGCGACGCTGCGCACGCCACCTCGCCGAGTTCCGGCCAAGGCGCGTCCCTGGCCGCCGAAAGCGCCGTCCAACTGGCCCGCTGCCTGCGGGACCTGCCCCATCAGCAGGCGTTCGCCGCCTACGAACAGCTGCGCCGCCCGCGCGTCGAGAAGATCATCAAACTGGCCGCCCGCACCAACCGTGACAAAGCCGCCGGCCCGGTCGCCCGCATCAGCCGTGACCTGCTGCTGCCGGTGATGATGAAGGTCATGGCCAAGCCCGGCAGGATGGCCTGGCAGTTCGGCTATCGCATCGACTGGGAAGAACGGGCCGGAACCATGCCAGAAGAATCCCGGACCGGAGCTGCGCCGAGATCAGGCGCCCCGGGATGAGTCCTCAGCGCACACGCTAACGACGACATGCGCAAGGTCGCGCCTGAACCTCACGAGCCCGGCGGGTGGCGCGGCGGTGCCGTGACGGAGATCGCAAGGCACCGTCCGGCCTGGTCGGTGCCGGCGGTGGCCACTGCGATCCCGTTAGCCAGCGCGAGCAGGTCCGGTGCTTCGATACAGGCGCGGACAGCGCCCTACAGGATCGCGCGCGGGTGCCGAGGACGGCGAAGGTACCCGCGAGCACGACGCCGGGCGAGGTGATGACGCCTCCGGTGGCGGCCAGGCCGGCCAGCGCACCGGTACGGGCAGTGGTGGTGGATTCTCCGCGGACTCGGGTCGCCGCCGGTGGGCCCGTACCGCCTCGCTGGCGCGCGCCGGGCGCCATCAAGGCGAGGTGGTCTCGAATCGCTCGGGCTGGAACCAGAAGCCGGGCAAGCTTGGCCTGGGTTGGCTGGCCGCCGGGATGCTTGGCTGGCTGGGATGGGGATCGGCGTGCCGCACCAATCAGCGAATGAACATGCGGTTGATAGCTGCGAAGTCGAGAGCGCCGTCCAATTCGCCATAAGTTCCCTCGGTGAGCAGCTCCGTCGCTGCGCGATAAGCGACCGAGTAGGCGGCTTGGCTGATAGCGGTCCCGACGCTTACCCGCCGGACACCTGCTGAGGCGAGTTCGGCGACCGTGGGCGTACCCGGTCCCGCCATCACGTTAACCGGCAATGGCGACTCCTTAACCAGTGAAGCCACGGTACCCAGATCGGTCAGCCCTGGTGCAAAGAGGCAGTCCGCACCGGCCTCGGCATAGGCCGACGACCGGGTGAGCACGTCCCGCAACCGGCCCTCAGGCGCGCCGACGCTAAACAGGAAGACGTCGGTCCGCACGTTGATCAGCAGTTCCGGCAGCCCGGCCCGTGCGGCTGCGGATCTGCCAGCCCGCACCCGCTCGGCCTGGGCCGCGACATCGAATAGAGGCCCGCCAGGGGCTCGCGAATCCTCGACGTTCACCCCCACCGCGCCAGCAGCGACGACGGCCTCAATGGTCTTCCTCACATCCTCGGGACGATCGCCGTATCCGGCCTCTATGTCGGCTGTGACCGGAATTTCCACTGCTGCGGTTATCTGTCGGACCTGCTCGATCATGTCCGCCCCGGCCAAGTGCTGCCCGTCGGGCAGCCCGGCGGACCAGGCAACGCCGCCGCTCGTGGTGGCGATCGCCTTGGCACCCGCCCGGGCGATCAGCACTGCACTGCCGGCATCCCACGCGTTCGGCAGCACCAGCGTTCCGTGATTATGCAGCGTGCGCAGCAACACCGCCTTAACCTTCTGAGCTCTCCCTGCCATCGGTATCTCCTTGCCGCTAGTAAGGTCTGACGCCGCGCCCGGCCGGCCAAGTACTCGAACTCGCGGCGGCGGGCCGCTCGGCGACGTTGCCGGCCTGCGGGGCTGGCGGGCGGGCGAGCGTGCTGGGCCACCAGATCCACCGGCCGAGGTCCAGGTTCAGCGCGGTGACCAGCACCGAGCGGACGATGATGGTGTCGAGCAGCACGCCGAACGCGACCGCGAAGCCGAGCTCGGTCAAGAACGTGACCGGAAGGGTGCCCAGGACAGCGAAGGTACCCGCGAGCACGACACCTGCCGAGGTGATGACGCCTCCGGTGGCGGCCAGGCCGGCCAGCGCGCCGGTGCGGGGTCCGTGGCGGCGGGTTTCCTCGCGGACCCGGGTCATCAGGAAGATGTTGTAGTCGATGCCGAGGGCGACCAGGAACACGAACACGAACAGCGGGAAGGACGTATCGGCGCCGCCGAAGCCGAACACGTGGCCGAACATCAGCGCGCTGACCCCGAGTGTGGCGGCGAACGGCAGTACCACTGTGGCGATGAGCAGGACCGGCGCGACGACCGCGCGCAGCAGCAAGGCCAGGATGATGAATACCACGACCAGGATGACCGGGATGATCAGGGCCCGGTCGTGCGCCGCGGCGCGCTGGACGTCCAGATTAATCGCAGTGTTGCCGCCGACCAGCGCCTCGCCGCGGGGAACGGCGTGCGCCGCAGCGCGGACCCGGCCGATGGCCGTGTACGCGGCTGGGCTGTCCGGGGGCGGGACCAGGGTGCCCTGCAGGTAGGCGCGGCCGGCCCTGAGCATCGGTGATGTGACGCCGGTGATCCCGGGCACCGACCGGACCGCCGCGGCGAGCTGCGCGGCCGCGGCCGGGTTGCCGAACACCTGGACTGGCTGCCCGGCCCCCGCCGGGAAGTGCCGGTCCAGCACCGCCTGCCCGGCGACCGAGTCGGGGCGGCCGCGGAACGACTGCGCGTTGGTCAGCCCGCTGGCCTTCAGCCCGGTCAGGCCCAGGGCCATGACGCCCAGCAGCACCGCTGTCGTCACCCAGGTCACCCGCGGCCGGACGGCGATGCGACGGCCCACTCGCGCCCACAGCCCCCGGACGGTCGGCTCAGCCGATCCGTACCTGGGCTGGGCCGGCCAGAACACCCACCGGCTGACGATCACCAGCAGCGCCGGGAGCAGCGTCAGCATCGCCAGCAGGGCGACCGCGACCCCGATCGCCAGCACCGGCCCCAGGCCCTTGGTGGAGGTCAGCTCCGCCACGGCCAGGGTCAGCAAGCTGACGATCACCGTCCCGGCGCTGGCGATGATCGCCGGCCCGGCGCGGCGCAGCGCCACCGCCATCGCCTCGTGACGGTCTTGGTGCCGCCGCAGCTCCTCGCGGTACCGGGCGGTCAGCAGCAATGCGTAGTCGGTGCCCGCGCCGAACACCAGCACGTACAAGATGCCCGCGCTCTGGGCGTTCACGGTCAGGCCGGCGTGCGCGGCGAGCAGGTAAATCAGCGCCTGCGCACAGGTCAGCGCCACCCCCGCGGAGATCACCGGCAGCAGCCACAAAACCGGGCTGCGGTAGGTGACCAACAGCAGCACGATGACCACCGCCACGGTGGCGGCCAGCAGCGTGCTGTCGATGCCTTTGAACGCCTTGCCCGAGTCGGCGGCATAGCCCAGCGGGCCGGCGATGTGCACGGAAAGGCCGCGGGAGCCTGCCTGGCCGACGCGCCGAAGCGCATCGGCCGCAGCGCCGGCGCCTTGCCAGGCCTTCTTGCCCAGGTTGACCGGGACGATCGTCTCGGACGCCTCGCCGTCCCTAGAAAAGAACGGCCCAGCCACCTGGCCGCCGATTACGCCCGCGACCGTGGCGAAGCTGCGGGTGTCAGCGGCCGCCTTCGCTTTGTCGGCGGTGGTCAAGCCCGCAGGCCGGTCATACACCACCACCGCCTGGTACACATTCGGCGGCTCGAAACGCGACAGCACGTTCAGCGCCCTCGTGGACTCCGCCTGAGTCGGTAGCCACGATTGGGCGTCGTTCTTCTCCGCGCCGGTCAGCTTCCCGGCCAGCGGCCCGGCCACCGCCAGCACCACCAGCCAGAAAACCAGCACCACCCACTTGGCCCGTCGGCCCGCCGGAACCACCGCGATCGCGCTCGCCCTAACCATGCCTACTTCTCCGTCCTGTCTTGCGTCCGCACGCCCCCCCGGGGCTGCGCGCTGACTTCATCTCTCGGCGGCCGCGAACCAGGCCGCGCCAGAACTCGGCCTGTTCACCTGTCATGACGCGGTATCGCTGGTGCCGGCGGCCTGGTTCCTCGGGGCGCCGGTGAAAAAGCCGGCCAGGACCGGGGCGAGGGGTTCCGGTTTGACGATGTGGGTCTGTCCGGGCAGGATCTGGTGGCTGGCGCCGGGCAGAGCCTGGGCGGTCGCCCGCGCGGCGTTTTGCAGCCACGCCGGACTTTTGCCGCCCGCGATGACGAGGGTCGGGGCGGTGAGCGCGACCCACCGGCCGACTGGCAACGGCCGGCCCTGCTGGGAGCCGTCCATGATCGTCAGGTCGTAGGGCAGGGTGTGCGCGGCGGCCTTGAGCTTGCCCCAGGCGGGGATTAGCGGCATCACGGCGACGACCGTCGCGGGCACCCGGGCGTCTACCCGCAGGAACAGCTTGACGGCCGCGCCGCGGCGGCCGCGGGCGAGCAGGCCGGTCACCTGCCCGATCGCGTCGGCGGGAACCGGCGGGCGGCTGTCGTCCACAACGAACGACGGCTCGTACATGGCCAGCTTGGCCACCTTGGCGGGCACTGCGCTCGCGGTCTCCAGGGCCAGGGCGGCGCCGGAGGAGATCCCGTAGACGTACGCCGGCGCGCCGGCCGCGTCGATGACCGCCGCTAGGTCCTCGATCTCCCGCTCCACGGCGTACGGCGGGGTGTCCCCGCTGTCACCCCGGCCGCGCCGGTCGTAGGTGACCACGGTGAACCGGCCGGCCAGGATCGGCGCGAGCGGGCCGTTGAGGCCGAACGCGCGGCTGTTCAGCGCGCCGTCGACCAGCACCAGCGGCGGCCCGGTTCCGGTCTGGTCGTAGGCGATGGTCGTGCCGTCTTTGGACGTGACTGTCTTCATCGCGCTTCCCTAGGTCAGCTGGGCTGGTAGGTGAGGATCACCAGGCCACCGGCAGTGGTGCTGCCGGCCAGCCGGAGCGAGATCGCCGGCCCGCCGTCGCGGAACAGCTTCTTCCCGCAACCCAGGACGACCGGGTGAACCAGCAGCTGGTACTCATCGACCAGCCCGTGCGCCATCAGCGACTGGGCAAGCGTGGAGCTGCCCATGAGCAGGATCGGCTTGCCGGGCTGCTTGCGGAGTTCGGCCACCTCGCCGGGCACGTCGCGGAGCACGGTCGTGCCCGCCCAGGCTGGTTCGGTCAGGGTGGCCGAGGCCACGTACTTCGGGAGGGAGTTCAACGCGCGCGCGATGTGGTCGCTTTCGTCGGTCACCGTCGGCCAATACCGTGCCCAGATGTCGTAGGTCCGGCGGCCGAGCAGGAACCCGCCGGCCGCCTGGAACAACGGGCTCAGATAGCGGCCATGCTCGGTCATGAACGGCCCGGTCCACCCGCCCTGCTGGAAATCACCGTCGGTGTCCTCGCCGGCGTTCCCCGGTCCCTGGATCACACCGTCGAGTGAGGTGTATTCGATAACGGCAATCCTGCTCATCTGTTTGCCTCCTGTGGTTGTTGAGGTCACCCGATCCGGTCAGCCGCGGCCTGGCTCCCGGCAAGCGGGCCCCGGCCAGCCGGCCGGGAGACCCGCCTGGCCGGGATCGACCCGGCCACCGGCCCGGACATCATCGGGCCGGGCCGTGACCGGCCGGCCACGCGCCGCACTAGCGCCGGCGCGTGTTGCCTGGCGGCCCGCCTGGACTGTGGCCGCTTCGTCAGCTCGATGAGGTTGCCGCCGGGGTCGGTGAACGTTGCGACCAACGGGCCGCCGGGAACATCTACTGCCGGCAAGACCGTCGTGGCACCCAGCGCCTGCGCCGCGTCACCCCCGGCTTCCACGTACAAGATCGGGCGGGCCAGGCCGTCCTGGGCAGGCCCGATGCTGCTGCTGGCCGCGGCGGCATCGCCAGACTTCAGAGGATTATGGGCGCCAATCTCCCGCTGCTGCAAGCCCGCAGCGTCCTCGCCAGTGATCTCAAAGTGACTCGCGAATCGGCACATTGTCAGCTCTCCTTCGCTTGCAGGGATCGGTTATCTACTCAGATGCGCCGGGGGGGCAGGCCCATCAGCCGAAGGAGCGCGGGTGTTCGCAAGGGCGCTCATTGGGGTATCGACGGGTCGTCCCCGCCAGCGCTCGCCACAGGTGCCGCCTGCCTCACGCGCCGGATCTCCGCAATCGTCCAGCGTGTTGAACTACGCTCCCGGCGGGGTGGACTCACTGTCGCCGGGGAGCCCAATCCGATGGCGTCAGGACCGGTGATCTGCGCCATCAGCAGAGCCGCCGGGCAGGCACCGTGTGGGTCATAGGCGATGCGCGTGCCGTCGGCGGAGACGACGTGGTCCATGATGACTCCCTCAGATCGAATCGATTCGTACTCGGGGCGGCCAGGCGGCCGCGGCAACGGCGTTGCCCACCGGCGCCCAGCCCGGGTGTGCGGCCAGGCACTGTCCTGCCCGGCTAAGCCGTCGGCCGCCGTCCGACGACAGCCTGGCCGGCATCGCGGTGCGCGCACATCCGTGGCCGCCACGCAGTTCCCCACCTAACCGGCCACTCAGCGCGCCACAAGAAGCGGCCACGCCCCGGCCCCTTCACCTGCCGGCGGTGATCGCATATCAGAGCCTGCGGAAACTCCGGGGCGGTTCAATCCTCGAAAGTGTGTGAGGCGGCCTGTTGGAACCCATGACGTCCTCGGGTGTGGTCCAACGATCTTGAACCGGGCCGTGGGCTCAATTTTGGGCTCATTCATCCCCGTTCAGGGCCGTTCACCGGTGGACGCGCGGATGGTGTCTGCGCAGTCCGCGGACGGTGGCGAACGCCAGTGAACGCTGGTCAACATTGTTGGAAAGCGTGTTGGGGGCAACCCCTCAGGAGTTCGAATCTCCTATCCTCCGCCACCGCTGACCTGCAACAACATCGGTGAGTGGCCGCTACCAAGCGGGCTCCTTGTGTCCAGTGGGCTCATTTGGTGGGCTCATTTCCCAGCCGTGGAGCCTGCCGCTGCCGATATCAGCCGCTGCGATGGTCCTGGTCAGAGGCATCACGGACGGCGCTGAACGGAGGAGCGCACGCCGTCAAGGCGTGTGCCCTACCGTTCAGGGCTGGCTGGGACCGTTCGCGACCGCCGGATGCCGGCAAACTACAGGCCGCATCACACTGAGTAACCGAGACGTTCCAGGAGAACGCGCGCCGAGCCACCGATCTGCTCGCCTGTCGGTTGTTGGCGCGATCGGTCGCACCGCGCCAGATCGATCGTTTTGCGGCGCTCGGGCCAGGTGCTTTCCTGGCCTGGCCGGTCTGCCTGGCTGGTTAGTGATCCGGTCAAGGCGAGTGGGGATTGACCTGGCCGGTGTGGGCTGGTGGGGTGATCGTTATGGCTGGCCCGGCGGCGTTTGTCGGCCGTGAGAGAGAGATGTCCCGCTTGCTGGGGGCGCTGGCTGGGAGTGCCCGGCTGGTGCTGGTGGTGGGCGATGCGGGGGTGGGGAAGACCCGGTTTGCTGGCGAGGCGATGGCCCGGGCAGCGGCCGGGGGGATGGTGATGGTGCGGGGGGAGTGCTTGCCCCTGGCCGAAACGGTGCCGCTGCTGCCGGTGGCCGGGGCGCTGGGTGAGCTGGCCCGGGCCGATGACGGTGACTTGGTGGCGGCGGCGCTGGATGCGGTCCCGGGGTATGTGCGGGAGGAGGTGGGGCGGCTGGTGCCGGGGCTGGCTTTGCCGGGCGGGCCGGGCCTGGCCGGTGGTCGTGATGATGGGTGGCGCCGAGGGCGGCTGTTTTCGGCGGTGGCGGAGTTGCTGGACGCGGTGGCAGGCTCTCGCGGGGGCGGGGTGTGGGTGGTCGTTGAGGATGTGCACTGGGCGGACAGCGCGACGCTGGATTGCCTGACATTCGTGGTCCGCGGCGGGTGCCGGGGTGCGGTGGGTGTGGTGGTGACGTGCCGCGGTGATGAGGCACCGCTGGCGGGGCACGTGGCCGGGTGGCTGGCCCAGATGCGCGGTTCGGTGGGCGTGGAGGAGATCCGGCTGGGCCCGCTGTCCCGGCTGGAGGTGGCCGGGCTGGTCGCTGCGCTGGCCGGCGGCCCTGTAGGCCCGGGCGTGGCGGAGGAGTTGTACGCGAGGGCGGAGGGGAACCCGTTCTTCACCGAGCAGTTGGTGGCCGCGGCGCTGGCTGGCGCGGCCGGGGGCCGGCTGGGTGTCCCGCCAAGGCTTCCGGGACGGCTGGCGGAGTTGCTGGTGGCGCGTGCTGCACGCTGCGCGGGAGAAGCCCAGGCGGTGTTGGCGGGGCTGGCGGTAGCGGGCCGGCCGCTGGATGAGGACCAGGCGGGTGCGATCACCGGGCTGGGCGCAGAGGCGGTGCGCGACGGGTTGCGGGAGCTGGCGGCGGCCCGGCTGCTGGCCGAGGACTCCGGCGGCGGGCACCGGCCGCGGCATGCGCTGTTGGCTGAGGCGGTCGCCGGCCGTTTGCTGCCCGGTGAGCGGGCCGCGCTGCACGAGCGGACGGCGCGGGCCCTGGCGGCGGCGGGGGATGAGAACCTGGCCGCGGAGGTGGCCGGGCACTGGCAGGCTGCGGGCCGCGCGGCCGAGGAACTGCCGACCAGGGTGGCGGCGGCCGAGGCTGCGGAGCGGGTGTTCGGGTACGCCGAAGCCGCGGTGCACTGGCAGCGGGCCATCGCCCTGTGCCAGGAACAGCCCGGTGCCGTCGGCGCGACTGGGATCGACGTGCCGCGCGTGTATGTGCGGGCCATCGACGCGCTGTACCGGTCTGGCGACGGTGAACGCGCCGGCGTGGTCGCCGAGGAGGCCTGCCGACGGTTCGCCGGGCACCCTGACCCGGCGACCGCAGCCATCGCCTGTCACCGCGCCGCGTTTGTCCGGGCGCTCTACTCGCCGGCCACCGGGGTGCAGCTGATGAAGGAGGCCCTGCGGCTGTTCGAGCAGGCTCCGCCGTCAGCCGAGCAGGCCGAGGCATGGCTCGTCTATGCCGACATCTTCTTGCGAACCGCCGGGGGAGGGCTGGAGGAGATCTCCCCCGCGCTGAACCGGGCGCTGGAGATCGCCGACGCGACCAGTGCCACGGCTCTCATCCCCCGCATCCTGTCCAGCCTCGCAGCGGATGCGTTCCGGCGCGGGCAGGTCGAGGAGGGGTTTGCGTTCTTTGAGCGGGGGTGGGCCCTGGCGCGAGCCGCAGATGACGGTTTCGCCTTGGTCCGGCTGGCCGGGAACGAGAGCTACACCCTGGTCAAGCTCGCCAAGTTCCAGAGCGCCGCCGATGTCGCGCTCGACGGCCTTACGTCCGCCCGGCAAGCCGGCCTGCAGGCTTCGTGGTGGGCTACCCTCCTGGCCTTCAACGCTGCCGAAGCGCTGCTCGCGCGGGGGCGCACCGCCGAGGCTGCGGCGTTGATCGACCCGCTGACCACCGGGCCGCCGGACCGTCTCCACTTCATGGCGCACGAGGCCCGCGCCGAGATCGACCTGCTGCGCGGTGATATCGACGCCGCCGCCGGGCGGCGGCGGCAGATCGACGCCCTGTTCACCGACGTGCGGCACGCCGAGTGGACCCGCGAGTCGGCGCGGCGGGCCGCGGAGCTGGCGCTGTGGGCCGGGCACCCCGGTGACGCCCTGGCCGAGGCCCAACGTGCACTCCCGCTCTTTAAGACCCCAGACCTGGCGGTGCTCTGCGGGCGGCTGCTGACGGCTGGCATGTGGGCCTGCGCCGACCTGGCCGAGCGAGCCCGGGCGCGCCGCGACGAACCCGTCGCCGAAGTCGCCGCAGCCGCCGCCGGCGGCCTGGCCTCCTGGGCGAGCCAGATGGGCGGGGCCCCGTTCACCGAGCACCCGTTCATGGCCACCATCCCCGCCGAGCGCGCCACCTGGGACGCCGAGCGGATCCGGCTGGCCAGCGCCAGTAACCCAGATGCCTGGAGCATGGCCGCCGAGGCCTGGCAGGACCTGGGCTGCCCGCACCGCGCCGGGTATGCGTGGTGGCGCCAAGCCCAGGCGCAGCTGGACGCCGGGCAGCCAGCCACCACGGCCGCCGCCGCGCTGCGCGCCGCCGCGGCCGCCGCCAGCGGGCACGCTCCGCTGCTGGTCCAGGTCCGCCTCCTTGCGGAACGGGCCCGGATCCCGCTCCAGCCCCCGGCCGGCGCGGATCAGGCCCCGCGGCCGGGGCGAGCCCAGGTGCCGTACGGGCTGACCGGCCGTGAGTTGGCGGTGCTGCGGCTGCTGGCCGCCGGGCGCAGCAACGCCCAGATCGGCGCCGAGCTCTATATCAGCCCAAGCACGGCTGGCGTGCATGTCAGCAGCATCTTGCGCAAGCTCGGAGTTTCCAGCCGGGTGCAGGCTGCCGCCCTAGCCGAACGCGCCGGGCTGCTGCACCAGGGGCAGCCCTAAATACCCCCGGCGGGAATCTAAATAGCCGCGGCCCGCGATCCTGTGTGGTCACATGATCCGCGCGGCCGTGGCTTAGCCGCATCCTCGGGGCAAAGCTCGCCACCGAGGAGACCGCGATGCATCCCACCATCAGTTACGGAGTGGCCCGGGCCGCGCTGGCTGACCTGCGCCACCACGCCCAGCGTGGGGCCCGGGCGCGCGCCGCCCGCCATGCGCCAGCCCGCCTGAATGCGGGCGAGGCACAGGGTCAGGCGTTGTTCGCCTCCCCCCTGGAGCGTTCGGATGCGCCAGGCGCCGACGTTGTTGCGGAGGCGATCACGGCCACCATGCTGCAGTTCGGTACCGATGGCTGCACCGGCCGGATGGCGCAGGAGTTCGGCGACCATCCGGAGACAGCCACTGAGCGCATGCGCTGGGTTCTGTCACTGCTCGGCCGCGCATAAGGGCAATCACCGGCGTCGCATGGCCGGAGGCCGCGGTCCGACCGGGCTGGGCGATCCCCTAAGGAGGAAGTGCGGTGTCATCGGCAGAAACCGATCCCATTCCCACGACGCAGCCAGAGGCGGGGACGGCACTGCTGGCGAGCGGGGACCGCCCCGCGGTGTGGGCCTCCGGGCTGGTCAAGTCCTACGGCCCGACGGTGGCTCTGGCCGGCCTTGACCTGCACGTGGCGGCCGGGGAGACCGTGGCGCTGCTGGGGCCGAACGGGGCCGGCAAATCCACCACCATCGGCTTGCTGCTTGGCCTGCTGAGCCCCGCGCGGGGCCAGGTCCAGGTGTATGGACGGTCTCCCTCACAGGCGGTGGCCGGTGGGCTGGTCGGCGCCATGCTCCAAGACGCCGGCCTGATGCCGGGAGTGCGGGTCGGCGAACTGCTAGCCATGGTGCGCGGCCTGTATCCCCGGCCGCTGCCACTCGACGAACTGGCCGCCATCGCCGACCTGGGCCCGCTGCTCGGCCGCCGCGCCGACCGGCTGTCGGGCGGGCAGGGGCAGCGGGTCCGGTTCGCCGCCGCGATCGCGGGCGACCCGCTGCTGCTTGTCCTCGACGAGCCGACCGCGGCGATGGACGTGCAAGCGCGCCGCAACTTCTGGGCGCAGATCCACGCCTTCGCCGGCCGGGGACGCACCGTGCTGTTCGCCACCCACTACCTGCACGAGGCCGACGGCGCCGCCGACCGGGTGGTCGTGATCGCCGACGGGCGCAAGGTCGCCGACGGCCCGCCGGCGGCGATCAAGGCGAACTTCGGCGACCAGCAGGTCCGGTTCACCCTCCGCCAGGGCTCGCCGGCCCTGCTGGCTGCCCTCGACGGCGTGCGCACCGTCGAACACGACCATGCGCGGGTCACCCTCCATACCAGCGACCCCGACGCCACCGTGCGCGCGTTGGTGCGCAGCGACCTCCAGTGGTCCGGACTGGAAGTCGGCGGGCCCGACCTGGAGACATCATTCCTGCGGCTGCTGGGAGACCAGTCATGACCGGTTTCATCGCCCTAGAAATGCGGCGCTCCCTGCGTGACATCCGCTACCTCGTCATCGCCGTCGCCATGCCGATCGGGCTCTACCTGCTGTTCACCGGCCTGTTCGGCGCACACGGCCAGCGCGCCCAGGGACTGCCCCAGCCGGTAGAGCTGATGATTGCCATGATCGCCTACGGCGCCATGTGGGCCGTGTTCTCCGCCACCGGCCCCCGCATAGCCCACGAGCGGGCCATCGGCTGGACCCGGCAACTGCGCGTCACCCCGCTCTCTGCGGCGTCAGCGTTGTCCGGCAAGCTCGTCACCGCGCTCGCAGCCGCCCTCCCCGCGATGATGCTCGTGGCCGTCACCGCGGTGCTCAGCCATCACGTGCAGCTCAGCGCGGCTCAATGGCTCGCCATGCTGGCCGCCATGTGGGCCAGCGTGCTCCCCCTGGCCCTGCTTGGCCTCGCGATCGGATATCTCGCCGGAGACGAAATCGCGTTCCCGCTCACCATGGCCCTCTACTTCGCCCTCGGCGCACTCGGCGGGCTGTGGATACCGCTGTCCACGATGCCGCTCGCCATGCAAGACATCGGCCAGGCTCTGCCATCCAACGGCGTCGCAGAGCTGGGCTGGCGGATCGCGGGCGGCCAGGCGCCGGTGCCGAAGGCGGTCCTGGTGCTCACAGCATGGCTGCTCGGCAGTGCGACAGCCGCGCTCCTTGCCTACCGCCGGCGCAACACCCAGTCAGCCCACTGAAACTCACCCCCTCTTCAGCTACCACGCGCGTACCTGTCGCGCACGAAAGAAAGGACGCACTCCGATGTATTCACCCAATAGCTGGGGGGCGGATCCCCCGGCCGGACGCCCCCGCGAAGGAGGCGTGCCGTGCATGGATGCCCTGATCAGACTCGATGAAGTCACCAAACGTTACGACAATGACGCCGCGCCCGCGGTGGACGGTGTCAGCATGCAGATCGCGCCAGGCGAGGCCGTGGCAGTGATGGGCCCGTCGGGCAGCGGGAAGTCGACGCTGCTGAACATGATCGCCGGGCTGGACCGGCCGACCAGCGGGACTGTCACCGTCGCCGGGGAGCGGATCGACCGGCTGAGCGAGACCGGCGTGGCCCGGTTCCGGCGGCGGCGGGTCGGCATGATCTTCCAGTTTTTCAACCTGCTGGACGACCTGACCGTGCTGGACAACGTCCTGCTTCCGGCGCAACTGGCTGGCGTGCCGCGGGGCAAGGCCCAGGCGCGAGCGGATGAACTGCTGGCGGCGCTGCGGATCGGCAAATACCGCCAGGCCTACCCGGCCCGGCTGTCGGGCGGGCAGCGGCAGCGGGTGGCGATCGCCCGCGCTTTGGTGAACCGCCCGGCGATGCTGCTGGCCGACGAGCCGACCGGTGCCCTGGATTCCGCCAACGGCGAGTTGATTGGCGGCCTGCTGCTCGACCTCAACCGGTCCGGCCAGACGCTGGTGGTCGTCACGCACAATCCCGACCTGGCCGCCCGGTACGCGCACCGGACGATCGAGGTCGCCGACGGCCGGATCGCCGCCGACGCCGGCGTAGGGGCACGGCGATGAGGGGGGCGCGCGGCGGTGCGGTGGCGCGGGCGGTGCGCGGTGGGCTGTCCCGCCGCCGGGTGCAGACGATCGTGATCGGCCTGGTGCTGCTGGCCAGCACCGGCGCGTGCGTTCTGGCGCTTGGTCTGGTGGTTGACTCCAACGCGCCCTTCGACAGCGCCTTCGCGGCCCAAAACGGCGCCCACGCCGTGGTGACCGTGGACGCGGGCAAGGCGACCAGGGCAGAACTGGCCGCCACCGCGCACGTGGCCGGGGTGACGCAGGCGGCCGGGCCGTTCGGTGAGGTGACCATCACCCCGGGGGTGCCCGGCCCGCCCGGATACACCGGCCGCGTCGCGGCGCCGCCGATGACGCTGGCCGGGCGCGCCTCGCCGGGCGGCCCGGTGGACCGCCTGATTCTCCAGCAGGGCCGGTGGGCGCAACGGCCCGGGGAAATCGTGCTGTCCAGCAGCTACCAGCACGGCCTGTCGCTCGGCGCGCAGATCACGGCCGGCGGCGCGCCGGGCACGCCGCGGCTGACGGTGGTCGGGGTGGCTGACTCGATCGACCAGTCGGCCGACGGGTGGGTTACCCCCGGCCAGATCGCAGCGCTGCGCGCGCCCGGCACGCCCGCCACCGCGCAACTGCTGTACCGGTTCGCCGACGCGGGCACGGCGGCGGCGGTCCGCGCCGGCATCGCGGCGGTCAGCGCGGCGCTCCCGGCCGGGGCGGTGACCAGCACCCAGTCCTACCTGCAGGTCAGGGCGCAGGTGTCGTCGGGGATCGCGCCGATCGTCCCGTTCGTGGTCGCCTTCGCGTGTCTGGGCCTGGTGATGTCGGTGCTGATCGTGATCAACGTGATCACCGGCGCGGTGGTGGCCGGCTACCGCCGGATCGGCATCCTGAAGAGCATCGGCTTCACCCCGGGCCAGGTGGTGGCCGCCTACACCGGTCAGGTGCTGGCCCCGGCGGTGGCCGGCTGCCTGGGCGGTGTGCTGCTCGGCAACGTGCTTGCGGTGCCCGTGCTTGGCCGGACCGCCACCGTGTACGGGGTCGGCACGCTGCGGGTGCCGGTCTGGGTGGATGTGGCGGTCCCGGTGGCCATGGGCGCCCTGGTCGGTATC
>Ga0306920_100002316_pt1 | contig 24084 bp, 19 predicted proteins | sample flu12Cox44000170_FD_204666 | JGI IMG/M metagenome (GOLD analysis project Ga0306920, IMG submission 204666) | Lab enrichment of tropical soil microbial communities from Luquillo Experimental Forest, Puerto Rico - flux4day.12C.oxic.44.000.170 (v2)... | ecosystem: Environmental > Terrestrial >...
CCGGGAGGGGATCAAGCGGCAGTGATGGCGTATGCCGGACCCGTCGTGCCAGCGCCAGCCGGTAGGTGAGAATCGCGCGGGAATCGCGTGGCTTTGGTGTTGCCCGAAAACGGATGGCCAGCCTGGCGGGTGCAACTCTATGATCCCCTTCCGTGATCTATCAGGACCCGCTGGCCTATCTGCTGGGCCTGGAGGGGATCGCGCTGCTGGACGGCTGGGCCGGAGACCACGATCGCGCGTTCACTGAGGCCCGGCTGGCCGAGATCAGGCGGCTGCTGGCTGACGAGCAGCTGAGGGACCGCGGCGTGCTGGTTGAGCAGGTCAGCGCCGCCGCCGTCTACGGGCAGGTGTCGGGCGGCTACGACGCGGAGGCTGGCGGCGGGCTGTTCGCAACCGATGAGCCGGTCGTGGCTGAGTACCTGGCGAGCCGGGAGCCTGGGGTGGCGCTGGACGCCGCCTGCGGGACCGGGCGGTTCGCCGAGTTCCTGGCCAGGCGCGGGCACCGGGTCATCGGTGTCGACGTCTCGCCGGACATGCTCTCCTACGCGCGGCGGCGTGTCCCCGAGGCCGAGTTTCACGTCGCCGGGCTTGACCGGCTGCCGCTGCCGGATGACTGCGTGGACGTCATCGTCTGCGCGCTCGCGCTTGAGCACGTTCCCCGCCTCGATCCGGTGCTGGCTGAGTTCGCCCGCGTGCTGCGCCCCGGCGGCGACCTGGTCATCTCCGATGTTCACCACGAGGTCATCACCCGCGGTTCGGTGATGACCTGCCGCGGCCCGGCGGGCGAGCCGCGCATCGCGCCTACCTACCGGCATCAGCTCGGTGATTACCTGCGGGCGGCGCTGAGACATGGCCTGGATGTCAAGCGGTGCGAGGAGCCGCGCGTGGTCAGGGCGGACGAACCGCCGGCCGAGCCCGCAACCGGGATCGGCGACTGGCAGGACTGGCCGTTCTCGCTGCCGGACTACCTGCCCTCGGCAGCGCGGGCCGCAGGCGGTCGCCCGGACCTGGTCATCTGGCACTTCCAGCTGCCCGCTGGCTGACCGACTGCCCGGCAACCCCATCAGCCTCGGGCTGCGGGAAACGGCACCTCAAGGACTTGGTGCACCCGATGTTCACAACAGGCCACGTGTGGGGCTGGGAAGTTCTTGGCAATGGCCGACAGCAACGGTGACAGCAACAGGAGCCGTCAACAGCTGCCAGCAGCGGTCAACGGCAGCGCGCAACACGCGTATTGACCGGCGACAACTTGGCGCACGCTACGCCTGAGAGCGGAAGGTCGTTCGACAGCGCCGCCGTCCCACCGAACGCCTGGCCTCCGCACTACGGACCCGTGTCCCCGAGATGTCCCCGAACCGCCATCAACAGCCAACGATCACCAGCAGCAGCAACCTGCGAACATGAAGCTAAGGCGGGCTTTGAATCCGCGAGCAACGCACGAGAACACCCTCGTAATGCGTAGGTCTGGGGTTCGATTCCCCAAGGCGGCTCCAAGGCGGCTCCGTCTAAGGCGGCTCCGCAGCGGATCAGCCGGACGCATGTCCGGCGAGGTAGATTACCCTGCGGGCGATGTTGACAGCGTGGTCGGCCAAGCGCTCGTAAAAGCGCGCCACCAGCGTCAGCTCCATCGTCACCGGAAGTGCCATCCCTCCTGAGGCGAGCTCGGACATCAAGCTGGTGTACAGCTCGTCCATCTCGTCGTCACGCTGATCTAGCGCAACCGCGACGGAACGGTCGCGCTCGCGCCAGCAGTTGACTGCCTCACGCCACATTTCGGTTGCGAGGTTCCCCATGTGCTCGATGATGGCCCGGCTGCGTGCCGAGAGGTCCTGGCTGAGAATGAGGTTGCCCCGCCGGGCGATGTCGACGATGAGGTCGTGGGAGCGCTCAAGTTCGGGCACCACTCGCAGCACGGAGACCAAGAGGCGGAAATCTGACGCAAGGGGCTGCTGCAGCAGCATCTCGCGGTCGGCCAGGTCCTCGATCTGCGGGTAGAGGGCGTCGATGACCCGGTCACGCTCGGCCAGCACCCGGGCCAGCTCGCTGTTGCCATTCAAGAGCGCATCGGTCGCCTGGGGCACGTCCTCAGCGACCATGGTGAACAATTCGATGGCCTTGGCTTCGATAGTCCCAAGCTCGTGGCGGAACGCCTGTCGTTCCACTCGCCCCGGTACATGTTCAGTCATGGCCAAAGCCTATACAGGCCGACCTTGCCCCCTTCGAGACAACCTGGGTCGTGCCCGTACCATGGACCCCGGGTCGCCGAGCACCTGAACACGCAGTGCAAACGTGCGTGATGCGTGTCCCCGAGATGTCCCCGAACCGCCGTCAATAGCCCGCGATCGCCACCAGCGCAACCTGTGAACTTGAAGCTCGCACAGGATTTGAAGCCACGAGCATCGCATAGGAACACGCTTGTAGTGCTTAGGTCTGGGGTTGATTCCCCAAGGCGGCTCCACAGGCCCGCGTAGCCGCACTTACGCCAGACCCGGTTAATCCGCGGCACGGTGAACGCCTCAGCGAACCCGGCGAGATTACCGGTCATGGCTCCCCTCTGTGTCAACAGCGTGGTCGTTCCCGGTTGGCGAGTGTGCTCCGGTCCTCGCCGCGGTCAAGCAGAATGCGCTTGAGCGCGGCTGCGGGCCGGCGCTGGATGGGGGTGGCGGGAACGGGGCGGGGAACCGATCGGCGGGCTGGCTGGTGCGGGCGTAGGGTCGTGGGTGGCGGGCCCGGGAAGTGACTTCTCCCAAGTGCCGGTGCTGGGGTGAGAGCCGGCCGCGCTGGAGCCAGTAGCCGCCCCCATGTGTCCTCCCGGGCCCGTTGACCACGCCCGGGCGCCGGGGGTCATCTGGCGGCAGGCGATGTCGGAGAGCCGGCGTTTGAGGGCGGCATCGCCTCCGTCGGTGTCTTGCCGGCGGCGACCTTGCGGCCGTAGCAGGCGCGGCCTTCGGTGGGGTTGCGGAGCTGGACGACGGCCATGATGTGCAGCACCCGGTTGATGTGGCGGTTGCCGGCCCGCGAGATGCCTGCCGATCCCCTGGCATCCCCGGCCGCCCACACCCGCTGCGGCCATCGCCGCGCCTCGGCCAGCATCGCCCGGTACCCGGCGCCGTCGGTGCCATAGCGGCCACCGCCAAGAACCGTCTCATCACCAGCCATGACCTCGATCGTGGCGGAGCGCTTGTGCGGGTCCATCTCGATGACTACCTGACTCATTCCCATCCTCCTGCTCGACCGGCTGGGCTGCCGGGCAAGGGAGGGCACCGCTACTCCGGGCAGAACAACCCCTAATGAGCCGCTCCCCACCCACGGCAGCACCCGGCCAGCGCAGCCAAATAAGTGCCACACAACCAGCGTGGGCAGCCGAAAAGAGAGCGACGAACCGGGTGCCTAGACCGAGCCTCGCCAGGCACCGGTCCTGGCACAAGTCAACAAGTAGCCGATGAGCGTGCGTTTTGCCGCCAGCGTCCGAGGCGCAAGTTACCGACTCGGAGCGCCTGATGACAGAGGCGGCGGACATGTGGGCGGCGCGGACAAACCGGCTCGGGATGCGGTTGAGGCAGCGCGGCAAGGGCCCGGGGTCCGCATGCCGCCACCGAGACTGGTCCGTTTGGGGGCGGGCGGGCCGTCATGTGGTGGCTGTTCGCCGCAAACTGGTGGCCGCCAGCAATCGGATTACCTGCTGGCCGGAGCTGCCGAGGGCATGGTCACCACCAGGACGGCAAAGATCGCCAAGAACAAAACGATGAATCCGCCGTAATAGGTCAGGAAAACGGCCCACAGCGAGGGTGGCGCTATGATCAGGCCTGCACCCCACGCGACTGCCTTCACGTTAACCGGCTTCCGGGTGGGCACCCGGGCGGGCTGTGGGTAGGGCTGGGCTTGGATCAGCAAGGCGGGGATGTCGGCAGTGATCGCAGCCAGCTCTGCATAAGTCCGCGACGTCAGCGCCCGGCCCGCCCGATCAACCAGCTCATCCCTGGTTAGCTGACCCAGCGCGAACGCATCCTTGAGTGTGTCGATTAGCTGCTCGCGGTCCGCGTCGGAGGCTCGCAGGTGGCCGCGGGCCGCTGCGCCCGCTGCCATGTGGTCTCCCGGACCTGCCACCAGCTGTGCCTCCGACCAGCACCTGCACCGGCAGCTTAACGCGGTGGCACCCGGGCAGTCACCATTGGCCATCAGTAGTGACCCGGCTTCGAGTGCACCGAACGCCCAGTTAAGGACACAATTGAGGCGGCCATCCTGAGCCTCGAGTCCCGCGCAGGTAGATCTTGCACACGAGCCGCGGACCAGCGCTGGTCGCGGAGCGTGATCCGGTCCCAGCCCGGGCGGCGCCCTGCCGGATAGGCGTGGCTCACAGCCGTGCTGAACGGCCGGGCGCCGACTGGGTGCTGGTCACCGAGTGTCACTCGGATCTTGGCCCGATTTCGCGCGTATCGCCGACTCGGGGCGCCGTGCTGGTGGGATCAATCACTGCCGTGAGCGCGCGCAGATCATCGCTTCGGCGTGGCTGGCGTCAGGCGGCGGTGACGTTCGCTACGACGGGCTCAGCTTTGGAAGGCGCGCGGCGCTGGGCCACGCCAGGGCAGCCGGGGCGGCGGTCGGCTTCGCCAACCATTGTCCCGTTTGCGGGCGCCGCTGCGCGGTGGCTTCACCAGCGTTCACCCCGGCGGCCACTTGCCCGAAGCGGGCAGCTGTCAGGAAGACGGCCAAGACGAATCAGGCCCGATTCGGCCCCGGTGGCCGCTGGGGGCGCAGGGTGGTGGCTGCGAGTGCGCCACCAGCTGCGGCCAGGGAGATGGCGGCGGTGGGTGGAATGTACTGGCCGACGATTCCCCACAGTCCCGGGCGCGGGCAAGCCTCGATCCCCCGGCACGTCCTGACTTGCCGCCAACCGTACGCGACGTTAGGCCAGCGATCTGAGCAGGTACCGGCACACCAGCCGCAGCGAGGCGGCGGCGGGCCGGTTTGCCAGCGGGGCGGGGCAGCTCGTTGCGGCGAGTTCTGGACCCGGCGGCGGTCATGGCAGCTGTCCCAGGGTGAGCTGGCCGGACCGGAGCGCGGCCAGGTGGGCGGCGAGCCAGGCGTGCCGGGCGGCGGCAGGCAGCGCGGCGAGCCGCCGAGCCGCGGCATAGACAGGCCCGCCCAGTTCGCTTGACGGCCCGATTGACGTCTCTGACGCCGGGATCAGCCCCTGAAGGTCTTTCCCCGCCCACCGCGGCACCCCGAAGATGGACAGCACGCCGGGCTCGTGCGCGAACGGTATGCCGGCGTGCTGCAGCAGGACCGCCTGCACCGCTTGCTGCGCCGCGGTGCCGGGGCCGTTGCCCGCGCCCACGAACGCATGCACGGACAGCAGCGGCAACTCCTGATCGAACTGCGCCACCGACCTTGGGGTCGCGCTCGGCAGCGTGTTGAACTCATCGAGCGGCAGGCTGAGCACCGGCGGGCGGCCGCTGATCGTCACCGGCACGCTCGTCTCCAGACCCGCAGGCCCGCAGGCAGCGGCGTTCCGCAGGCATGCCGTGTCGCTGGCAGCTTCGCCCTCGACCTGGCCACTGGTGTACCGGCCGGCGACCTGGGCGACGCGGGCCGGCGTGCCGGGCAGGCCGGTCACCTCGGCGAGCACCGGCCGCAGGTCGGCTGCCACTTCCGCCAGGTAGCGGCGGTAGGCCGGGTTCAGGCACACCGGTACCCCGGCGGCCCGGATGCAGACAGGGGTGTAGGGGATCGGCCGGTCATTGGCCGCGTCGTGCAGGGCCGGGATGACCATGCCATGGGGCGTAAGCCGGGCGGTACCGGCCAGCCCGACGGCGGTACTGGCCGCCGCCACTCCGGCGATGGTGACAACGGCGGCCGCTCCGCGCAGCCACGCGCTCCCGGCCTGGGCGGGCAGCCCCAGCAGGCCGATGGCCGCGACCGCGATCCCAGCCAGGAACATCATCCGGGCGATGGGCAGGTCGGGCAGGTAGGGGTAGAAGATCCCCGAGATTGGCTGGTAGTTGCCGCTGGCGTTGGTCGGCAGGAGCAGCGCCCAGCCGCTGAGGTGACCGCGCCCGCCATTCGTCGACCCCAGCATGGCCAGGGAAACGCCGAACGCGGCCACTGGCGCGGCGAACCGGCTCGGGAAGTACGCGCCGACGGTGAACCCGGCGGCGCTGAACGCGGTCACAGCCACAGCGCCGACCGCGACCCACCACCACGGCGGCGTGCCCTGGACGCCCTGGCGGGCGTAGGCCGCGAACATCACACCGACGAAGACCAGGTACGCCCCCACCGCCCAGATCACGGTCGCCGCCCAGGTGGCCAGTTGCGCGGCCCACCGCGGGCGGACGGTCCCAGTCACCAGGTCACCCAGGCCCCGGCGGCCATCCCGCGACCCCATCCAGGCGGCCACGCCGGCCACGAACGGCCCGAAATCGATGATCGTGCGTCCCTGCCCCATGCTCCCGAAAGTCCGCAGGATCCAGAACGGCGGCTGCCCCGTGCTTTGCCGGTAGGAGTCGAACCAGAACAACGCGGCGATCAGCGGCAGCACCCACGGCATCGCGTTACGGCGCAGCTCAATCCGCAGCAGCCGGGCCGCCGCCAGCGGAACCGCGCCCCCCGCACGTGGCGGCCAATGCCGCACCGGGGCGCTGGTCGCGGCGGTCATGACCGGGCCGCCGCGGCCGACCGCGCCGCGGCCAGCACCCCGCTGTAGCCGCGCTTCAGCGGGGCATCGCCCGCCGCGCCGCTCCCCCGGCCCCGGGCGGTCAGCTCACCCGGGGTGCTGCGGAAGACGACCTTCCCCGCGTCCACCAGCGCAACCTCACCGCACGCGGCGCCGACATCCTCGACCAGGTGTGTGGAGACAATCATGGTCGACCACTGGCCCCGGCCCCGCAGCAGCGCGCGGAACGCCACCTGCTGCTCCGCGTCCAGCCCGGCGGTCGGCTCGTCCAGCAGCAGCGGCACCGGCTGGTTCACGATCGCCTGCGCGATCCCGGCCCGGCGCAGCATCCCGCCAGGCAGGGTGCGCCGCCGCGCCCGGGCCTTGCCGCCCAGGCCCACCTGCTCGACGGCGGCCGCCACGGCCCGCGGCACCCGCCGCGACGGCAGGTCCTTCAGCAGCGCAAAGTACTCGACGAATTTCGCCACGGTGAATCCCGGGTAGTAGCCGAGATTCTGCGGCAGGTCCCCGACCCGGCGCCGGATCTCCCGCCGCGGGCCGTAGGAGCGGGGGTCGCGGCCGAGCAGCCGCAGTCCGCCCGAGCTGGGCGCGGTCACGGTGGCCATCATCCGCAGCGGCGTCATCTTGCCGCCCCGTTCGGGCCGAACACCCCGGCCCTGGCCTGCAGGCTCACCCCGCTCATCGCCTGGGTCCGGCCGAACCGCCGGGTCAGATCGCTGATCTCAACATTCATGACGTTCCTCCCCGGATACGGGTAGCAGCCCAGGCAACCGCGGCGCAGACGGCCGCGAACGCCAGCTGGGGAAGGACAAGCGCAGTGTCGGTGAGCAGCTCATCGTCTTCTGTCGCTTCTCTATTGCGCACTGGCGGCAACCGGTTCGCCCAGGCGGCAGGAGTTCTTCACGCCCGCGCGGCAGGTTCGTCGTGCACATCGAGCCTCGCAACCCCCGCGCCAGTCCAGACCCCGCCACGGGCACGCGGCACCGCCCCGCCTCACCAGAGCTCACGCGGCTGCCCTCACCCTGCCAGCACCTCGCAGCCGGGTGACCCGGTAGCGACTGGTGTCCGGCACTTCCCGGGCTGGCCTGACCTGAAACCGGGCCCTAACCGGCGCGCAACAGCAACTCCCGCCCACGACATCGGCGGGGGATCATACGGCCTTAGTGAGTGTCTGATTATTGGGCTGTCAGGGCCAGACGCTGGGTCATGAGGGCGATCATGGCCCACAAGATCATGGCTTCATGGCTGGCGGGCAGGAGTTCGTAGTCGCGGACGGTGCGGCGGTGCTTGCTGATCCAGGCGAAGGTCCGCTCCACCACCCAGCGGCGGGGCAGGACCTCAAAGACGTGCGGGTCGCGCTTGGCGACGATCTGCAGGGTCATCTTCATCGCCGCCGCCCAGGTGGTGAGCGTGCCGGTGTATCCGGCGTCGGCCCAGACCAGGCGGACACGCTGGCAGGCGCGGTGGGTGTTCCACAGCAGCGGCCGCGCGCCCTGGCGGTCCTGGACGGAGGCGGCGGTGATGACCACGTCCAGGACCAGGCCCATCGCATCGACGGCGATGTGCCGTTTGCGGCCGTTGACCTTCTTGCCGTTGTCCCAGCCCCGGCTGGCGCGGGGAACGGTGTCGGCGGCGCGCACGGACTGGGAATCGATGACCGCGGCGGTGGGCTGGGGCGCGCGCCCGGCCGCCGTCCTGACCTGCGCACGCAGCCCGGCGTGCAGCCGGGCTAAGGTGCCGTCATCGCGCCAGGTGGCAAAGTAGGTATAGACGGTCTGCCAGGGCGGGAAGTCCGCGGGCAGGTACCGCCAGGCGCACCCGGTCCGGTCCAGGTACAAGATCGCCTCGATGATCCGCCGCAGCGGCCAGACCCGCGGCCGCCCCCGCCGCCCCGGCCGCTCAACGGGCAGCTGCGCGGCGATCACCTGCCACTGGGCGTCGGTCAGATCACTGGGATAGCCCCCGGAACGGCGCGTACCCTGGGCACGCGCGGGCCCTCGTGTCTTCCTGGTCGTCACACATCGGGATCATGGGGCCCGCGTCTGGCATCTGCCCGGCACGACACACCGCGACCCCGGCGAGACAGCCCTGGCCACGACAGACTCCGATTAATCAGACACTCACTTAGAGCGCTGACTGGCAGAGCCGACACCATAACCCGGCCATCTGCACCCGGTTACGCACATGGTCCGTGCTACGGTTATCCGCTGGTACTCGGCTTTCGGGGCGATGTGAGCGCGCCCCCTCGGCGGCAGATCCGTGCGTTGACGCAGCCTGATAGCCATGGATAACTATGCGGGCTGGGACGTCTGCAGCGGCGGTTCCCCAAGCCGAAGCTAGGCCAGGCTGCCTGGCACTCGGGGCCCTCCGCGCGTCGTCCAACGGAACGCGGAGCGGTCGGCCTTGCCCCCTTCGCGGATACCCAGCGTCAGGGGTTCACCCCACGGGGATGTCCGGGGCGTGCTGCTGCACGGCGAATAGGCGCCATTCTCCGGGGATCCCTTTTAGCGCATGTGCCCCGCGGTCGCTGAACTGGATGCCTGAACCGGCGACCAGGTCCCTGACCGTGTTGGACACGAGCACCTCGTCGGTGGCTGCCAGCGCGGCCACCCTCGCGCCGGTGTGGACCGCGATGCCGGCGATCTTTCCATCGGCCACCTCGCATTCGCCGGTGTGGAGCCCGGCACGCACGGACAGGCCAAGATCACGCACGCCGTGGACGATCGCGCAAGCGCAGCGGATGGCCCTCGCGGGCCCGTCGAATGCGGCGAGGAAGCCGTCGCCCGCAGTGTCGACCTCGCGACCGCGATACCGCAACAGCTCCCGGCGCACCAGGGTGTGGTGGCGTTCCAGCAGGTCGCGCCAGCGCCGGTCGCCAAGCTCGATCGCCTTGGCGGTCGATTCGACGATGTCGGTGAAAAGGACGGTGGCGAGCATCCGGTCGGGCTCGGTGTCCTCCCAGCCGCCGGTCTGCCAGACATCGGTCAAGAACCGCTCTATCTCGACCTGGATCTGCGTGCCTCTGGTGCTCAACGCGAGATGCCCGACGCCGGGAAGCTCGATGAACCGCGCCGATCTGAGGCGCTGCGCGGTGTATGCACCGACCGCCACCGGCACGACTTGATCGTCGCTCCCGTGCATGACCAGCGCCGGCACCCGCACGGTCGGCAGCACCTGCCGGATGTCGATCTCTTTGTTCATCCGGTACAGCCGCTCCAGCATCCCGGGGCTAGCGCCGTACCGGATGAAGTCGATGAACGCCTCGACCTCGTTGTCGTTTTGCATGCCAAGCGCGCGCACCGCCTCCCGGGCCTCGGCTCGCAGCGAGAAGACCTGGAGCGCCCGATCGGTTTCGTGCTGGTAGGCCTCTTCGCTGCGGCCCCAGGGAAAGTCTGGGGCCCACAGTGTCCGCGGCGAGCAGCTGCGGACGACCAGCGCCGCTGTCCGCTCGGGGTAGGTCGCGGCAAACAGGATGCTCATCGCCGCGCCCTCCGACAGGCCATAGAACGCCGCCCGCCGCGACCCCACCGCATCCATCACCGCACGGACATCGTCCATGCGCGTCTCCAGGTTCGGAGCGCCGCTCACCGGATCGGACATGCCGGTGCCCCGCTTGTCGAACCGGATCAGCCGGGAGAACGATCCCAGACCTCTGAGGAACCCCTCCATGCCGGGCAGCCGCCACTGCAACTCCATGTGAGTGACGAAACCCGGCACGAAGACAAGATCGAATGGCCCATCACCAACCACCTGATAGGCAATGTGAACATCGCCGCTCAACGCGTAACGTGTCTCAGGCCCCACCCTCGAATTCTCGCCCATGGGCATGGCCGCTCTGACAGACACCCATCATCAATGGACCCGCGCGAACGATGTCCGGCCACCGAGGACCGGAGGAGACGCTAGCAACCGGCAACCGCTCCAGCGCGAAGGCGCTAGGGCTCAGCACCGCCGCGCCCGGCCGAGGTCCTGGCGGGCCGCGGACCGGTGTGGCGATCATGTGCTTATGCGATATGAGAGCTTGGTTACCTCGGTTTCCTGGATCCCGTCCGAGGCGATGGAGGGGATGCTGCACTACGGGATGGATGTCGGGCCAGGTCACTACGATGCTCCTCTGCCGGACAAGCTCGGTGACCTGGAGGAATGGCGGGCCGCGGACCGGTTCCGGTTCGCCAACCGGTTGCGGGCCTGGATCGAGGTGGATGGTTCGGGCAGCATCACCGGCAGCGGTTACGGAGATGGCGGCGGCGTGATCGGCTCGACCACTCTCCGGCTTGGCAACCTGCATCACTGTTTCCGGGCCGTCGGGCTGCCTGACCTTCGTTCGGACCCGGAACGGGAGGACGGCTGGGTCCGGTTCACCCAGACCGCTGGTGGCCGGACCGGTGTGCCGATGCCCCGGCGGGTGCGGCGGCGGCCCTACGTGCAGTGGAATGCGCCGCTGGCGTGGACGACCGTAGCGCTGACGCTGCACGCCGACGGCCGTGCCGAGCCCGCGCTGGCCGGGGCCAGCCGATTCCCTCGCCACTGGGTGTATGACTCAGCTGGTCAGCTGTTCGCCAAGTCCGGGCTGATCGACTTCCGCGACTGGTACCGCAGGTCGTGCGGCCGTCACACCCCGTGGGGCGATCAGGACTCTCCGGCCCTGGTCACGACCGTGGAGACCGCGCTGGAACAGTCGCTGTCGGCCCAGCTGATGCGCGGTGCCGCCAAGCCGCGTATCCGTCGGTTCAAGCCCGGCAGCGTGCTGGTCCGCCAAGGCGAGCCCGGGACCGAGATCTACCTCATCCTGGACGGGGTGGTGCGGGTAGAGCGGGACGGCGAGCGGCTGGCCGAATATGGCCCCGGTGCCATGCTCGGTGAGCGCGCCCCGCTCGAAGGCGGCACCCGCACGTCCTCGCTGATCGCCGTCACGGCCTGCCGGACCGCGTCGGCCGGTGCCGGCCAGTTCGACCGGGCCGCACTGCAGGAACTAGCCGGTGGCCATCGGCGGGAGAGCGCCACCTGATGCCCGCCCGCGCGAACCCTTCAGCGCGGGAGTGAGGCTGAGTTTGACGCCGATCCGCCAGCGGCCGGACCGAGAGCAGACCACCCTCCATCACTAGCCTCTGTCAGCGCTGAGCCCGCCGGTTCGGGCGGCAGATCACCACCTTGGTCCGGGCCGGCGATGGCTTCTGGCGCTGCGCCAACGAGACCCATCGCAGCGCCGCCTGACCCAGCTGCGGCCATGACCAGTGCCAACGGTGGGAGAGCTCTTAAATAGCCGGGCGCTGAGCCTCAGTTATGATCGGCGAGCTTTGATCTCGTTACTCCTCGGCCCGGTCGCGCCGGGCGGGGTGTTCTGCCCGACGTCGATGGCTTGTGCCCGTGGCGGGGTGCAGCTGCCGGTGGGTGGCCAGCCGGAGATCCGATGCCGGCACCGGTCACCGGGGCTGGTCGCGGCGGTCGAGGACCTGGTAGTGCGCTGAGCGTTGGTCGAAGGCCGCGAGCACCACCTGGGCCTCTGCGGGTACGTGCGCCACCTCGTAGTCGTCTCCCATGAAGGCCTTAACCGCATCCAGGCTGTCGAACCACATCAAGGTCATGAACTCCACGTCGAGCTCGCGCTCGCGGCGGACCAGGTCGATGGAGCGGAACCCGGGAATCTGCCGCGCCTCGATACCGGGGATGACCTGCTCCCGGACGATGCGCTCGTAGGCGTCAGCGTTCTGGTTGGTGGCCCAGCCTCGCCACAGGCGGCAGATCATGAGCGGCAGTGTAGTGACACGCACCCTGCTCCTGGCCACTGGGCTGACCACCGCGGGGGCGCTGCCGATCGTGCTGCCGGTGCTGCCGGCCAGCCCTGCACAAGCGGGCGAGGCAGGGCACTGGCTCCCGCGCCTGATGCGCGGTGCCGCTTCCCTAGTGCCGGTGATTCACCAAGGATGAGGCGGCCAGCGCAGCAGCGTCTCGACCGGCAGGAATGTCAAATATCTGCCCGGAACGTGGCGGCGCCAGCAGGGCCCGGAACTGCTCACGCGCCTGGCTGACCGTCAGATCTAGGTAATCAGCCAGGTCAGCGACGCCGTGAGGTTACACCCCTTGCGTTTCTTCCGGAGCCGTTACCACACTGCAGCCTCCCCGCCGACGAGGCGGTTACGAAACTCTTCCTGGAGGCTGCAGCCGATCTGCGCCGCTAGGGAGAAGCTGAGCATCGCGGCCCACAAACGGCGGGGATGCAACGCACCCGATCTGTGTGGCCGGGTGCCTGTTGACGATCTTGTTCCTGGTGAGCCAGAACCGGGTATTCGGCGTCTTCGCGCATTGCCGGGCACAGCGCTCGCTCGTGCTCAGCATCCGGCGTGGATAGCGATGGCCGCTGACAATTACTGGCGGGTGAAGGTCAGGTGGGTGACGCCACTGGGGCTGGCCACAGCCTCTATCCGGAAGCGCTCTTCGAGCGCGTCGAGGCCATCCCACAGCCGTTCCCCGCGGCCCAGCACGATGGGCACCACGACGATGTGCAGGTAGTCAATCAGGTCAGCGGCCAGGAACGCGCAGATGGTGGCTGGGCCGCCGCCAATCCGGACGTCCAGCCCGGCTGCGGCCTGTCGTGCCTGCTGAAGGGCCTCGGTGGGGCTGGCGCTGGTGAAGTGGAACGTGGTGCCGCCATCCATCTCCGGAGCGGCCGGGGATGATGGGTGAGGACGAACACCGGGGTGTGAAACGGCGGGTTGTCCCCCCACCAGCCCTGCCACTCGTGGTCTGCCCAGGGGCCGCGCTGAGGCCCGAACTTATTCCGGCCCATGATCTCCGCGCCAATGCCCGGCCCCCAGGCGCTGGCAAACGCATCATCCACGCCGCCGCTGCCGCCGGGCTGGCCTTGCATGGCATGGAAGCTACGGGTGGCGAACAACCATTCGTGCAACCGGGTACCCGCATGCCCGAACGGGGCATCCACGCTCTGCCCCTCGCCGCTGCCAAACCCGTCCAGCGACACCGAGAAGTTGTGCACCCGCACCCGCGACATGGCCTCCTCCAGCAAAATGATGCGCGCCGGTCGGCAGGCTGGCTGCGTGGATACGCCGCGCACACGGGTGAGGACCATCCGCCTTAGCCGAACTCATCGTGGCGCGGGTTGCAGGCGCAGTACCCACGGGCCCGGCCAGCTGCAGATCGAGCCTGCCACATCAGCGGGTTGCGCGCAGTGACAGTCACCCGGTCTGACTTCACGCCCAGCGCTTCACAACCCCTCCGCGCGCCGGTAACCACCGCTCGTGTCCCACCCCGCCCGGATAGGCCGCTAGCTCCCGCGCGAGCGGAGCATGCGCTGTGCCACATCGGCGCGTTCGGTCAGGGTCTTGCGGACGACGGGTGCGGCCTGCCGTACCGATGCTCGGGCCCGCTGGAGGAAGCGCTGGTCGATCGCGAACAATGGGAACAGCAGGTACGTGAAGACCATCGCCGGAATCATTCCGCCGCGCTCCAGGCCGGGCACCAGGTCGAGGTAGCGCTCGGCATAGGGCGCCAGCAGGTCGCGCTGTCGCGGGCGCCAGAAAGCCGCGGAGACGTCCTCGACCTGGCCGAGAGGGATCTTGCGGTCAATTGCCAGCGCCTGCCAGGCGGCCTTCTTTTCGTCAGCCTCGGGTGTGGCCGCCCGTACCGTGAGCGCCCGGACCCACGCCTCCGGGTCGGGATCCCGCTTCAGCAGGGTTTCCGCCTCGGCGGCGGTCCTGCCGCCGAATTCGGCCTTGCGCACCAGCGCCCGCCACTGCAAGTCCAGGTCGTCACCTGCCTGTGCCTGGAGCCAGGCCACCTGGTCAAGGTCGCCCGCGGTCTGGGCGAACGCGCGCAGCGCCACCTGGCGGCGGCCCGCGTCCTGCGCGAGTGCCCGGCAGGCGGCGGCCACCTCGGCGGTAAGGGCCGGGCGCTCGGTGTCGGGTGCCCACTTCTCCGCGGCTGAGGTGGCCCGGTCAAGGTAGGGCTCAATCACCGAGTCTGATGTCTCAACCGCGAGCACCGCGGTCAAGCACCGCACCGCCTCGGCGGCGCTGGCCTCGCCAGTGACCAGCATGTCCCACACCATGGCCACGGCGACGCCGCGGGAGACGGCCGTGGGCAGTTCGGCGGCGGCCGCGAGCAGGGTGTCCCTGGCCCCGGCGCCGGGTCGGGTGGTAGCGAACGTCAGGTCGTCGTCGTTGACGAGATAGACGTCGGCGTCGGGCGGCAGGGCGACCGGCGTCGTGGGCCCAGCGACCTCCACCTCCACTCGCGCGATGCGCTCCAGCCCGGCCCGGCGGCGGTAGGCGCCGATCGCCAGCACCTGAGGCCGCGGCCTGCCGCCGGGACCGCGGGCGGCCAGCACGAAACCGTCCTCGCCCCGCTCGAGGGTGAGCCGGTCTGTCCCCGCAGTTTCCAGCCAGCCTGCCCGCCACTCGTCCAGGTTGCGCCCGTTGGCCAGCGCGTCGATCAGGTCCTGCAACGTGGTAGTCCCCCAGGCGTGCTGTGCGAAGTAGGCGGCCATGCCGTCGGTGAAGTTCACCTCACCCACGTACGTCATGAGCTGTTTCAGCACCGACGCGCCCTTTGGGTAGGTGATGGCGTCGAAAATCGACTCGGCTTCTGCGACGTTGTGGGTCGGCTGGCGGATCGGATGGGACGTCGGCCCCTGGTCGGCGAGGTACGCCGCCAGCTTGCCGGTCGCCAGGTGTCCCGCCCAGGCGTCGGTGTAGGCGGTCGCTCTCTCTGCGGCCCAGTTGCACGCGAATTCGGCGAACGCCTCGTTCAGCCACAGGTCGTCCCACCAGCGCATGGTGACGAGGTTGCCGAACCACATGTGCGCCATCTCGTGCAGCAGGATCTTGGCGAAAAGCTCGCGCTCGGCCGGGGTGGGCGCCGACCGGCGCAGGTACACGTCCGACCAGGTGACGCAGCCGTAGTTTTCCATGGCCCCGCCGAATTCCGGCATGAATACCTGGTCATACTTGCGCTGCGGGAAAGGCATCGCGAAAACCCGCGCGAAGAACTCCAGCCCCTGCTGCGTCAGCGTGAAGATCTCCTCGGCGTCGCGGTCGAGGATCGTCGCGAGCGACCTGCGTGCGAACAGGCCCAGGTCGTGTGCGCCTGCCTCCCGGCGGATCTCGTAGAAGGGGCCGGCGTTGATGACCGTGTTGTAGGTAGACAACGGCGGAGTCTGGGGGAAGGCCCAGCGCCGGGTTATGCCGAGCAGCTCGACTTGTGGATCACCGCTGTTACTGGTGACCGCCCACTCCGCCGGCGCCGTCACCGTGAATGCGTGTGGCGCCTTGAGGTCCGGCTGGTCGAAACAGGCCCAGACCTCATGCGCACCGTCGGGCTCGAAGGTCGTCCATAGGTAGACCGCGCCGTCGGCGGGGTCGACGGCCTTGTGCACGCCGGCGTTGCGGGTCGTGTCCGTCTGCACGGACTCCACCCGGAGCGTGTTGTGCGCGGCGAGGCCGGGCAAGGTGATCCGGCTGCCGGAAGTCGGAGGAAGGGTTTTCCCGTTGAGCGTCGCGCTCACCACCTGCGCCGCGCAGTCGGCGAACGTCTCCGCGCCAGGCTCACGGCAGGTGAACGTGACCGTGGACACGCACCGCACCTCCGGGCCCGCCGCAAGACCACTCAGGTCGACCGCTATGTCGGACTTCTCAACCGCGAGCAGTGCGGCGCGTCGCTCGGCTTCGGCCTGAGTCAGGCTCGGGGCACCCATCGATCCTCCTCATGCTCTGACGGAATGGCGCAGACGAGTTGGCGATCATAGGAGCCATCGAGCCCTCGATGAAATATGCCACGCTGCGCAGGAGTATGCACTTTGGCAACGTCCGCTATTCGGTATGACAGGTAATCTCGCTGGGCTCACTGAGGGCACACCCCGTGCCGCGGATCAAGCGGGGTCTGGCGTAGGTGCGGCCACCGGGCCTGTGTCCGACAACGTGGTGCCAGCAGACACCTCACAACCGCGATTACCGCACCAGGGGGCGGAGGCTGTCCGGCTCCCACAGTCCGGCTCCCCTGCGTCTCACTTTCGCTGCGGTCATGCTTTCGGACAGTGAACTAGCTACCGCATTGTTTGTCTGGGCGGCGGGCCGTGGATCCGTAACGAGGGTCCAGGAGACAGTGCTGGCGACCCGGGCGTGGATCGCTGTTGACGCTCGGTGTGGGTGGTCCTACCATCCGGTCATGTTTCCCCTCGGGGAGCATGATGTGGGATGGCCCGGGCCTGAGTGGTTCGGGGACGGACCCCTGCCCCGCAGGGAGCTCCATGCGGCGGCTGAAGCGCTCACGGCAGCCAGGCCGGGCTCATCGCGGTGGGCGGGCCAGCCATCGGAAAAGGGACCCGGCAGGGCGCCGGCAGGTGCGGCCAAAGTCGTGCCGCGTGCCGCCGGGGGCACGACCGGCGAAATCACCAGCGGGCTGCACGAAGCGCTCAAGGAGGCAAGACATGGTCGACATGCACCTCGAGGTCGACATCATCCCGGTGTCCGACGTCGACCGAGCCAAGCGGTTCTACCAGCGCCTGGGCTGGCGGCTCGACCAGGACGTCGCACCGCTGGACGGCCTTCGCATCGTCCAGTTCACGCCGCCGGGGTCCGCGGCCTCGATCACGTTTGGCCTGGGACTGACGGCGGCCGCGCCGGGCTCGGCCGAGGGAGGGCTGACCGTCTCCGACATCGTCGCGGCCCACGGCGAACTCACCGGCCGTGGCATCGACGCCAGTGAGATCTGGCACGGCCCGCCTTTCCCAGCCGGGGCACGGCAACCCGGCCCCGACCCCGAGCGCACCAGCTACGGGTCGTTCTGCTCCTTCACCGATCCCGATGGCAATACCTGGCTCGTCCAGGAGGTCACCACGCGGCTCCCCGGCCGGGACTGAGACGGGATCGGTATCCACGGCGAACCCGGCCAGCGCTCACCGGCAGACCCGTGTGTTCAGGCTCCGACAGCCTGCCTGGATCCCTGGCAGCAGCCCCGCTAGCGGATCGACCCGCGGTCAGCTCTTGTTTAGCTCCTCGGCGAGCATCACGATGATGCCGCTGGGGCCGCGGACATACGTGAGCTTGTACACGTCCCCGTAGGTCGCTACGCCGCGCAGCGGGTGGCAGCCGTGCCTCGCGGCGATCTCGAGGGCCTCGTCGATGTCGTCGACGGAGAAAGCCACGCGGTGCATGCCGATCTCGTTAGGCCGGGTGGGCTCCGTCTCGATCGCGTCGGGGTGGATGTACTCGAAGAGTTCGAGGCGACCGTTGCCGTCCGGCGTCTGGAGCATAGCGACGTTGGCGTGGTTGCCGTCGAGGCCGACGGCGGTGTCGGTCCACTCTCCACTGACCGTGTCACGGCCGAGGACGGTCAGCCCGAGGTCGGTGAAGAAGACGATCGTCGCTTCGAGGTCGCGGACGGCGATGCCGACGTTCTCGAGCTTGATGGGCATGCGCTACACGCTACCGAGTCAGGGCGACCTGTTCAGGTCCGTGGGCTGCCGGTTCCGGCTCAGCCGGGCAAGCATCCTCAGCGGGACGACGTCGATGGTGTGGCGGACCACAACGGGACGCCCCAGTGCGCACTGTGGTGGCCGGGCTGGGGAGGCGGTGATGAGGGCGTCGCCGAAGCGGGGTGCGCCGGTAGAGGACCGAGCGCCCGGACCGGCCTTGGTCAGAAGCCCAGCGCGGTACAGGATCGTGAGGTGGTCGCCGACCGCGCCGGTGGCCAGGCCAAGGCTGCGGGCTAGCTGGGTGGTGCTGGGTGGCTGATCCAGTGCGGTGAGCAGGCCGCCCCGGCCCCAAGTGACGGCGCTGGCAGCAGCAGCGCAAATCACCACCCACTGCCGGTCAATCAGATCCGACGGATGCCGCTTGCCAGCACGCCCGCGCGTAGGCTGAGCGTGCGCGGGCTCCACTAGTTTCTTGATCGTCACACATCGGGATCATGGGTTCGCGCCCGTTGCCAGCAACACCCAGCCACCCCACTCAGGCGCGCCCACCAGCCCGATTTATCAAACACTCACTTAGGGGAGGGGCCCACCGATGCCTGCAAGCGACAAGCTGCCCAGCTATCCGGACCTGGCCGGCAAGGTCGCGGTCGTCACCGGCGGATCAGGCGGGATCGGCGCGGCCACCTGCCGGCTGCTGGCCGCCAATGGTGCCAAGGTGGTCGTCAACGGCCGTGACCAGGCCAAGCTCGACCGCGTGGTCGACAGCATCCACGCTGACGGCGGTGCGGCGGTCGGGGTCGCCGCCGACGTCACCGACCTGGCCGCGGTCCAGCGGCTGCGCCAGCAGGCCGAACAGGCGTTTGGCCCGGCCGAGGTGGTGGCCGCGTTCGTGGGCGGCGGGCAGGCGCGCCCCGGGCCGGTTGCCGAGGTCACCGAGCAGGACTGGCAGTCGACCCTGGACGGCAGCCTCACCGCCACGTTCTTGGCCCTCAAGAGCTTCCTGCCCGGCATGGTCCAGCGCGGCCGGGGCGCGATCGTCACCATGGCCTCCAGCGCGGCCCGCCTGCCTGGGCTGGGCGCGCCCGCACCGTACGTGGCCGCCAAGGCAGGGGTGATAGCGCTCACCCGCCAAGCCGCCAGCGAGGTCGGCCGTCACGGCGTGCGCGTCAACTGCGTGGCACCGCACACCGTGCTCACCGAGCGGATCGCCCAGATGATGCCCGGGGAGCGGAAACAGCAGCTGCTGGCAGCGGTCCCGCTGGGACGGCTGGGCACCCCCGAGGACGTCGCCGCAGCGGCGGTGTTTTTGGCCTCAGAAAGTGCATCCTGGCTGACCGGCGTCACCTTGGACGTGGCCGGCGGGTACGTCATGACCTAGCCCCTCCAGTAGCCCCGTCGGATGCCGCCTCGAGTAAGCGGTAGCCCGGTCGCAGGGGGGTCGGCTGGCTGGCCGATGCTGCGTTTGGGGGGCAGGGAATTTCGAAGCGCGGGCTGGAGCCCAGGCGACTCCTTCGACCCGGGGCAGGGGGGCCTTGTGTTACAGCCAGAGCCGGTCAGGTGTGGGGCCTGGAGCGCTCCACGGCGGGCTGAATCGGAGGGAGAAGAGGCCGATGGCAGGCAGCGAAACCAACGACCCGCAGGCGCCCAGGCCGGTTGCGCTCGTCACGGGGGCAGGTGGCGCTATCGGCGGCGCCGCGGCTGTCGAGCTCGCGGCAACCGGATTCGATGTGTGCGTCATCGATCTCGACCGGTCAGCTCTGGCGCCGGTCCAGGCGGCGGTGGAATCCGCGGGCGGCCACTGCCAGCCGTATGGATGCGACGTGACGAACCCGGACCTCGTCGAGGCGACCGTTGCCGAGGTCTTCGCCGACGCCGGCCGTGTGGACGTGCTGGTGAACAGCGCCGGGATCGTGCACGTTGACGGCCTCCTTGACCTGACGTTCCAGACATGGCGCCGGGTAATGTCGGTCAACGCCGACGGAACGTTCCTGATGGGCCAGGCCGCCGCCCGCGCGATGGTCAGGCAGTCGCCCAGCGCGGTCCTTCGACGCCGCGGCATGATCATCAATATCTCTTCGGCGGCGGCAGAAGTGGGCCGGCCGACCCGCGCCGCCTACGCGGCGAGCAAGGCGGTGGTCAAACATCTCACGATGACCCAGGCGCTGGCGCTGGCCGACCACGCAATCGCCGCGTGCGTCGTCTATCCCGGTGAAGTGATCGAAGGAATGCTCCGCGGCATCTTCACGGATATCGCCGAAGCCACAGACCGCAGCGTCGAGGAGGTTATCGAGGAAGCCAAGCGCGACCAGCCCACCAAACGGTTCCAGAGCGCTCAGCAGGTCGGCCAGCGTGTCGCGTTCCTGGCCAACTCAATCGGCATGAGGTTCACAGGCACCGTGCTCTGGTGTGACTCGCACCTCGATCCGGTGCCACCATCCTGAGGCAACGGCCCCTCACTGTGGGGCAGGGAGAACACCGCCACGTCCCGGGCCATCGGAACGCGCCGTAGCGCTACACTGCCCAGCCAGCTTGTGCGCGGGCGCTCAGGGGGCTGCTGACCGCCTGGGTTAGCTCGACGCCGCCGTCTGGGGTGACAAGAAACAGGTTCTCCCGGCGGACACCGAACTGACCCGGCAGATAGATGCCTGGCTCCAGTGCGAGCACCATCCAGCTTTCCAGCCGCTGCTCGTCCGACGGGATCACGTGGGGGTCATCGAAGACGCTGAGCCCGACCCCGTGCCCGCCATGATGCGGGAACTCTCCGTTGGGCCAGGCGGCCAGGATCCGGTCCCGCATGCCGCCGTACACCTGCGCGCCGGTGGAGCCGGCCCGCAGGTCGGCGGCGGCCGCGTCGAGGATCTCGTGGAGCTGCCGGTAGATGTCCGCCACCTCGCTGTGGGTCCCGCTGACGTGGGTACGGCAGGTGTCGGCCCAGTAGCCGTTGGCACCGATGCAGATGTCGGCGATCACCGGCTTCCCCGGCTCCGCCGGGGTTCGCCCCGGGATGGCGATCGGTCCGCAGACCTCCGCGGTGTTCGGCCCGGCGAGCAGGTCGGCGGCGAACTCGATCGGCGAGCCGTGGGTGACCTGGGCGGCGCTCTGCGCGGCTGTCATGATTTCGATCTCGGTGGCCCCCGCGGCCGCGCCGTCAGCGACCGCGGCCTGCGCCACCCAGCACAGCTCGTACGAATGATGGATCATGGCCAGCTCGTCGGCGTCCTTGACCAGGCTCAGCTGGTGCAGCGCAGCATCGGCCGGGACCGTATTTCCACCTGTGGGCGGGATGAAGTCGGCGGTCGGCTCGCCGCCGATGCCGATGCGCCGCGCCGACGAGATCATGCCGAGCCCGCTTACCGCGCCGAGCAGCAGTGGTGCCGGGTTGAGCTCGAGGCCGAACCCGCGTTCCCCGTACCCGGTCACCCGGTCGGCGTCCGACAGCTGCTCTGCGACGGCGACCTCATCGCGGGGCACGACCAGGACCCGCTCCCCGTCCCGGCCGATCACCACGGCGGACAGTCCGCCGTAATAGCGGGAGTACCCGGCGAGCCAGGTCACCAGGTCCGCCCGCGCGGCAACGAGGGCGTCCACGCCGTTGGCGGCCATCCAGTCCGTCACGCGGTGGTGCCGGCACCGGGGCGGCGCCATCCTGATCTGCTCGCTGACCAACGGTGCCGGGTGCTGGTGCCGGTCCGACCCCACGGCTTCCTCCTCGGCGCTCGGGCCCCGTGCTCGAGGCGCTAACGCTATAGCATATGCCGCACGACCCAACAGGGCTCGTGTGCCTGCCCCGGTCCGGGACCGCACCTCATGCTCGCGAGGTGCCCGCTCCCAGCAGATGCCGCAGCCGCTGCGCCAGGCAGGGACGCCGTCCGCGACTGGGAGGTAGATCATGAAGCTGGCCGACCGCGTGTGCGTGATTACCGGTGGCGCCCGGGGCATCGGGGAGGCGATCGCCGCCCGTTTCATCGCGGAGGGCGCGACCGTCGCCGTCCTGGACCTCGACCTCGCCGCCGCGGAGGCCACCGCCGCCAGCCTGGGCGCGACCGCCTACCAGTGTGACGTCAGCTCCCGGCCGTCGGTCGAAGACGCGATCAACGCGGTGCTCCGCGCCCATGGGCGCATAGATGTGCTCTGTAACAACGCCGGGATCGGCCTGGCCGGACCCTCGGAGACCTTCTCTGATGCCGACTGGAACACCTCGATCGGGGTGATGCAGACGGGCGTGTTCCTCTGCTCCCAGATCGTGGGGCGGCACATGCTGGAACGGGGGCACGGGACGATCGTCAACACCAGCTCGATGAACGCGTGGGAGGCCTTCCCCATGCGGCTCGCCTACTGCGCCGCTAAGGCGGCCGTGGTAGCGATGACCCAGGTCCTCGCGATCGAGTGGGCCGACCGCGGCATCCGGGTCAACGCCGTGGCGCCCGGGGTGACGCGGACCGCGCTGGTCCAGAAGGGGATCGATGACGGCGTCATCGACGTCGCCGCCTACCGCGCCCGCACGCCGATGCACCGGTTCGCTGAGCCCGACGAGATCGCCCGTGCGGTGCTGTTCCTGGCCTGCGACGAGGACTCATCGTTTGTCACCGGCACAACGCTGTGCGCGGACGGCGGCTGGAGCGCCATGGGGTGGATCTACAAGGAAGATCGGGCATCTCCCATGCCCCAGGCGCGGTGACCCACCACCGGCTAGCTGGCGGGACCGGAGCCGGCCCGGGCTGCCAGCTGTCAGCGCAGGCGCCGTGGCTGCCGGTACCGGCCAGACGACCAGCGGCAATCTATTGACACTCAGATGCTATAGCGTTTTGATTTGGTTCTAAGTGCTCTGCCGCCGCGCGCCGACCCGGGAGGGAAGCGATGGCGAAGGTAAACGAACCATCAGCAACCGTGGTTTCTCCGGGCGAGTCGAAGCTCAACACGAATGCGCTGGGCCTCTGGGGCCTGGTGATCATGGGGATCGCCTACATGGGCCTGGCGCTCACCGCGTACTTCAACTTCGGCATCATGGAGGGCATCACCGGCCCGATTGTGCCGCTGGCATTCGCCGCGGTGACGGTGGCGATGCTGCCCACGGCGGCCAGCTACGCGGTCATGAACAGCAGGCGGCCCTCGACGGGCGCGACCCTGACCTGGCTGTGGGAGGCGACCACGCCGCCGCTCGGCGTCTGGCTCGGCTGGGTGCTCGTCATCGCTTACATCGACGGGTGCATCCTGCAGCCGGTCATGTTCGGCCTGTTCTTCAACTCGTTCCTCAATTACTTCGGAGTCCACGCCGGCTACCTGACCGCGACCCTGGCCGGACTCATCCCGATCCTCATCGTCGGGTACATGACGAAGAAGGACATCCGGGTATCCACCAAGCTGGTCGGGCTCTTCATCGCGATCGAGGCAGGCTTCGTCGCGCTGCTCGCCCTGTACATCCTCATCAAGCAGGGGATCGCCGGGAACGTTTCCTTCCAGCCGTTCAACCCCACCGCCGCGACGGCCGGGTGGACGGGCTTCCTGAACGCGCTGCTGTTCGCGGTGCTCGCGATCGCGGCGTTCGACATCGTCGCCCCGATGGCGGAGGAGACGCGCACGCCGCGCCGGCTGGTGCCCAGGGCAACCATCTACGTGACCATCGGGGCCGGACTGTACTGGGTGTTCACCTCGTTCGGCATCGTCAACGCGGTCCCGGCTCACACCATGGCCGGGTACGTCGCCTCCGGCGAGTTCACTCCCATCTACCTGGTCGCCGGGCACTACGTCAGCTGGCTGCGGCTACTGGTCCCGCTGACCGGGTTCACCGCCGTGTTCGCGGCGTTCAGCGCGATCTCGATCGCGGCGAGCAGGCAGCTCTACGCCCTGGGCCGGGAGGGCCTCGCCCCCAAGGTGTTCGGGCGGACAGACCAGAACAAGACGCCCTGGAACGCGCAGATGCTCGTGCTCGGCTGCTGCGTCGTCCTGCCGATCCTGATCAGCCTCTACCAGAAGCGCAACCCGC
>Ga0306920_100002317_pt1 | contig 24079 bp, 14 predicted proteins | sample flu12Cox44000170_FD_204666 | JGI IMG/M metagenome (GOLD analysis project Ga0306920, IMG submission 204666) | Lab enrichment of tropical soil microbial communities from Luquillo Experimental Forest, Puerto Rico - flux4day.12C.oxic.44.000.170 (v2)... | ecosystem: Environmental > Terrestrial >...
CTAAGGCGCACGGGGGGACACCGGAACAAATGGTGCGTATTTTGGGGTGAGCCGATCGCGCGGGGCTCGGGGGCGGGCTGACAAGGGGGGATGGAGCGGGGGTCGGGCGCGGGCACGACATTTTTTGGCTGGCCGAACGGGCGCGTGGGCGGGCGCGGCGGGAGAATGGGATTCTCTACAGCCTCGCTCCGCAGTGATCCCGCGCAGTAGCGCTGGATTCAATTGCGGCACGATGCTCGCGCTGGCCCAGAGTTACCCTAACGGATCGCCACACCGATACTACCGGCGGCGAACGGCGCTGACCAAGGTTTCGAGCACATTCACTCCATCCAAATCTCCATCTCGGTAAGAGTCCTCGGAACTGAGTAGTTTCTTGCCTTTGGGTGGCTCGCAAACATCAGGCGGAGAGTCTGCACCGCTTCACACACAGCAATCATTACGTCTCGTTGTTCAACGAGATACTTTTGATCGAACCTATCCTCGCTGATCCCATGGGCGGGCTTGCTCCGCATGCCCCGGACACGCCTCAGCGTCCGAATCATCGCTTCAATCGGACTTGCATCGAGCGGGCGAAAATTAAGTGAGATCCATTCTTCGAGTAGTTGAATGGTTCCTTTCTGGTGCACCTCAACCTTTCCATCGCTGCGCGGCTGCTCGTATTGCGGCTTCAAGTCTCCCATGAAGAATTTCGCGTTGATATTGTCCGACAGCATCTTGTCCAGAAGTTGAATGAAGTCGTTAAACTCTTTCAAGGTTGGACGAATCAAAAAGCCAAAACCATTTGGGCGGCGCCCATCACGAAAATCATCTCTGAACAGGGCGGGACGGCCGATGAGCTCGCACATGTCGTTCACGCACTTCATTTCTCCGAGAGTTGCCTCGAAGATTGATATTCCTGTGGGCCAGTGGCCCATAATGGTTGAGCGATAATAGTCAGGGTGTAACTTCCATTGACCTCGAAGCTGTTTCGAATGCCACATCTGCTGATGTCTTGGCCGAAATCGCGAGAGGTCGCGCAAGTACACGGCAACGGCTCGATGATGTTTTGTGTTATACGCGAAACCGAAGCTCCTCAAGTAGATCTTGTCTGAATCCCGCATCCGGTCCTGGACGCTAATCGAACCGGCTATATCGTCGCAGTAGTAACGATAACGCGGATCGTTACGATAGAATTCCAACACCGATAGATCGAATACGCGATACGCGAGTTGTGCTTCTCCGAGCGCCAATTCGAGGGTGAATGGCTTTCCTTTGTACTGTGCCCGTTCCACCGCATGTTTCAAACACGAACGCGACGGGTATATGCAAACAAGGTTCGGGGCTGAGTTCGACAAAAGCTCTAGCTGCCTCTCCTTCGGAGGATCGGGAAAACACTTAATGTGAGGATTTCCCTCATGGCTCGTCCTCGGTAATCACCCAAAACCGGCCATACATAATCACTTGAAAACCGGCCAATAGGCCAGGCACTCGGGACGTTGAATCCGACGCAAGGGCGATACCCTCCGTCGATGTGAGCAACGTCTTGAACGAGGAAAAGAGACAGCAAGTAAGATGCCGTGACAGGGACTTACTGGAGGAATCCACCGACCTTTCTCCGAGTAGCCGACCATCCGCCCCGAGCAGCCGGGCCCGAGTTTCCCAGAACGCCGTTTGAACGGAGTCGCTGGCGCGACGGACGCTACGCGTGCCTAGAGGGTCCGGTGTAGTCAAAGGTGAAACCGCCTTGCTTTGCAGGGCGTGCAGGGTGTAGGATCGTCTCCCTGCTGCGCCGCGTCACTTCCGATAGAGTTTGGCGGGAGCTAGCTTGTACTACGACGCATCAGGGCTGCCCCTCTTTGCGGCAGATCGCCCTCTGCCTATAGAAATCCAACAAAGGGCTACTGTGTTGTCACCGACAGCAAGCCCCACATTTGGTCAAGGCGACGACGGCTCATTGTTGTCCGCAGCTGACTTTGGAGAAGCCGCTCAGGTTACCGACCGCCAATGACCTCGCGTCACAAAAGATGTTGGTTCCCCCATTGCCGGTTATCGTGTTGGTGTTGGAGCCGGAAGCTGGAATCGGTGTGAAGTCCCCGATGGAGATTTTCCGGATGTCGACGCCGTCTCCGGTATTGTTGGAGACTGTAACGCCGCCGCCAAGATGCAGATTCGTGCCCTGTTCCACCCAGATACCGGCTCCTTGATTACCGCTGATCGTACCAAAACCGTTGAGCTCCAGAGTCGCGTTTCCAGAGGCGAAGATGCCGCCGCAGGGAATGGGAGTTTGAGGTGGACATCCGCCGCCGTTTCCTTGGATAAGAGAAGGACCGTTGACCTGCAAATGGGCTCCCTCCATGATATATATCCCGACGATATTGTGTCCTTGGACAGTAGTCACCGGGTTAGGGGGGCCGAAATCCAAGGCCACCGTACTCAGGAGCCGCGCCAAGATTCCAATGTCTCCATTGTTCTCAATTAAAGTGTTCCGGGGCGCCCCGTCTTGGAGGTGTCCCCGCAAAGAGACGACGGAGTTGCGCGCAACAAAGACGCCAATGCCACAGGCTCCCCCCAAAAAACCAGCACAGCCGTTATTCTGGATCGTGGTTCCTCGCACGTCAGCGATCGAATTACCGCCCACGTCCAAGCCGTCTCCGGGAGTGTTGTTGTGAATGTTCGTGTTGATGACGGAAAGGACTGACTCGTGGTTTGCAGAAACCCCGAAACCCTCGTTGTTATGAATATCGCATCTGGTGATTTGCACATCTGATGCTTCGCTAATGCTCACCCCGCCTCCCCCGGAGCCCGCCGTCGAGCCGGGAACGCCGGCGATCTCCAGATTCACGAGGGTAATGTTCTGGGAACGAGCAATATCGAATGTGTTGGAATCCTGCGGTTGAACAATCTTGGCGCCGCCCAGGATCGTCAGCGACCGCATGTCGCTGATGGATACGTTTTCATTACACGTGCCCGTCACCGTAATGGAATTGGGCCCGTTCGGAGGAAGGGCCCCCAGCGCCGCGGTGATGCTCGCGTACGTGCCCCCGCCTCCGCCAGGACAGCCTACCGTGACGTCCAATGCGTGCGCAGGTGAAGTAAGTGAGCCAAAGCAGAATGCTGCACTCAGCAACCAAAGAAGCTTTTTCAATTTCTTTGTCATTTCATCCTCCAGATTGTTCGTAATCCCAGCAGCAAGCTACAGTCCTAACCTTCAAATAAGCGCAAAGACGCTGCGTTCGGGCTCAGGTAAGCATTGTAGGGTACTCTTATGCTATAAACAAGTGATTTTTTATTGAAGGAAATGATCGCTAGCATGAGCCGCGATGCTTTAGACGCCGCCCTACGAAGCAGTGGCGTGCTTCTCTCCACAGACGGCCGATACGTGGACTCGGTTGACAGACCGTTGGATGAGGTCTTCAAAAGGACTCACCTTTTCGGTCTGACGCGAGAACTAGCTCTATCTCGAGTCGGTACTTGGGCAAGTTCCTTATTCGCATACGAGACGCCCCAGTGCGGTTTCCGGCGCAGCGAGCAGCGGCTTTTGCTCGCCGCCCTCCGCGGCGAAACAGACCAGGAACTCGCATGCCGGCTAGGGATTTCTTTGTCCACCGTCAAGAAGACGTGGCTTCCGATCTACGAGCAGATTTCCAACCATCTGCCCATGTTTCTTTCCGACCGTTTTGCCGCGCAAGAGGGCGGCGAACGCGGGAAAGAAAAAAGCAGCGATTACTCGCCTACCTCCGCAAACACCCGGAAGAGCTACGTCCCGCAACTCCTTAGAACACTCATGGCGAGTTGCCGTCGGCCGACTCCAAAAATGGCATACGAGATCCTTGCCTCCGGCAATCACTAAATCAACCGGCCATCTCTCAGCTGGTCCGTAACTCCCGGTTAAGTCCGGTTCTGGGAAGCTTCGGGCGGACGACACGCCACTCGGAAGTTGGCTGCTCGTTTCTCGTTCTTAATCCACGCAGTAACAAGGAAGACCCGTTTGATCAGCGGTTTGGGCGTGATACAGCCAAGTATCCGGGATAGCCGGCGTAGCTTTTGTCTCGTTGTGCTCAACGAATTCCCAGACTCTTTCTATTGCGTTTTGGTCATTGGTGGCAACGGGAATCTATAGCTTCTTCGGCCCGTTTTTCTGATGGCCCATCGCTGATTGGAGCCGCCTCCAAGGGGGAACTGGCGAATCTCGGAGGCGTTGGCATGGCCAAGGTGCACGGTCAACTGCGACAATCCGGAAGGAACGGCCACTATAACTCAATGGATTGGCGGTCAGCGATACCAGTTGGGCACTCACTCGGGTCGGGTAAGCTAATCGCTCAGGTTTATTTCTTCACTCCCGATGCCCAATTTGTCACGACCGTGATCGGTTCCGACGCCGCTGATTCCAGGGGCACGTTGACCAGAAAGCGCTGGCCGTTGCCGGCAGCTTGATATCGGCTTCGGCGGCCGTCAACCTCCAGACGCACCTCAAAGAGAGGCGTTGGCTTCCCAAACCTGAAGGCAGGCTCGTCCGAGTTCACATCGACGGCCATCAGCGTCCTACCGGATAGGTAAAAGAGCTCTTTCCCATCCCGGCGCCAGTATGGCTCTTCGCCCCCTGCGGTAGAAACCTGCCATCCGCTGCCGGACGGCGGGAGGTTTTGAACGTATACCTCCTCTCGGCCAGACTTATTCGATTGGTAAGCAACCCGTCTCCCGTTAGGCGAAATGGTTGCCCGGGTCTCTCCGCTTGTGGCGAACAGGCTCACTGGCTTGCGGTCGCCAGTCAGCGGCAGCGCCCAAAGACGATCCCCTGCGTCGAAGAGAATGACCCGGCCGTCCGGAGACCAGCTTTCGATAGTCTTAGGCTCACTTGATTCCAGCAGGGGTTCGGCATCGCCAGCCCCCGAAGTCGCCTTCTGATAGAGGTCCATAATCCCCTTTTGGCTGGAGGTAAAAGCGATCTTGTTCCCGTCCGGGGACCATGCGGGATTTGTTTCTTCAGCCGGATCGAAGGTGAACCTGGCAGCCGGCGTCCCGCGAGCCAGATCAATCAGGTAAAGGTCCTTCGTCCCTATTCTGGGGTCGATGCGGGTGATAGCGAGCTTCTTCTCATCGGGCGAAAGAGCGGGAATGGAGTAATTCGCGGGCGCGCCAACCGTCCCCAGGCGGTTTCCCCGCCTGTCGAACCAGACCAGTTCCGTGGTTGCTGTGGGAAGGGTCCGGTAGACTAACACCCCGTTATTTGACGTCGAGAATGCCGCGAATCCCTGGGCTGGAGAGGGTGGCAACCATACTTGATCTGCGATCGGAAATGCCTCACCCTCCAATTCAAGTCTTCGGTCATTGAACCGCTGCGCCATCAACGTGGCCCCCTGCATATAAAGTAGATAACCAATCCCAGGATCCAATCCGGCATAGGCGGCGATGGAACTGGTTCTTAGTATCAGTCTGCGTTCTTTGGAATCCAGGGAAGCGGCGTAGATTGCAGTATTCTCCGAGCGCGTGCTCTGCGCTAGGTAGATGAAGTGACGGCCATCCCGAAGGAATTGAGGCCAAAGGTGCTGGACTTCGTGGCGTGCCGGATCGAGCGTAGTCACCGGCGTAGACTCCGCTCCGGTTACCGCGACGCGGTAAAGCCCGCGACGGTCAGAACTGTTGAACAGGATCACCCCATCTCGGTTCCAAGTGCCGATGGGCCGTAGTGCATCGGATGCGTCAAAGATCGCTCGCGGAGGACCTCCGTGTAACAGTACTGTCTTTATCTTCCCGCCCGCGAAGAAGCCGATAGAGCGGCTGTCAGGAGACCAAAAAAGGGAAGATGCGCCTTCCGTGCCTGGGACCGGCTCGGCTGTGAGCGAAGCCATGGGGCGAACCCAAATCCGCGTGGTTCCATCCGGTTCGACGCCACCGAAGGCGAGTAGCTCGCCATCGGGAGATATCGCCGGCAAGGGGCGGGCTGTCAGCACTACTCTTTCCGGTGGTGAGACGAAAAAGCGGGTCGTTCCCTGGGCGGGTACAGGTTTCCGGATCTGCCGCAAATATAACACCGCAAAAGCGACCGCCAGGAAGACGGCGGCCGAGGCAACGAGCCACGACCACTTCCTCCTCGATGGCGCTTGCGGGGGCTCCAGCGGTATCGCCCGAAGCGCAATCCGAACCTCACGGGCCGTCTGCCACCGGTCTTCCGGGTCCTCGGCCAGGCACGTCTTTACAACCTCGTCGAGCTGGGATGGTTGCAGCGGTTGCCGCCCCGTCTCCGGGACCCGTTTGCCGGTGGCCATCTCATATATCACCAAGCCTAACGCGTATAGATCCGTGCGCGCGTCGCATTCTTTCGCGGCGCGCTGCTCCGGAGCCATATAGGCCGGGGTGCCCAGGATCGCCTGGCTGCCTGTCAGGTCTTCATCTTGTTGCGATTTGGCAAGCCCAAAATCTAGCACCTTCACGCCGGACTTAGTGAGCATGATATTGCCCGGCTTCAGGTCACGATGAATCAGCCCCTTTGCGTGCGCGGCGGCAAGGGCGTCTGCGATTTGCGAACCGTACTGGATGGTCTGCTCGATTGAGAGCTTTCCGCGTTTAAGCCGGGCCGCGAAGGTTTCACCCTCTATCAACTCCATCACGATGTAGTCGGGACCAACGTCGTAGAGCGTGCAGATGTGTGGATGGTTCAACGACGAGATCGCGCGTGCTTCGCGATGAAAACGTTGGCTGAACTGCTCGCTACAAGTTTTGATGGCAACCGCACGCCCAAGGCGTGTGTCCGTGGCACGGAAAACGTCACCCATACCGCCGGCGCCGAGTTGCCGCTCGATCCGGTAGGGCCCGAGCAGCGTCCCAGTTGCGAGCCGCGTGACAGTCGAATCGGGCAACAGGTCTCGGGCGCTGAAGTTCACTATGTTGCCGCTTGACGAATCCTCTGCCAGAAGCCGTTCGATCTCGCACCGCAGATCTGAGTCGCCCTGGCAAGCTTGGTCCAAGAACGCCGGGCGCTCGCCAGACTCGCGGTCGCGCGCCAAGTGGAACAGACGGTCAATTTGCTTCCAGTGCTCGGGTGTCAATCCCAATTCTACCGCCGTTCCGCGGTGTTTCGAGCGCCACGGTCCGTGCCCGGCTGGCCAATCCCAAATAGATCAAGTCGATGTCCTCGGGCGCGAACTCAAGGGGCTTCCAGTGAAGGTCAGTGTACTCTTCCACATCCCAATGCGCCTTCATGATCCCAGTCTCGGAGTGGCGAACGGTCCCTTCGAGCATGTGTGTGATCTCGTGAGCGAGAACATGGGCAAGCAGGTACCGGACTCGGCTGGGCCCCACAGCTTTCTGAACGCGATCGTAGAACACGTGAATGTGCGTTCCTTCATAGGGTTGCGCGTAGCCGAACGCGTGTGGAAAAAAGCGGTCGGGTTCTTGGGTCTCCAGGCTCACCACCAACGCTCGGGCAGGGCAAGAGGTTCCTAAGGAACGCCAGTCGATTTCCACTCCGATTTTGGCGAACATCCTTCGCGCCTCAATTTTGGCAAATGGTACGTCAAGGTCAACAGGAGACGTTATGCAGACGGTCACCTCGCGTTCAGGCGAACTGTGGACGGCCCCCGGGCACGCTCCATTGGTCCCGGCAATCGCGATCAACGCCAACGCTGTCGTCTTCATCGTCTCCTCCTCTGGTTTCGCCCGGGAGGTGAGATTTGAGGGAAGAAACTTTAACGGAGCCGAAAGTTTTTTGAACATACAACGGGGCGAAGTTATAATCGCGTTCAGCGGATGAACGAGCAGGAAACCTCTGAAACCACTCGCCTTCTTCGTGACTGGGCGAAGGGCGATCAGGCCGCCCTGGACCGGCTGACTCCGCGAGTCTATCAGCAGCTTCGACGGATTGCCGCCCGCTGCATGAAAAACGAGCGAGTTGGGCGGACGATCCAGACCACGGCGTTGGTCCACGAGGCATACCTGAAGCTGATCGAAGTCAGCAATGTCGATTGGCAGCACCGGGCCCATTTCTTCGCCGTCTCGGCGCAGGTGATGCGGCGCATCCTGCTAGAAGAGGCCCGAAAGAGGGCTACCGCCAAGCGTGGGGGTGGGGCGGGCCGCGTCGACCTGGAAGAGGTTCCGGACATGTCTTCCGTGCGCTCGCGGGAGCTGATCGCCCTCGATGAGGCGTTAACTCAACTGGCCGGAATCGACCCACGCAAGGCTCGTGTGATTGAGTTACGCTTCTTCGGCGGACTGAACGTCGAGGAAACGGCGACCGTGCTCAACGTTTCGCAGGATACGGTCCTCCGCGACTGGAGGCTTGCAAGAGCTTGGCTTAAGGCCGAATTGCACCAGGAACCTGGATGACACTTCTAACTACGTGCTGAACGAGATGCTTGCAACCCAGTACAGCTTTCTGGGAATAAACGTCCTGAGTTACGGGCAACTATAAGAAAGCTCGACCCCGGTGTTCTTGCAAACACCCCCCGGTTTCCCCATTGTTCCGCCGCTCCCAAACCAGCAGGCCCCGTTTTCCGAGCAATTGTGGATATCGCGTGTCGGGAACCATTGCAAAAAAGACTGATGGCCCGCACCGAAGAACCTGTAACCTGCACATTTCTAAGCCCTTGTCACGCCGTAGCGAATCTGGAACACACCTAGCGAAAAATCAGTCTCGAAAAAAATGCCCTTGAGAAAAATCGCCTTGAGCAAAATCGAAATGGTTACGAAAACGGTTTTTCCTCGCGATTTTCAGATGCCCAGCCCCGCGCCCACGCCCGGTTCCGCCCCCAAAATAGCGCCCGCCCACGCGCCCGTTCGGCCAGCCAAAAAATGCTCGTGCCCGCGCCCGACCCCCGCTCCATCCCCCCTTGTCAGCCCGCCCCCGAGCCCCGCGCGATCGGCTCACCCCAAAATACGCACCATTTGTTCCGGTGTCCCCCCGTGCGCCTTAGGCCCGGGCTAAGCGCCCTAGCGCCCAGCCCGGCCCGCGTCGCCCCGCGCCCGCGCCCGCCCCCCGCGCATCAACCGAGGGGGGTGTAGCAGTTTTCCCCTTCCAATAGCTATCCCCCCTCGGAGGCTTTGGAATCTCCATTTTGGGTGTATACTGCCCGAGTCGGGGTTCGGGAATGGAAGTTCTGGCCTAGGTACCTCATCAGCGGGGGTTCATGATGAAGGAATCGCGGAAATGGACTGCCAGCTCTCCACGGCGAAGCTTCCTGAAGGCTGCTGGTAGCGTCACCGCCGCTACGATGTTGACCCGAGGGACGGGGTGGGCCCAGAGCCGCACTCGCGCCGCAACATTTCCTAAGGTCCATCCGCCGTTCACGATCACGCCTGAGCAGGCGTGGGACTGGAACTTGTTCAAGAGCAGGGGCGGTCCTACCTACGCCGGCAGCGCGGGTTGGAAACGCTTTACGGACTTCCTAATCTCCAAGATCCAGGAGTTCGGCGCCGTCGATCTCGATTTCGTCGAGATCCCCTACGACCATTACGTCGTAGAGGATTGGCCGGATCGGCGCACTCACCTCTACGATTCGGGTGTAGCGGTTGAGAAGCTCGTCACCGACGGGACGCCCGTGCCAGTTGTGGCCTCTTACGGCATGACGTCTGGCTTTACACCGCCCGAGGGCGTGACGGCACCGCTGCTGTATTACGATCCCTCCCGGCCTCCGGCCGCCGGGGACGTTGCCGGGAAGATTCTGGTGTTCCAGACTGTGCCCTACCCGAATCCTCCTTATTCGGATTCGTTTCTGGACAATTACACGCTGACAGACTACGAGTGGCGCTCACTCGGCAAATGGCCACCGCTATTTACTCCTCCTCCGGCGAGTGTGACCAGCTCGTATCATTGCCGCTGGGTGTGGAGCCAGCTGAACCGATTCGCCGCGATCGGCATCAACGGGCGCGCGGCAGGCATTGTCGTGGTGTACGACCTGTCGCCGGACGCAGCCTTCGGGCTGGCGCAGAGGAGCGTCTACACGCCGGACGGAAAGGCTGGACTCGGCGCGAAATACACCAACTGTCCCACGCTCACGCTCGATCGAGTGAACGGAGCGAAGGTGGTGGCGGACGCGAAGGCCGGCAAGAGGGCCACCTTGACGCTCGCCGCCCGCTTCCAGCGTGACACCGGGAAAGCCATCGTCGCGCATTTGCCCGGCAGGAACTATGGCACGCCGCAGGACGAACAGGTCCTGCTCGCCACCCACACCGATGCCATGTCGTTGATTGAAGAGAATGGCGGCCTGGGCATGCTCGGCATTCTGTCCTACTTCAATCACCTTCCACGGTCGGCACGGCCGCGAACGCTGATCTTCTACTTCGACTGCCGGCACTTCATGCCAGGCGGTGAAGGCAGTTGGCCGCAATTTGACTATTACACCATCCACCCCGAGCGCTTGAAGCCGATTGTAGCGACGATGGGTATTGAGCATATGGGTGGCCGGCAAACTATCGAAGTGGGGCCGGGCGGCAATCGATACGTCTACTCGAGCGAACTGCCGGAAAACGGTGGCGTCATTACGAGCTTGATCGATGTCCACAACAACAATATCTGGCTCGTCGACGCCATCGCGAGAGCGGCGATGGACAATCACTGGCCACGGATTGACGTCAAGGCCGGCAATGTAGAACCCGGAGTCAATGGCGGATTCCAGGGCACGGTGAAGAGTCCCATGAATAAGGGCCGCGTCTACGGTATCCCAGGTATCGGGCTGGCGGGCGACTGGCCTGGTGGCTGGACACAAACCTATGCGCAAGTGGACACAGAGGCCGGGGCGCACGGCTTCGACAAGAACTACTTCGTGCAGCAGGTGGCCGGCTTGTCTCAACTCGCGGGTGAGTTGATGCTCGTCAAGCCGCTGGTCATCGACCTCGGATGGGGTGCCCTCAAGTCGGCGCTAGTAAAGCTACAGGACTCTGCTTTCGTTGCACAGCACGAAGCCGCGGCGAGACGGAAAACGCTCGTCAACCAGTATGTCGCCGCATTCAGATGCGTCGAGGCCTCCGCCCTCGATCAGGCCACCGCGGCGCTCAATAGCCTCGTAGCCAATATCTCTGCCTGGGTCGTGAATGACCAGCAGGGCACTCTCCGTGAGTTGGTGGAAAGCCAACGCGCCAAACTGGCCTGAGCTGCCCTACCAACCGTAACCTCCGTCAAGGTCAGATATCGTCACCAGATCAGCTTTAGCGCCAGTTGTATCTGGCGCGAGGGAGTCTGAGTGGAGGTGATCAGTCCGGCGCTGGAGGTGGGGCTCCCGGTTTGGTCGAAAACGATGCGGTTGTCGGTAGGCGAAGCGAAATTGGCGCGGTTGAACACATTGAAGAACTCCGCCCGGAACTGAACGCTGCAGCTTTCCGAAATGCTCCGGATGCGGTCATTCTTGAATAGTGAGAAATCCAGATTCGCAAGCCCCGGACCGATGGCTGTATTCCGGCCTAGATTTCCTCTTAGGTTGGCTGGGTTCGGAAAGGCCAGGCACTGCGTCTTGATGTAGTGGTTGGGGTTGCCAGGGTTAGTGAGCGTTTCGCAGCCCGGGCCGAGGACGCGATTCAACGGCTCGGCCGTCTCGTCGAGCATCGTCCCCAACGGATCGCCTCCCAGAATCGGCGTAAAGGGCTGGCCGCTTGAGGCCTTGTAAATGCCACCCATTTGCCATCCGCTGAGGGCCCACCGCGTTAACCGTAAGCGCATCTTCGGCCCCGGCGTTTCCCAGGTTAGGTTGACCACAAAGTTCTGCCGGACATCGAAGTCGGAAAGGCCTCGCGACGTGTGCTGATCGAAAAACAGGGGGTTCATCAGTCCATTGGGAAAGGAGTCGTCGGCCACCGTGGCGGACAGTGTGTCGATGCTCTTGCTCCACGTATAAGCGCCATGAAACTGAATGCCTCGGCTCAAGCGCTTGGTGATGACCGCCTGCATCGCGTGATAGGAGGAACTGGCCTGCCAAAGGGTGCCGCTGATCCGTCCGAAATTCGGGTTCAAGGGTTTGCTCGTGCCTAGAATCGGAAACAGATAGCCCCTAGAAGTCAGTGTGGGAAGAACCATGTCGAAATTATCCTGCCGATATGGCTCGTGAACGCCATGCGAGCCCACGTACCCGAGAGTTATAGAGAATCCGCTGGCCAGTTCGCGCTCGAGGTTGACGTTCCACTGCATCACGTAATTCCGCTTCGGGTCAGGCTCGGTGTAGGATGCGCGAGAAACCGTCGAGCTGCCGGAAAATTGCTGATAGGCACCCACTGGAAATGTGCCTGGAGGGAGATTTTCGGCGAAAATTTGAGCGGCGAAGGGAGCCGTGTTGGGGATGGTCAAGGTGAATTCGTAAGGCAGCGGCAACACGTCAAAAATACCAAAACCGGAGCGCACAATCGTTTTGTTGTTCCGGAACGGGCTCCAGGCCAGGCCCACTCGCGGTTCGAAATTGCGGCGTGTCGGATTCCGGAAGAACGGCGAGCCGACGCGCGGCTCGGAATCGGTCAAGTGGCCCAGATTGGAAAGCCGGTTGTTCACCTCAGAGGGAACGGTGGTCGTCTCGTAGCGCACGCCGAGGCTGAAGTTCAGACCGGGGCGTGCGCGCATATCATCCTGCGTATAAGCGCCGACGAGCGTCTCGCGGAGTCCCACATCCGGGGTGGGGCGGGGAACCACTCCTTCAAAATTTCGCGGGCGGTTGGTTAGAAAGTCGGCAAGCGATCCGAACTTAAAACCCCCGTCCACGTATAGCGTGGACAAAAGGTTATCCTGCATGCGTTCTGCCAGCACGCCGAATTGCAGAACATGAGCCCCGTGGGTGAGGACCGCATCGTCGGCCCCCTGGAAGGAGTTCCAGGTATAGTTTCGTGAGTTGCTTAGAGTGTTGGGCAGCGCCGGGTTTAGTCCTCCCCCGAAATCGGTAAGCCCGGGCACGCCCATGACCCAACCGACATACTGTCCAGGAACAAAGCCGAAGGAAGAATCTTTTAATAGCGGGTTGTTGACCTTGGATACTCCGCCTTCAATGGCTACTGCCCGGTTGAAGCCGAATCGAGCCGCATTTAAGAACTTCGAACTTAAGATGTGCTGCTGGTGAAGCGTGACCAGCTGGCGGCGCGACACGACATTCGACAACAGCTCATCCATGGTGTCGGGTTGAACCTCGACCGAATTGTCGCGCAGGTAAGTGCCGGAAATGCTGTCACGCGCTGAAAACGTGTGATCGATCTTGGTGGTGAAGTAATTCTCGGAGGTGACGGTCTGGTCAGCAAAAATGTATTCGGCGGTGTCACCGGGAGGGAGGATCGGGCCGTTCGGCCGCGGATAGAAGGCGTCTAGAAAGCGTGCCACCCCCTTATCCACCTCGACCGCTCCACTTGAAAGCTGGCCCTGTCTGGCTGCCAGCGACGGGACCGTATCCACGTGTGTGACTCCCAGGGACTGGCGTAGTCCTTCGTAATCGGCAAATACAAATGTGCGTTCCTTTTGGATCGGGCCTCCTGCCGAGGCCCCGAACTGATTGCGCTTGAAGGGCGGAATCGCGGCGTCAAAGAAGTTTCTCGCGTCCAAAGCGCTGTTCCGGAGGAACTCATATACATCTCCGTGAAAGCCGTTGGTTCCGGAGCGCGTTACGGCATTGATCACGCCGCCCGAGGTCCGGCCGTATCCGGCGGGATAATTGCTGCCCAGCACCGAGAACTGCTCGACGGCGTCGACGCCCAGGTTGGAACCGAGCACGCTGCCCGGTGCGCCGTTCGAGTAGTCGTTGATGCTGATCCCATCCAGACGATAGTTGTTCTGATCGGGACGGGCCCCTGAAACACTGATCGCCGCCCCGAAACCGCGCAGGGCCTGGACGCCTCCGGTCTGCACGCCGGTGACGCCGGCTTCGAGGGCGGCCAATTGGGTCCAGTCGCGCCCGTTCAACGGCGAGTCGCGAACCGTGGATGAGCTCACGTTCCCGCTTACGGTCGAGGAGGTCTGGTCCTCGGGTGCGCCGGCGATCGCCGCGCGAATGACCTCTTTAGGATCACCCTTCTGCATCGCTACGTTAATCACCAGCTTCGCGCCGACGGCCACGGCGATATCGGAGCGTACCTGCGTACTGAACCCCGGGGCCTTCACGGTCATTTCGTAAGTCCCCGGTACGAGGTTGGGGGCGGTGTACACACCCTCGGCACCAGTCGTGATCGCGCGTTCGACGCCGGTGGCTACGTTTCTAAGCGTGACCCGTGCCTTGGGCACGGCGAGCTGCGAAGCCGTGACGGTGCCGGATAACGCCCCGCCCGAAACCTGTGCGCCAACTCGGACGCACAGAAGGGTAGCGCACACCAGTAGGCCGGCGCGCATCGCATTCCCCGCGGCGCACCGAGCGATAAGGGTGAAGGGTTTCGTACTCACACTTGAGCGTTTCATGTTTCGGTCCGAGTCCGCACTTCTGATCTAGATGGCTCGTTCGCTCCAGCCGTAGCCAGCACACACATCAGAGCGCCGATCGAAGAATCATCTTATTCTCGTACCAATTCGCCTCCTACACCAGGACCTCGGAGCCCTGTTACCCCGGCGCGGCACGGCTGCGTAAGCGTCTTCCCCATATCTCCAATCCGTACGGCGCGGCGAATGGCGCGCAACTCGAGCTTTGACCCGTCGGCGCACGGCGCGTTCGGCTGCGAATGCGCTACTCCCGATGTGGCGGCCGGCAATCCGCTCGTCGGCTCGGGCAGCGCCCGTGTAATGCAACTCGGCATGAAGTTCACCTTCTTATCTGGACCTGTCAAGCCTCCCGAATTTTGACGGGTTGATTTCAGGCCGGCTGCCTCCGCCAGAACGAAAGCCGGCCTTTTGTTTCTTGCATCGACCAGAACCTGCCACTCACAAAGGACTACGACGAATTAGCCCTAAGTCGGCTTGAAACTGCCCAATTCCCTTGACATCGGGCCCGGCAAATTCTATACTTCCGCCCAAGACGTGAAAACTCCGCCCCGGGGGCGGTTCGATTCCAAAGGGTGAACTGTCGGAACTCTCAACGAGAGGACCTTACGCTTTTGAAGAGTTCCAAGGCCAGCACTGGCCGGGTATAGGCTTCCGCCAACCTTGGAAGTCCCAAGGAGCGGCTGACTTTTCCGCGTTTTGAAAAGAGGGCGCTCATGAAATCCGTAACATTAAAGACGACCCGAGCGGGTAAGACTGTGTACCTGCTCGCTACCAGTTTCTGTGTGTTGCTGTTCTGTTTCTCGCTCGTGGCACAGGCCAATTTCGGCCGAATTCTCGGAACCGTGACCGACCAAACGGGCGCGGTGATCGCGGGAGCCGCAGTGACCGTCATCGATACGGAAAGAGGCATCGCGCGAGGTTTGGTCACTGACACGGCCGGCGAATATAACGCCCCCAACCTGATCCCGGGCACGTATACCGTCCGCGTCGAAGTGGCAGGGTTTAAGAGGCTGGACCGTCAGAACGTTTTGGTGGAGGTGGGCAAGGAGGTTCGGGTCGACTTGACCCCTCAACCCGGCCAGCAAAACCAGACCGTCACAGTCCAGGAATTGGCCCCGCTGGTGGATACCGCGACTGCGACCTTGGGCGGGACACTCAGCAACTCGGACATCAACGACATGCCGTTGAATGGCCGCAATTACCAGAACCTTTTAAATCTGCGGCCGGGCGTGGTAATCCAGCCGGGCGGCTCGCCTTGGACCCAGAGCACCAACAACATCCGTCCCGATGAGACCGCCTGGATGCTGGACGGGGTGATCAACGCCAATTTCGCGGACGCCCGCCCGGTGGCCAATATGCCCAGCCCGTTCACCGATGGGGCAGTGATCCTGCCGATCGACGCCATCCAGGAATTCAACCTGGAGGAAAACGCGAAAGCCGAGTATGGTTGGAAGCCGGGCGCTGTCGTGAATGTCGGAATCCGGTCGGGGACGAACGCCCTTCACGGCTCGGCTTACGCGTTTGGCCGCAGCGATTCGATGGATGCCCGCAACTTCTTCAACCCAGCTCCCCAGGACGCGCTGCCCACGGAGCTAAAACAGTTCGGCGGGGTGGTGGGCGGGCCCATTAAGCGAGACAAGCTATTTTTCTTCGCCGGCTACGAAGGCCTGCGTTCCCTGGTAGGCAATGCCTTTGGCACGAGCGTTCCTGCCATCGGGGCGTTGTCGACCGCGAATCCAAAGTCCAGCATGGTAGATGCGATCACCGCGCTCCAAACCGCTGGCGTACCGCTTAGTCCCGTTAGCCTAAGCTTGCTCGGTTGCACCGCTGGCGCTGCAGTGAAGTGCACCGGCGGCCTCATCCAGGGCGCGTCTCCGAACACGACCAGCTACACCAGTACTTTCCCTAACACCAATGTCAGCGACAACGGGATCGCGAAAATCGACTACCACATCAACAGCAAGCACATGCTCAATGGCATGTTCTGGAACGGTAACTACACCGGAGTAGGAGAAGATCACGCCCAGGTGAGTCAAAACTTCTCAATTCCCGTTCCGATCAGCACGCGGTCGCTCGTCGCCACTTGGATCTGGACCGCCAGTTCCCGGCTGGTGAACGAGGCCCGGTTCGGCTGGAACGTAGTGAACTTCTATCAAGGCACGGGCGACAGCAGCATTCTCGCCGACGGCAGTGGGCTGACCGGTGGCAAGGGCTACGCCGTTAATACGGGCATAACCGCTGTGGGCGGTTTGCCGGATATCTCGATTAAGCCCTTTACTTACATCGGCGCCTGGCCCAACCGCCCGGGCGGCTTCTCGAACCCGTATTACGATGTACAGGACGCTCTCTCGTATTTGCGGGGTCGACACACCTTCAAGTTCGGCGGCGGGTTCACGAACATCGAGGTTAATACGATCGCCGGAAACACCTCCCGGGGCCGGATTGACTTCCTCGGCGGCCAAACTCCTCAAATCCCCAAAACAGCACAGAACCCTTTGGGGTCCACGGCCCTCGAAGACTTCTTCGCCGGAAATCCGACGAAGGGATTTCTCCTCGCCGGCCAGCGGTTCCGCACGGCCAACTCGAAGGCGTTTCAGGGATTTTTTCAGGACGACTGGCGCGTCGCCCGGAGATTCACGCTCAATCTGGGCCTGCGCTATTCGTACAATTCGCCGTTCCGAGAAATCAACAACCTCTATGGAAACTTCGATCCGGCGCGGGGAATGGTGCAGCAAGGTCAACCCTCGGTTGGCGATACTCTCATCCACCCCGACCGTAAAAACTTTTCGCCGCGCCTAGGCTTCGCCTGGGATGTTACGGGCAAGGGGACGACGGTCGTCCGGGGTGGGGGCAGTGTCATGTACTCGACGATCCCGGCAGGCACGTTCACGACCCAACTCGCGCTTCAGGACAGCACCGGAACCAGCATCGCCGCCGACCCGACCGGCGCTTGCACCACTCCTGTGACCATCGGAGTCCCTTGTCCGAAGACCTTTGGGGGCACCAACGTGCTCGCCAACTTCACTTACCCCGCTTCCGCGCTCCACTGGAATGGCGTAGTTTTTCCGGGAGGCGGCGGGATCAGCTGCACGGCCGACATCCCGTGCAACCTGATGGCGGTCGACCCGAATCTCAAGAACCCCTACGTCGCGAGTTGGAACTTCGGCATCCAGCACGCCTTCGCCAACAACCTCTCGCTCGAGGTCGGTTATGTTGGCAACGTCGGCGAAAGACTGATTCTCTTTAGGGACATCAATCAGGTCAATCCCGCCACGGGTGTCCGTCCGTACGCCGCGAACTTCCCCTACCTACAGTTCATCAATCAGGCGTCGAACGGCGCTTATTCCAACTACAACAGCCTACAGGTGACCCTGACCAAGCGGATGTCACACGGGCTTTCTTTCCTTGCCGGGTACACCTACGGCCATGGCCTCGACAATGGATCGCTGAATCGTTTTGGAACGCTTCCGCAGGACAGCCTGAATCCAGCGGCGGAGTACGCCTCGAGCGACTTCGACATCCGCCACCGCCTCACGCTTACGGCCAGTTACGAGATTCCCGGGCCGAAGGGCTTTGGCCAGTTGCTCAAAGGCTGGAAGCTCAACTCGATCCTAAACATTCAGACGGCCCAGCCGTGGATCGCGTTCGACGCCTCTAACAACAATTTCAGCGGGAGCTTCGATAAGTCCGATCGCTGGGACTTCTTCGGGAACCCGGCTGACTTTAAGTCTGGCTCGAGCTCCATTCCTTATTGCGGATTCGATACCCACGGCGTCCTGAGTTGCTCGGCACAATCCGGAGTCAGCGGCCTGGTGAGCGACCTACCCACGTCCCTGTTTCAACAGTGTGTGAAGGTGGCCCCCGACCTCAAAACGCTCAACCAAGGTGGCTGCTTCGTATCCGGCAACTCGGTGATGGTTCCTCCCAAGCAGGGAACCTTCGGGACGATGGGCCGGAACCTGTTCCGCGACACCGGCTTCAAGAACGTGGATTTTTCGGTATTCAAGACCTTTAAGTTCAAAGAGCGATACAACGCTACGTTCCGAGCCGAGATCTTCAATTTGTTCAACCACCCTATTATCTCCAACCCATATGGCGCATCGAACGGCTATGGAGGCGCATCGGGTGGAACCAATGACATGGGAACGCCCGCCACGTTCGGCTGCGGGTGTGCCACACCCGACGTGGCGGCCGGTAATCCGCTGGTTGGTTCGGGAAGCAGCCGCGTGATGCAACTAGGGTTGAAGTTCACCTTCTGAGGACTTCGCCGGTTCGAGGGGGACATTAATTCGTTCCCCCTCGAACACTTACCATCAAACCTAAGCGCGCAGAACGTTTCCTGCCCACAAAGGGCCAGGGTGAGCCTGCCCGGAATCGGCTTGACATTTACACGAAATCTGCTTGACATCGGGCGAGGCTGACAATATACTTCCGCCCAGGATATCCGAGTCTCGCCGTGCGGCGGGTACTCGTAAGCTGTAAGTGGGGGGAGTTCTGGCGAAAGGGGGAATCCGTACCTTTTTTCGGAATTCCAGTGCCGGCAACGGCGGTCTGAGGCTTCCGCTAACCCTGGGGTCTGTTCCCGCGGGGAGCGTTTGGTCTGCGTTCGAATAGGGGGCGCTAATGAAATTCTCGGCATCGAAAAATGCCTACTCCAGGAATAGCGTGTATCTTAGTGCCGTCCTGGGCATATTGCTATTCTCCTTCTCGTTGTTTGCGCAGGGTAATTTCGGCCGAATTCTGGGAACCATTACCGACCAGACCGGCGCGGTGCTGCCGGGAGTGGTCGTGCTGGTCATCGACACGGAGAGAGGCATCGCGCGAAACCTGGTCACCGATGCGGCCGGGGAGTTTGACGCTCCGAACCTGACTCCCAGTACCTACTCGGTCCGCGTCCAGGCGAAAGGGTTCAAGACGCTGGACCGTCCCAATATCGAGCTGGGAGTGGGCAAAGAGATTCGAGTGGATTTGACGCCGCAGCCCGGCGAGCAGTCTCAGACCGTCACCGTAGAAGCGGCCGCGCCGCTGGTTGACGCCACCAGCGCGACTCTGGGCGGGACGCTCAACAACGCGGACATCAACGACCTACCGTTGAATGGCCGAAACTTCCAAAGTCTGATGGGGCTGCGTCCGGGCGTCATGCTCCAGCCGGGCGGCTCGCCCTGGACTCAGAGCACGAACAACGTCCGGCCCGATGAAACCAGCTGGATGGTCGATGGAATCCTGAATGCCAATGCCTTCGATGCCCGCCCGGTAGCCGGGGCGTCGAGTCCCTTCACCGATGGTGCGACGATCCTGCCCATCGACGCCATCCAGGAGTTCAACCTCATGGAGAATCCGAAGGCGGAGTACGGAGGGAAGCCGGGTGCGGTGGTGAACGTGGGCATCCGGTCGGGCACCAACAGCTATCACGGCTCAGCATACGCGTTTGGCCGCAATGGCTCCTGGGATGCCCGCAACCTCTTCGACCCGGCTCCCAACCCGGTTCTGCCGGTAACGCTCGAGCAGTTCGGCGGGGTGGTGGGCGGGCCGATCAAGAAGGACAAACTCTTCTTCTTCGCCGGCTATGAGGGACTCCGTTCCTTCCTCGCCAACGCGATTGGCACAGCCGTGCCGTATACCGGCCCCGGACAGCAAGGGCCGGACACCAGAAACAGCATGGTGGATGCCATTAGTGCGCTCGAGGCCCACAACGTACCCGTGAGTCCCCTCAGCTTGAAGATCCTCGGGTGCACGGCGGGTGCGGCACCCACCTGCACCGGCGGCTACATCCAGAACGCGCCGTCGAACACCACACAGTATCTCAGTACCTTACCCAACACCAACACGAGCGACAACGGGATCACGAAAATCGACTACCACATCAACAGCAAGCACATGATTAACGGCATGCTGTACAAGTCGTCTTACGCCAGTACCGGCGAGGACTTCCCGATGGTGAATGCGGCCTGGGGGAACACGGTTCTGGAACCGGCGTGGACAACGTCCGGCAACTGGATCTGGACGGCCAGTTCCAGCGTGGTGAACGACTTTCGCGTGGGCTATAACCGCTTTGGCTTCTTCTTTCTCCCTAACGACACTGGCATCCTCGCCGACGGCAAAGGCTACCCCATCAATACCGGCATAACGAGTACAGGTGGGTTTCCTTCAATCGTCATTTACGGTTTCGGTGCGACTCAACTCGGGAGCCGGCGCGGCCGTCCCCTAGAGGCCTCCCCCAACCCGTACTACAATTTTCAGGACAATCTCTCGTACTTGAGGGGCAAGCACGCTATCAAGTTCGGCTTCGACTTCTCCCATATCGAGGGCGACTCCAACCCGCACGACACACGGGGCCGGATCGATTTCCAGGGCGCCCAGGTTTCTCAGATCACATGTCCCTCCCAGGATCCAACCCAGCCAAAGCCAGTGCCCTGTTCTAGTCCCCTCGAAGACTTCTTCGCCGGGCTTCCGTCACGCGGACAGCAGCTCGTCGGCACGCCGGCCGTTCAAGTGACGATCAAGCAGTACGCCCTGTTCGCCCAGGATGACTGGCGTATCGTTCCCAGGGTCATGCTCAACCTCGGCCTGCGCTACTCTTACGCAACGCCCTTCCACGCGGCCAATAACCTACTGGGTAACTTCGATCCGACCTCGACCTTCGGATTGGTTCAGCAGGGTCAAGCATCGGTCGGCGATTATCTCTGGCACCCCGATCACAAAAACTTCTCTCCGCGCGTGGGTTTTGCCTGGGATATCACAGGCAAGGGAACCACTGTGTTACGGGCCGGAGCGGGCATCTTTTACTCGATGTTCAGCGTAGCCCCGTTCACGGGGAATCCCGGGATCGCGAACGTCGGTGGAACCAGCATCGCCACGGTGCCAACGGGCGCCTGCACCACGCAAGTGACCGTCGGGGGCCCTCCTTGTCCGCAGACTTTTGGCGGTACGATCACCACCGGCACCGCCTTGGTTCCCAGCTCGAACCTCAATTGGAATGGCGTTGTGTTTCCGTCAGGTGCGGGCTTATATTGCATGGCCCCCAAAAACCGGTGCAGCATCGGGAGCGTGGACCCAAATCTCCGCACCCCCTACGTCGGAACGTGGAATGTCGGTATCCAGCACTCCTTCAGCAACAACCTGTCTTTGGAAGTCGGCTATGTCGGCACTCACGGCGACAATCTGATTGGCAATGTCGACCTCAATCAGCCCAATCTCGCTACGGGCGTCACGCCCTACGGGGCCAAATTCCCCTACCTGCAGTTCATCAACCACGTGGAAAATTATGCTTATTCCAACTACAACAGCCTGCAGACGACCTTGACTAAGCGGCTTTCCCACGGGTTTAACTTCACCGTCGGCTACACCTACGGACACGGCCTCGACAATGGCTCGTTGAATCGTTTCGCCGGGCAACCGCAAAACAGCCTGAATCCGGCTGCGGAGTATGCGAGTAGCGACTTCGACATCCGGCACCGCGCCACCTTCACGGCGAGCTACGAGATTCCCGGGCCGAAGGGGTACGGCCAGTTGTTACATGGGTGGAAGCTCAACACCATTGTGACCTTGTCGGGCTCCCAGCCGTGGAACATAATCGACGGGGGGGATAATTTCAGCGGGAGCAAGGAAAATACCGACCGTTGGGATTTCTTCGGGAACCCATCCGATTTCAAGGCCACGTCGAGCTCCATTGCCTATTGCGATTTCACTCAGACGCCCGTGACCTGCTCGAAAACATCCGGGGTTAGCGGTATCGTAAGCGTGCTCCCCTCGTCGTTGGCTAACCAGTGCACGAAGTTTGCCTCCGACCCCGCCCATCTCGCTTCGCTGGCCGCCAGCGGTTGTTATGTATCCGGCAATTCGGTGATGATACCCAACGCGATGGGCAGTTACGGCACCATGGGCCGGAACATCTTCCGCGACGCGGGCTTCAAGAACGTGGACTTCTCCGTGTTCAAGACGTTCAGCTTCAAGGAGCGGTACAGCGCCACGTTTCGGGCAGAGTTCTTCAACTTCTTTAATCACCCGATCATCGCTAATCCATTCGGCTCTGTGAATGGCTACGGAGGGGGCAGCGACCCTTCGAGCGGAACCACGTTCGGCTGCGGGTGCACCACGCCGGATATCGCGGCCGGCAATCCGGTCGTCGGGTCGGGAAGCAGCCGCCAGATCCAACTCGGGTTAAAGTTGACCTTCTGATCCTCCGGAGGAATCTGCCGAGCGGTTGGCAAACGGGTGGAAGATATGCACCCAGCCGCTCGGCGCTCCACGGAAGGCAGCTGTCTCGGCCAGCGCAACTCCTTTACGGTTGATTGCCGCTTGCTCTCAAAACCGTGTGCCGAGGTTCGTCCCGGTGCGTTGAGAGAGGCCGGAGCCTTCCGACATACCGCTATTCCGTACGGGCACTACAGACTTCTTGTTACTTACCCACCATGTGGACCGCGTCTCGTTCGCCTTCGGTACAGACGTACTCTCCGATCTCGTCATGGGGCGCCAGATCCGCTACTCTTTTGATGATCCACGGCTTCGTGTAAGCGCCCGGATCCTCCACCGTGAATTCGATGTCCAAATGCCCGAGATCGGGGCGGCGAAGGCGCTCAGTCACGTGCAGCTTTTCCGTGTGCGGATGACCCTGGTTGTCGAGCCAGGTTTTATCGTTGAAACCGATTGTGTCGATCACCAGGGTGTCTCCTTCCCAGTGGCCGATCGAGTGTCCCATCCAATTTGGATTCAGTTCTTTCGGGTGGGAGCGTCCGTCCAGATAGACGGTGCGGTGGCTGGGGATATCGTCCTCGAAGAGCATCACCAGGCGAGCCGTGGTTTGGACCAGCTCATACGGGAATAATGCTCCGGCCGCCGTGATGCCCCGCGTCAGGCAATGCGCCCCCGGCGCGTCTTTCGAGTTGCTGGCCACGCGCTCCTCAAAGAGTTTCTCCGCCCATGGCAGAGGCTCCGGCTTGCCCGGGTCCACGGTCCTCTGCGCGTACCAGACGCCGGTCAGGTCCGGTTGGCCTTGCGGTGTGCGAGGCGTCGGCCCGGAGGGTGTTTCGTGGGGAGTGAGTTGATCAATCCGGAACTCGCGGCCGTCTCCCAACGTTCCCAACTGGAAATCGATGAGATGGATATCTAGACGCACGGTTTGCCCGGCTCCAACCTTGACGTTTTGCTGGGCGTACGGGTTGAAGCCGGGCACCAAAACTAGCAGGTTATAGACGCCGGCGGGCACCTGTGCGAGCGTATAGCTGCCCCTATCGGAGCTGGCGGCCTTGTAGACCGCATTTGTGGTCGTGTTGGTCGCTTGAACCGGAGCCTTCGCAACCTTGTCACCGCCCAAGTCGAGCACGGTGCCGGTGATAGTGCCGGCGTTTTGAGCGAACGCCGCGGTGGCCAATAGGAACACAAGGAGTGTTTGCATATGAATCCGGTTGCGTCACGGCTGGTGATCCGAGGCGTTTCCGCGTCTTACTGCTTCGCCGCAGGCAGGTCGTACCGCTTGTTGCCTAGGCTCACTGGGTGCGGGTCACCGCGGTGGCAGGTCCAGCAGGTTACTTCCTGGTCTCCAACGGGGAACACGCCCGTACCGGGAAAATTGGCGTTAATCTGCCGCACCAGCATGATCATCTTGCGCCCGATATCCTTGCGGGGGTTAGCGTCGGTCTCCAGCGGCTTTCCGCCGCCGTGGCAGTAGCCGCAGTCTACGTTGAGCGCGTCGCGGAACTCGCCCATCAGCGATTCGGCGCCGTGCACGTGCGTGTCCGG
>Ga0306920_100002318_pt1 | contig 24079 bp, 22 predicted proteins | sample flu12Cox44000170_FD_204666 | JGI IMG/M metagenome (GOLD analysis project Ga0306920, IMG submission 204666) | Lab enrichment of tropical soil microbial communities from Luquillo Experimental Forest, Puerto Rico - flux4day.12C.oxic.44.000.170 (v2)... | ecosystem: Environmental > Terrestrial >...
CACCTGGCTCCGGCAGCTCATGGAGTCCCAGAAGGAGATGAAGGACCCGAAGGAGTTCCTGGATACCGTCCGCCTCGACCTCTTCCCCGACGAGGTCTACGTCTTCACGCCGCGCGGCGACGTCAAGGCGCTGCCCGAAGGGTCCACCCCCATCGATTTCGCCTACGCCGTCCACACCGACGTGGGCCACCATTGCGTGGGGGCCAAGGTCAACGGCAAGCTCGTCCCCCTCCGCTACACCCTGCGCCAGGGCGACATCGTGGAGATCGTCAGCTCGCCTACGCAGCATCCGAGCCGCGACTGGCTCAAGATCGTCAAGTCGAGCCGCTCCCGGGCCAAGATCAACCAGTGGCTCAAGGTCGAGGAGCGCGCGCGCTCCCTCGAACTCGGCCGTGAGCTCTTCGACCGCGAGGCGAAGAAGTACCGCCTGGTCCCGGCGACTCTCCTCGGCTCCGATGAGCTCAAGAAGCTCCTCGCCGAGATGGGCTATGCCTCGGCCGACGATCTGCTCGCCTCTATGGGCTACGGCAAGGCGTCTGTCCATCAGGTGCTGGGCAAGCTCGCCCCCGCCGTGGTGCGGGAGCACGACCAGGTGCCCGAGACCAAGCCGCAGAAGACGGCCAAGAAGAACGAAGGTGCCGTGCGCATCCGCGGGGTGGACGATCTGATGGTGCGTTTTGGCAAGTGCTGCTCGCCGGTGCCGGGGGACGGCATTGTCGGGTTCATCACGCGGGGGCGCGGGCTCACCGTGCACGCGCGAGATTGCCTCACCGTAGTGAAGAACGTGCTGGACAAGGAACGCCTGCTCACCGTGGAGTGGGACGGCGAGAGCGCGGAGCCCGCCAAGCGTCCCGTCAAGATTGCCGTGTACATCGGCAAGGATCGTCCCGGCCTTCTCGCCGAGATCACTGCGGCCATCTCGTCGCGGCAGGGGAACATCACCAAGGCCGAGATCACCGTCACCGACGACCGGAAGGGCATCAACCACTTCGTCATCGAGGTAGAGAATCTCCACCAGCTCCAAAGCATCATGCAGGCCATCCGCGAGGTGAAGGACGTCATCAACGTGGAGCGAGTCCGGGGCTTGTGACGCACGCGGAGTTCGAGAGCCTCGTCGAGCGGGCCCTGGGCAGCCTGCCCCGCCAGTTCAAGGAGAAGATCAGAAACGTCGCGGTGGTGGTGGAGGACTGGGCTGACGACGAGACACTCGACGAGCTCGGCATCGAGCCGCCCGACACGATCTATGGTCTCTACCGCGGCACCGACATCACCCGGCGCGATTCCTCGTATGGCAACGTGCTCCCCGATACGATTCACATTTATCAGGGCCCCATCGAGGAAGACTGCGTCGATGTCGACGAGATGGCCGAGCTCGTACGGGACACCGTGATCCACGAAATCGGGCACTATTTCGGCCTCGATGACGAAACCATGGAAGGTATAGAGCAGGGCGAATAAGCGCAACGCGTGGTAAGAGAAGACCCTCTCCGCTGTTCTAGCCGTGTCGTCTAACCTTTTCCCTTGACAGCAGTTTCAATTGTTCGTATGTTTTCAGCGTACGCTGAAACATATGGAACAAGTGAAACGATGGAGAACACGCAGGGAATCAGGCGATCGGCGGCCCAGCGGCTTCGGGAGCTGTTCCCCAAGGCCGTGTCCTGGGAAGAGTCGGCTGGCCCGAAGGTTCGAGGGCAACAGGCCGATCTGCTGGTGAAATTCAAGCTCGCCGGACAGGACCATACGTTGCTCCTCGAAATCACTTCCGTGGGGCAGCCCCGTCAGATCCGGGCAGCCATTACCCGCCTGGGCGAGTTGCGCGCCGAGATGGACGGCGTCTACCCGGTGGCAGTGGCGCAATACATCAGCTCTCAGGGCGCGGCGCTCCTGAAGCGGAACGGTCTCGGCTATCTCGATCTCTCGGGCAACTGCTTCCTCAATTTCGACAACGTCCTCATCGAGAAGGAAGGCAAGCCCAATCTCCGCCCGTCGACGCGCCCCCTCAAGGCGCTCTTCGCTCCCCGGGCGACGCGCGTCGTGCGCGCGCTTCTCGTGGAGCCCAGTCACCTCTGGCGCCTCGACGAGCTGGCCCGGGCGTCCCAGGTCAGCCTTGGGCACGCGCACAACGTGCTCAAGCGCCTGGGCGATCTCGCGTGGGTGGAGCGCGGCGAGCAACAGCGGATCGTCCTCTCGAAGCCGGCCGACCTCCTCGACGCATGGGTCGATGCCTACACCTATCGTCTGAACGGCATCGCGACCTATTTCTCGCCGGAGCGCATCACGCGGAAGCTGGTGGGCGAACTGGCGCGGGCGGGGCAGGACGCGGGCAGGCGCCTCGCCTTCACGTTGCACGCGGGAGCCGCCCTCGTCGCCCCCAACGTGCGCTTCCCCGCCATCCACTGCTACGTGGAGGGCGATCCCGAACCTATCGCCCGCACCGTGGGGCTTCGCCCCGGCGAAGACGAGGGCAACGTCTACCTCATGACTCCGTACGATCCTGGGGTCTTTCACGCGCCCATCATCAAGAGCGGCATTCCCGTGGTCTCCTTGCCCCAGCTCTACGTGGATCTTTACCACTACGAGCGGCGAGGCCGCGAGCAGGCGGCGCACATCCGCCGTGAGGCCATGGGGTTCTAGGCGTACTCACGCCGCACCCGGAGGAGGTGAGTCGACAATGGCGAAGAAGAAGGCGGCAAAGAAGAGCGCGAAGCGGAAGAAGGCCACGAAGCGGCGCTAGCGCCGTCGAGCCGTACGATTGCAGAGGAAAGGGGGTGACTTCCTAATGGCGAAGAAGAAGAAGGCGGCCAAGAAGAAGAAGAAGTAGTGTGTCTGGCCGGTGGGAGGTGGCGGCCTTCGACCGGCGAACATCACACTGCAGCAGGACCTAGCGGGGGGTGGCGACACCCCCCGCTGTGTTCTTGGGACGAGAGACTAGAGGACCTTGGTCACCTTGCCCGCCTTGAGGCAGCGCGTGCAGACGCGAAGACGCTGGACGAGGCCTCCCGACCCGACCTTGCCGCGCAGCGAGACGAGGTTGGCCATCCACCGCCGCTTAGTGACGTTGTGGGCGTGGCTGATCTTGTGGCCGACGGACGGGCCTTTCCCGCACACATCGCAACGCTGAGCCATGCTGGACTCCTTCGGGAGATCTGTGTCGGTTTGCCGGACGCGAGGCCCTTTTATAGCATGATCGTGTGAGCGGAGCAACGAGTTGAGTCCCGCGCGAGGCAAGACCGGGCGTACTACCGCGCCGGTCGCGTCGTCGGCCGCGCCTGAGACGTCCCTGGCCGATCTCCCCAACGTCGGGCCCCAGCGGGCCAAGCTCCTCGCCAAGCTCGGCCTTGTCTCCGTCGAGGACGCGCTCGTCCGTCATCTCCCGACTCGGCACGAGGACCGAAGCCAGATCCTGCCTCTCGGACGGATCAGCGTGGGAGAGGGACGCACCGGCGCGGGCACCATCGCGGGCATCAGCCCACCACCCCGAGGACGCAGCCGCATGCCCCTCGTGGTGACGATCCGTGATGCCAGCGGCTTTCTCAACTGCGCCTGGTTCAACCAGGCCTATCTCGCCCGCGTCTTCAAGCGTGGCCAGCGCCTGATCGTCCATGGCAAGGTGCAGCCTTACGGGCGCGGGCCCCTCCAGATGCTGGTGAAGGACTACGAGGTGGTGGAGGACGGCGAGGACGAGCCGTTGCACGCAGGAAGGCTGGTGCCCGTCTATCCGCTCACCGAGGGGCTGGGGCAGCGGCCGCTCCGCCGGCTCATGAAGCGGCTCGTCGATGGCTGGGCGGATCGTCTCGAGGATCCGCTGCCCGCGCGCATCCGCGCAGCCCGCGAGCTCGTCCCGCTCTCCCACGCGGTCGCCGCCGCGCATTTCCCGGAGACCGAGGCGGAACTGGCGGCGGCGCGGCGCCGCATGGTCTTCGACGACTTCTTTCTCCTCGAGATCGGGCTCGCTATCCGCCGTCAGCGAGAAGGACGGCGCCGCGGCCTCGCCATGAATCCCGCGGGCGCGCTGGTGCGCCGTCTCCGCTCCTCGCTCCCGTACCGCCTCACCGCGGCCCAGGAGCGTGTGTGGGGAGAGATCCGCACCGACATGGCCGCGCCCTACCCCATGAGCCGGCTCCTGCAGGGCGACGTCGGTTCGGGCAAGACGGTGGTGGCGGCTCTCGCCGTGCTGACGGCCATCGAGGCGGGCTACCAAGCGGCGCTGATGGCTCCTACCGAGATCCTCGCCGAGCAGCACGCTCTCACCCTCGGCCGCCTCCTCGAGCCGCTGGGCGTGCGCGTTGCCCTCCTCACGAGTGCCGTCAAGGGGAAGGCGAGAGAAGGCGGCATGACGGCCGTGGAGAGTGGAGAAGCAGGCTGTGTCATCGGCACCCACGCCCTCGTGCAGGGCGGAGTGCGATTCAAGCGCCTCGGCCTAGCCGTCGTCGACGAGCAGCACCGCTTCGGGGTTGCTCATCGCGCCGCGCTGCGCGGCAAGGGCGACAGCCCGGACGTGCTCGTGATGACGGCCACGCCCATTCCTCGCACCCTCGCCCTCACCCTTTACGGGGACCTCGATGTGTCCGTGCTCGACGAGCTCCCCCCCGGCCGACGGCCCGTGGTCACGGTGGCGCGAGGCGAGGGCAAGCGGCGGCAGATCTACGATTTCCTGCGCGCGCAGATCTCCGAGGGTCGGCAGGTGTACGTCGTCTGTCCTCTCGTGGAGGAATCCGAGGTCTCCGACCTTCGGGCGGCCACTGAGATGGCGGAGCGCCTCCAACGCGACGTGTTCTCCGAGCGACGGGTGGGCCTTCTGCACGGCCGCCTGGGCTTCGCTGAGAAGGAGCGCGTCATGCGCGAGTTCACGGATGGTGCCCTTCATCTGCTCGTCTCCACCACCGTCATCGAGGTCGGCATCGACGTGCCCAACGCCTCCGTCATGCTCATCGAGCACGCTGAGCGCTTCGGCCTCTCCCAGCTCCACCAGTTGCGTGGCCGGGTGGGCCGCGGTCCGTGGAAGAGCTACTGTATCCTGCTCACGGCCGCCGCCTCCGAGGAGGCCCGCCGGCGCATCGACGCCATGACCTCTACCAACGACGGCTTCCGGATCGCCGAGGCCGATCTCGAGCTCCGGGGGCCCGGGGACTTCTTCGGCACGCGGCAGTCAGGGCTTCCAGAGTTCCGAGTGGCGGATCTCCTGCGCGACGGCGCCATGCTGGAGGAGGCGCGACGCGAGGCCTTCGCCCTCGTCCAGGCCGATCCCAAGCTCCTCGCCCCGGAGCATCGCGCCCTGCGCGCCGCGCTCCTCACCCGCTGGCGCGGCAAGATCGACCTGGCCGGCGTCGGCTGATGCGTGTGCTCGCGGGAGCGCTCAAGGGGCAGCACCTCGTCACGCCCAAGGGACGCACCACCCGCCCCACGGCGGACCAGGTGCGGATCGCTTGCCTCGATACCCTCATGCCCTATCTGGAAGGACCGTTCCTCGATCTCTTCGCGGGCGCGGGCGGGGTCGGCATCGAGGCGCTCTCGCGCGGAGCCCCCTCGGCGGTGTTCGTGGAGCGCGATCGACTCGCGGCGATCGCCCTCGACGAGAACGTCGCGCGGCTCGGACTCGGCGAGCGGGCCCGCGTGCTCCGACAGGACGTCACGCGCGCCCTGGCCCTCTTGGAACGTGAGGAACGGACCTTCGGAGTGGTCTTTCTCGACCCGCCCTACGATTCGCCCGACGGCGCCGCCGCGTTGACCAGGGTGGCGCAGGGCCACTGCCTCCTTCCCGGAGCCGTGGTGGTCGCGCAGCACGCCACGAAGGCGCCGTTGCCCGCCGCGCCCGGCCGTCTCGAGCACTGGAAGGACCGCCGCTTTGGGGAGACCACCTTGACTTTCTTTCGCCGCGGCGCGTAGAGTGAGCCTGCTTTTTTTCGACCTCCTCACGACGAGCACGCAGGGGGAACCGTGGGCAAGCGGGCTGTGTATCCGGGCATGTTCGATCCCATGCACAATGGTCACCTCGACCTCATCGAGCGCAGCACGCGCATCTTCGACGAGCTCATCGTGGCCGTGGTGGCCAATCCGTCCAAGCAGCCGCTCTTCGACGTAAAGGAGCGGCTGGAGATGATCGACGAAGCGACGGCGGGGATGGGGCGGATCCGCATCACCTCCTTCGACGGCCTCCTCATCGATCTCGTCCACCGCGAGCAAGCCGACTGCATCATCCGCGGGATCCGCGCGGTGTCGGACTTCGAGTACGAGTTCCAGATGGCCCTCATGAACCGGAAGCTCCGCCACACGGTGGAGACGGTGTTCCTGATGCCCCACGAGCGCTACACGTACATCTCCTCGCGATTGATCAAGGAGGTGGCGTCGCTCGGGGCCGCCGTGACGGGCATGGTGCCGCCCGTCGTCGAGGAGCGCCTGAACGACAAATTCTCCAGAAAGTAGGTCTCGGCATGCTCGCTGATCGCCTCAAGACCCTCCAGCCGTCTCCCACGCTCGCCATGCAGGCCAAAGCCAAGGCTATGCGCGCGCAGGGGATCGACGTCATCTCCTTCGGAGCGGGGGAGCCCGATTTCGATACTCCGCGCCACATCAAGAACGCAGCCATCCAGGCCATGGAAGCCGGCCAGACCAAATATACGGAGGTGGGGGGCATTCCCGAGCTGCGCGCGGCCGTGCGCCACAAGCTCAAGCGCGATCTCGGGCTTGAGTACACTTCCGACGAGGTCACCGTGTCCTGCGGCGCCAAACACACCCTCTACAACATCGTCATGTCGCTGGTGAATCCGGGCGACGAGGTGGTGATTCCCAGCCCGTTCTGGGTGTCGTATCCCGAGCAGGTGCAGCTCCTAGGCGGCGTGGCGGTTTCCGTGGCCACCTCGGAGTCCACGGGCTTCGATCTCGATCCCGCCGCCGTGCGCCGCGCGGTGACGCCGCGGACGAAGATCGTCGTGCTCAACAGCCCGGGTAATCCCACGGGCGCCGTATTCTCCGCGGCTGCCTTGAAGGACGTCGGGGAGCTCGCAGTGGAGCGTGGCTTCTGGATCGTCTCCGACGAGTGCTACGAGGCCCTCACCTACGAGGGGCGCCACGTGTCCATTGCCTCGCTCTCTCCGGAGATCAAGGCGCGCACCCTCGTGGTCAACACCTGCTCCAAGGCCTACGCCATGACGGGCTGGCGCCTCGGTTACGCCGCGGGACCCAAGCCCATCATCAAGGCCATGACCGACGTACAGAGCCAGGTCACCTCGAATCCCACCTCCATCGCGCAGTGGGCGGGGATCGAGGCGCTCGCCGGGCCGCAGGATGAGATCGCCAAGATGGTGGGCGAGTTCGATCGACGGCGGCGGTTCATCGTAGGCGCCCTCAACGCCATCCCCGGTGTCACCAGCGTGATGCCCAAGGGCGCCTTCTACGTGTTCCCGAACGTCTCTGCGCTCTTCGGCAAGCGCTGGAAGGGCGGTATCCTCAAAGGCTCGAGCGACGTGTGCGCCTTCCTGCTCGACGAGGCGCGCATCGCCACCGTAGCCGGCATCGACTTCGGCTCGGATGCCCACATCCGCCTGTCCTATGCTACCGGGCTCGAGACCATCAAGGAAGGCATGAGCCGCATGGCGGCGGCGGTAGGGAGGCTCGAGGGATGAAGATCGAAGGCTCGCACGACATACCGGCACCGCGCGAGCGGGTGTGGAAGGCGTTTCTCGACCCGGCCATTCTCGCCCGCACACTTCCGGGCTGCGAGGGATTGGACGAGATCGGCCCCGGCGAATACAAGGCGAAGGTGAAGGTCGGCGTGGCTGCCATCAAGGGTTCTTTTGATGGGAAGGTCCGACTCTTCGATCTGGAGCCGCCCAACCGCTACAAAATGGCCCTGGAGGGGAGCGGCGGTCCCGGCTTCGTCCGTGGTGAGGCGGCCATGGAGCTTTCGGACATCGAGGGCGGCACGCGCGTCAGCTACAGCGCGGACGTGCAGGTGGGCGGCCTCATCGCCAGCGTGGGCCAACGAATGCTCGGCGGCGTGAGCAAGATGATGCTCGATCAGTTCTTCAACCGCATGTCCGAGACGCTCACCCAGGCGGCCTGAGCCGAGCGAACGGGGTTGCCTTCGCGCCGGCGCCTCGTCTTCGGCGCCCTCCTCCTCCTGGCCTTCTTCCCTATCGCGGCGGAGGCCGCGGTCGGCGCCGAGTGCGCCGGACCGGGCGGTTCGGGGCCTTCTCACTGTCTCTATCGCTCCCTCATGCCGAGCACCGGCATCGTGGCCGACTGCCGGAACGATGGCGACTGCCGCATCGGCTACTACTACGGCGAGCCCGAGCAGGCGACGTGGTTCACTCCGCCTCCCGGCATGACGACCATGCCGCGCCCCAACGTCATCTGGCTCAGCGCCACCTTTGCGGAAGCGCGGATCGGCTGCGGGCGGACGTGCAGGTGGAGCTACTTCTTCGAAGCGAGGCGGCGCCAGCTCTCCGCGCCGCGGCGGGACGTTCTCCAGGCGGACCACCGTCGTCTCCTCATGGCGCAGGGGGAAGGTCGCGCGTTGGCCATCCGGCAGATCTTTTCGGGACGCGAGGTGCTTCGCATCGAACGTGACTGGGCGCCTGGACTCAGCGTGGCGGAAGCGATCACGCAGATCCGTTTCGAGACCGACGGCCGGCTTTCCTTTACCTGGTTCGCGGGCACCGCGCGAACACCGGTGAGCGAGCGCGTGACCGTACCGAGCCTGGCCCGCTAGGTCCGGCCACTGAGCCGTGCACGGGGCGTGCCCGCGGTGATCAAGAAGCGCATCTCCGCCGGCACGTGAGCCGGCAGAGCGTGGAAAGGCCGCCTTCAGACCGCCGCGGCGGCCAGGGGACGGCGAAGCGCCAGGGTCAGAGGAACAGTGACGAAGACCATCGTGCCCACGATGGTCAGGGCAAGAGGGACGCCGCCCCAGTCGCTCACCACGCCGTAGACCGACGGCGACAGCGCGGAGGCGCCGATGCCCAGGGTGTAGAAGACGGCGTAGCTTCGCGCCTTCCGGTCGCTCTCGACGAGGTCGGCGACGGTGCCGTAGAGCACGGACGACGTGCCGTTCAGCGCGATCCCCAGCGCGGGGAGCAGGGCGAGGGCGGGCACGAGGGGGAGCGCCAGCAGCAGGAGAATCCCCGCGCCTGTGGCCGTTTCCGTGACGATCACGGTGCGGATCACACCGAGGCGCTCTGCCAGCACCCCGCAGGCGAACTTGCCCGCCGCGCCCCCCGCGAAAACGAGCATCAGCGCGAAGCCGACCGCCCGCACCGTCGACCCCTTGGCGATGAGCAGGAAAGGGAGGAAGGTCAGGAAACCCGTTCGCGTCGACGAGTCGATCACTTGGATGAGGGACAAGGCCTGGAAGCCGCGCACATCGCGGATGCCCCAGTCCGAGCCCGAGACGCGGTCGGCCTTGTCCAACGGGACCGGCGCGTGGCCGATCCGGAGATTGGCGAGAGCGAGGAGCACGACCGCCGCCGCCACGAGTCCGACAACTGCGTAACTTCCGACGGCGCCGCGCCACCCGAGCCACGGCACGGCGAAGGCCACCGCCGCGGGGACCGCGACCTTGCCGAGATCGCCGGAGAAGTTGTAGGTGCCGAGGGCCGTGCGTCGTCCTCCGGCGTCGTAGACGTTCGACACCAATGTAGAGGATAGCGGATGCTGCACGCCCGAGCCGAGCCCGGCCACGAGGAGGCAACCGAGGAGCGCCAGGTAGCCTCCCGTGAAGCCGGCGGCGATGAAGCCAAGCGCGGTGGCCGCCGTGCCCGCGGCGAGGAGGCGTGCCTCGCCCCAGCGTTCGGCGAGCAGTCCCGCGGGGATCTGGAAGGCGGCCATGGCGCCGCTGTACACCGTGCGGAGGAGACCGACCTGAGCGAAGGAGAGGCCGAACTCGCGGGCCCACACGGGAAAGAGGACGTACAGGATGTCGGCGAAGCCATCGTGTACGAAATGCGTGCCGCAGGCGGTGCCGAGGACGGCGCGGGCTCGGCGCATGTGCCCGATTGTGTCATAGACGTTACGACGGTGCTAGCGACCCCGCCCCTCTTCCCCTCCAAGGGTCATGCACGTACTGGAGACCCGCGCCACCAGCGACTGCTTCTCGTCGTATACAGCGCAGTCGACGAGGCCCACCGTGCGGCCGCTCTTTACGAGCTGGTCGGTGGCCGCGATCTTACGCGGCCACAGCATCTTCGTCACCGCGTTCCTCCTATCGCCACGCGCCGGCCCTGACGGCCGCGGCTATGGTCAGCCCAAACACGATCAGGGCGGCGGCCATGGCGGCGAAGATGCCCCACAGCCCCCAGCCGAGCCAGTAGCCTGCGATCCAGCCTCCCGCCGCGGCCACGAGCAGGCGCAAAAATCCCGCGGCGAGCGGCCAGCCGAGGCGGCCCGCACCCTGCGAGGCGAAGTACAGCGCGAGCCCGAGACCGAAGAAGCCGTAGAACGGACCTACCGCTAAGAGATACGTGATGCCCACGGCCTGCGCCTGCGGATCCGACGTAAAGAGCCCCAGCCAGATCCGGGGAAAGGCGGCGGCGAGCAGGCCGATCGATGCGGTAACTCCGGCCGCGATCCCGGCGCCCGTCCACGCCACGCGCTCCGCTCGCGCGATCTGCCCGGCCCCGACGTTGGTGCCGACCATGGCCACGAGGGCCGAGCCCATGCCGAACACGAGGGGGATCTGCAGATACTCGAGCCGCGCCCCCATCCCATAGCCGGCCAGGGCGAACGTGCCGAAGGGGCCCACCAGTCCCGTCATCAGGACCACCGTGAGGTTGGTGAGGATGGTATTGACGGAGCCTGGAGCACCCACGCGGAGGATTTCCCAGAAGAGCGCGCCCCGGATCTGGAGACCGCGAAAGGTGAGGCGCACGGCGCTCCACGGCGAGGCGAGATAGCCGAGGAGGACGAGGCTCGCCAGCCCGAAGCCAACGAGGTTGGCGGTGGCCGTGCCCGCCACGCCCAGTCTCGGGAAGGGACCCCAGCCCATCACGAGGGCGGGGGCGAGTCCGAGGTAGACGAAGGCAGAAGCAGTGGTCACGGCTGCGGCCAGCGCCATGGTCCCCGTGCCCCGGACGATGCTCGAGAGCGTATTGAGGAGCCAGACCACGACGGCGCCCCCGAAGATCACGTGTGAGTAGACCAAGGCTGCCTCGAGGGCGGCGCCCTGCCCACCCATGAGCCGGTAGAGGGCTGGGCCGCCAAACAGCAGCAGCACGGTGAACAGCGAAGCCATGCCCAGGGCGATGAGGACAGCATGCGCGGCCAAGCTCTCGGCCTGACGCTGACGGCCTGCTCCCAGGGCCCGCGCCACAGCAGAGGCCACCCCGCCGCCCATGCCTCCTGCGGACATGGTCTGCATCAGCATGACGAGCGGGTACACGAGCGACACGCCGGCCAGCGCGTCGGGGCCGAGCCATCCCACGAAGACGGCGTCCATGGTCGTCACCACCGCCTGTAGCACCATCACGAGCACGTTGGGGGCGGCGAGCCAGAGCAGGGTGGAGGCGACGGGAGCTTCGAGGAGCCGCCGGGTGCGGGCAGCCATGGGTGGAAGGCTGGCGACGGGGTTGGCGACGAGAGCGGTCGAGGCCATGACTTGTAAAATAATAGTGACTTGCTTTTTTGTCAAGCTTTCGCTACCCTGGAGACATGCCGAAGATCTACGGGCAGCGCTGCCCGGTGGCCAAGACCCTCGAAGTGGTGGGCGATCGCTGGACGCTCCTCGTGGTGCGCGATCTCCTTGGAGGCGCTCGTCGGTTCCGCGACCTCCAAGCCGGCCTGCCCGGCCTGGCCCCCAACATCCTGTCCGAGCGGCTCAAGCTCATGGAGGAGCACGGCCTGGTGAGCCGCCGCTTCTACTCCGACCATCCGCCGCGAGCCGAGTACGAGCTGACGGACAGGGGGCGCGAGCTCGGGACGGTGGTCGGCGCCCTCGCGGCCTGGGGAACCCGTCACGTGGACAAGGAGGCTCGCCTCGTCCACGGCGAATCGGGGAAGGAAGTTCGGCTCGGCTACTTCCGCGCTGACACGGGCGAGCGCGTCCCGTCCAGCTCGATCCGCGTCAGGCGAGGCTCTTCAGGAAGTCGCCGACCGCGCGGTTGAAGGCCTCCGGCTGATCCCGGTTGCCGAAGTGCCCGGCAGGTGAGAGCAGCGCGAAGGTGGACTGCGGGATTCGTCGCTGGATCTCCCGCATGGGGCCGAGCGAGGGGTCTTCGTCGCCACACACGAGCAGGGTGGGCACGCGGATCTCGCCCAGCCGATCCGTGATGTAGTCCATCTGCAGGAGCGCCCGTAGCGAGTTGGCGTATCCGATGGGCGTGAGCATGCGGTAGAAATCGAAGATCTCCTTCCGCGCCGAGGGGTCGAGCTTGATCCGGCCCGACACGTTCGGGTTGGAGGCGATGGCGAACTCAGCCATGGCGTCCATCCCGCCGCTCAGCGTCACCTCGATACTCTTGGCCCGCATCACGATGTTGTCCACACCCAGGGGCAGCCCCGAGGCCGACGACGAGTCGACGATGATGAGCGCGCGCACCCGCTCGGGGTGGGCGAGGGTGAAGCGGGTGGAGATTCCCGCGCCGAGGGAGAGGCCGCCCACGATGGCCCGCGGGATTCCGAGATGATCCATCAGGTCGTGGAGGTCCCATGTCCAGTGTCCGAAGGTGACGTGGCGCGGGTCCGGCGGGCTGTCGGAGCGCGCGTGCCCGCGCGGCTCCCAGAGGATGAGCCGATGGTGAGCGGAGAGCGCGTCGATGTTCGGCTCCCACATCCCCGCGTTGCCCCCGATGCCGTAGGCGAGGAGGATCGGTTCGCCGGCACCGTGCTCCTCGAAATAGATCCTGACGTCGTCGCGAGTGATGGCATGGGGCATGGGCGTCCTCCCCTCTCGTTTGTGGTAAAAGTGGCTCCTATGGAACGGTCGTTCGCCCAGGAAGTCAAGAAGCTGCAGCTCGGCCAGGGTCAGGTGCTCCGGGGTGAGGGCATCCTCGCTATCACCAAGGCGCTCCTGCAGTCGGGTGTGTCCTACGTAGGTGGCTATCCGGGCGCACCCGTCTCTCACCTCCTCGACGTCATGGCCGACGCCAATGAGTCCTTGCTCAAACCCATGGGGGTCTACTTCGACGCCTCGGCGAGCGAAGCCTCCGCGGCGGCTCTGCTCGGCGCGTCGATCAACTATCCCATGCGTGGGGCCGTGACCTGGAAGTCCATCGTGGGGACGAACGTCGCGGCGGATGCCCTGTCCAACCTCGCCTCGGCGGGCGTGATTGGCGGCGCCCTCATCGTGGTGGGCGAGGACTACGGCGCGGGAGCGAGCGTCATCCAGGAGCGCACGCACGCCTTCGCCCTCAAGTCGTCGCTCTGCCTGCTCGATCCCCGCCCGAGTCTTCAGAATCTCGCCCGCATGGTCGAGGAGGGGTTCGGCCTGTCCGAGGCGTCGAATCTGCCCGCAGTGATCAGCCTGCGCATCCGCGCCGCCCACGTGCAGGGCTCCATGATCTGCAAGGACAATGTGCGTCCCGCCATCAGCATGCGCGACCGCCTCGTGCAGCACTCGTTCGAGTACGGGCGCATCAGCCATCCCCCCTCGACCTACATCCAGGAGGCTCAGAAGTTCGAGCAGCGGCTGCCCGCGGCACGGCACTTCATCGTCGAGCGGGCCCTCAACGAGGTGATTCCCGGGGAAGACACGGAGCTCGGCATCATCCTCCAGGGCGGCCTCACCCCGACGGCCCTGCGCGCCCTCGAGCTACTCGGTCAGGCGGACGTCTTCGGGGGGAGCCGCATTCCCCTCCTCGTGCTCAACGTCATTCATCCGCTGGTGCCCGAGGAGCTCGTCGATTTCCTCGACGGCAAGCGCCGCGTGCTCGTGCTGGAGGAGGGGATGCCCAACTTCATCGAGCAGGAGCTGAAGGCGCTGGCCTACGACCGGCGACTCACCGTGCGCATCGAAGGCAAGGACACGGTGGCCGCCCAGGGCGAGTACGTGCCCGAGCTCGTGCTGGCCGCCCTCGCCCGCTTCCTCGGCGAGGCCGCGCAGGCGCGGCGCGCCGCCCTGTCCGCTCACGTGGGCCGTGGCCGGGAGATTCTGCGGACCCCGCTGCCCAAGCGACCGCCCGCCTTCTGCACGGGTTGTCCGGAGCGTCCGATGTTCAGCGCGCTCAAGATCGCCCAGCGCGAGCTCGGCGAGACGCACGTGGCGGCGGATATCGGCTGCCATGCCTTCGCCACCCTGCCGCCCTTCAATCAAGGCAACACCATCCTGGGCTATGGGCTCGGCCTCGCCTCGTCGAGCGCGGTGGCGCCCAATTTCGGCAAGCGCGTGATCTCGATCCTGGGCGACGGCGGCTTCTGGCACTCGGGGCTGACCACCGGCGTGGCCAACGCCGTCTACAACCGGCAAGACTCGATCCTCGTGGTGCTGGAGAACTTCTACACTTCGGCCACGGGCCAGCAGTCCAATCCGTCCACGGGCAAGAATCCGCGCGGCGACAGCGTGCGCATGTCCATCGCCGACACCATTCGTAGCCTGGGCGTTTCCTGGCTGCGCGTGGTCAATCCCTACAAGGTCTCGGACACGCTCGAGACGGTACGCGAGGCCATGACCACGAAGGCGGGCGGCCTCAAGGTGATCATCGGACGCGGAGAGTGTCAGCTCGAGCGCCAGCGTCGGGTAAAGCCGCAGACGGCAGCGCGGCTCAAGGCGGGGGAGCGCGTGGCGGGGGCCCGCTTCGGCGTCGACCCCGACGTGTGCACCGGGGACAAGTCGTGCATGCGACTGAATGGCTGTCCCTCGCTGACGTTGAAGGCGAGCGGGGATCCCCTCCGCGAGGATCCCGTCGCGCACGTGGACCAGACCTGCGTCGGGTGCGGTCTCTGCGGCGAGGTCGCGCATGCCGCCGTGCTGTGTCCCTCCTTCTTCGAGGCGCGGGTGGTGCACAACGCCTCCGGTTGGGAGAAGGCGCTCGATCGCGTCCGCCGTCGCGTGATCGGATTGCTCCAGCCGGCATGAGGGCGCACCGTCGTCCGATCTCGATTCTCGTGGCGGCCCTCGGGGGACAGGGCGGCGGCGTGCTCACGGACTGGATCGTGGCCGCGGCCGAGCATGCGGGGATGCCTGTGCAGGCCACGTCCATTCCGGGCGTCGCCCAGCGCACCGGCGCCACCACCTACTACCTCGAGGTCTATCCCGAGGACGTGGCGGTAGGCACCGAGCCGGTCTTTTCCCTCTATCCGATGCCGGGCGACGTGGACGTCATCATGGCCTCGGAGCTCCTCGAAGCGGGGCGCACTCTCGAGATGGACTATGCCTCGCCGGAGCGCACCACCCTCATCGCGAGCACCCACCGGCTCTTCGCCATCGGGGAGAAGACGGCGCTGGGCAACGGCATCTTTCCCACCGAGCGCGTGCTCGAGGCAGCGAAAGCGCTGACGCGACGGCTCATCGCCTGCGACGCGCTGGCCGTCGCCCGGGCCGCGGGGAGCGAGGTCAACGCCGTGTTGCTGGGCGCACTCGCCGCATCAGGCGTGCTGCCCCTCGCTCCCTCCGACTTCGAGACGGCGATCCGCGAGAGCGGAGTCGCCGTCGAGCGCAATCTCGCCGGCTTCAAAGCCGGCATGGACGTCGCCGCGGGAGGTTCGGCGCCCGAAGCCGCGGCGCGGCCGTCGTGGTCAGCGGCCAGGGCGGAGCGCGCCCGCGAGCTGGGCGCTCGCGGCCCCACCTTCCTCGAGCTCCTGAACCGCGTCGAGGCCGAGTTTCCCGCGCCGCTTCACCCCATGATGGGCGAAGCGGTCGCGCGGCTCATCGACTATCAGGACGTGGCCTACGTCGAGAGCTTCCTGGAGCGCGTGCGTCGAGTGCGCGCGGCGGATCCGGAGGGCGTGGTGACCGAGCGCTTCGCGAGACGGCTCGCGGTGTGGATGAGCTACGAGGACGCGATCCGCGTCGCCGATCTCAAGACCCGTGCGCGGCGCTTCGAGCGGATCCGCCGCGAGCACGGGGCCGGCGACGATCAGGTGCTCCGCGTCACCGACTATCTCAAGCCCGATCTCGACGAGATCTACGGCATTCTTCCTCTGGCCATCGGCGCCCCCATCGCGCGCTGGTGCGAGGCGCGCTGGCCCGAAGGGCGCCCGACCATCGGCCAGCACGTGCGCACCACCTCGGTGCTGGGCTATGCACGGGTGTGGGCGCTCGGCCGTCTCCGTTTCCTTCGCCCCACCTCGCTCAGAGCGCAGCGCGAGTTCGCGCTCATCGACCGCTGGCAGACCGCGGTGCTCGATACCGTGGCTCTCGACGCCTCTCTCGCCGTCGAGGTGGCGGACCTGGCCACCGTGGTACGCGGTTACGGCGAGGTGCGCCGCCGCCTCTCCGCCGCCTTCGTCCGAGTGCTCGACGACATCCTCGCTCCCGCCGTGGCCCGCGATCGGGAGCAGGGAGCCGGCTACGTCCGCTCTCGCGAGGTGATGCGGAGCGCGCGTCAGAAGCTCCTCGCGGACGAGAAGGGGCTGGAGCAGGCTCTTCTGGAGGCAACGCGCGCATGAGCGACAACGTCACCGTCAAGCATGACGGCCCCGTGGTCACTGTCACCCTCAATCGGCCCCACCGGCGCAACTCGCTCAGCGATCCCATGCTCATGGAGCTGGGAGCCGCCCTCGCCGAGCTGCGCGACGATGCCTCCTCGCGGGTGGTGATCCTCACTGGCGCGCCTCCCGTGTTCTCGGCAGGCGCGGACGCGCCCCATGCGCGCGCCAAGACCGACGAGGAGCGTCGCCGCCTCTTCAAGGAGAACAAGAGCCAGTTCCGCCGGCTCTTCGAGCGCGTCACCAGCGCCGTCGAGAACCTCGAGCAGGCGACCATCGCCATGATCAACGGGCATGCCGTGGGCGGCGGGTGGGGGCTCGCGCTCGCCGTCGACTTTCGCTTCGCGGCCGCGCAGGCCCAGCTCTGGATACCCGAGGTCGATCTCGGCGTGCCCCTGGGGGTGGCGTCCACCACGCGCTTCATCCGCATGGTGGGACCGGCGAAGGCCAAGGAGATCATCATGGGCTGTCACCGCTACTCCGCCGCCGAAGCCCACGCTATGGGCTTGGTGACGCGCGTGGTGCCGGGGGACGAGCTCGAGGGGGCGGTGAGGGACTACGCGCAGCACCTCCTCAAGAAACCCTTCCGCGCCCTGTCCGAGGTCAAGGCGCGCATCAACGCCATCTCCGCCAACGCCGCGCCCGTCATCAACGCGATGACCGAGGGCTTCCTCGACCGCGCTTAGACGGTCGTCGAGCGCGGGTGTCGCTCAAGGAGCGGCAGGGACGTCACGCGGATAGAGCTCGTGATAGATGTTCTGCCCGCGCGTCTCGCGGAGCAACAGGCTCATGCCGGCGGCGACCAGAGCAAAGACCGCGCACACCTTGAAGGCGACGGCATAGGCCGCCACCGGATACACGCGCGCTCCCTCGACCATCGTGCCCGTCCACCCCGTATCGAGCACGCCGCCGACGTACTTCTGGGTCAGGGCCGCGCCGACGAAGCCAGCCATGTTGGTCACGGCCACCGCCGTCCCCGCGAGACGCGGCGGATTGACCTCGCGCCCGATCGGCCAGGTGAGCACGAAGGCCCCCCCGACGGTACCCATGCCGAAGAGCAGCGCGGCCACGCCAAGCAGCGGCAGCGTGCCCGCGGTGGCGGCGAAGACCAGCCAGAGGATCACCGAGCACGCGGAGAGAGCGGCGTAGGGAAGCTTGCGCCGGCGCAGCACGCGATCAGAGAGATAACCGGTGAGCGGAGCCGACACGAGGAGCGCCCACGCCACCGCCGAGGCATAGGCGGCGGCCCGGGTGTTGCCCAGGCCGTAGACGTCGCGCAGGAACGGCACCGCCCACAGCATGAGATTGCTGATGGCCGAGTAGGAGAAGAAGAAGGTGAGGAATGGCGGCCACGTGTGCCAGTTGCCGAGCACCTTCACCACGCCGCGGAGCACGGAGGCGAGGCTGGAGGCGTGCGCGACGGAGGCGGTACCCGGGGGATGATCGCGGACGAAGAGGAAGCAGGCGACCGCGCCTAAGAAGGTGAGGACCGCGATGAGGATGAAGGCGTGGCGCCAGCCTGCGACGGCCACGAGGGCGGCCAGCGGCACCGTGCCTCCGAGCGCTCCCAGCACGCCCACGGTGGCCGTCACCGCGGACAGGGTCCCGAAGTGTGAGAGGGGGAACCAGTCGGCGGCGATCTTGAGACAGCCGATGAAGGTCACGGTGGCTCCGGCGCCCACCAGGAATCGTCCTGCCATGAGGGTGGCCTGAGAGTCGGCAAGACCCATGACGAGCGTGCCCAAACCCATCACTACGCTGCCCGCCGAGACCATGCGGCGAACCCCGAAGCTGTCGATGAGGACGCCAGCGGGGATCATGAGCCCCGCATAGGCCCAGAAGTACATGGCGGAGAGGAGTCCCACGATCGCTCCCGTCGCATTGAAGGCCTGCATGATCTCCTTGACGATCACGCCGGGAGCGACTCGATGCAGGAAGCCGAAGAAAAAAAGAAACGCAGGAATGCCCCACATCAGCCAGCGGCGGGGCGCCGGTCGTCCGTCCACGCGCTAGCGAGTCCAGAAGCCGGCGGGATCGCAGGCGCGCACGATATCGAGCTCCTCGGCGGTGGGGGTCGGCGTCTCGCGGCAGTCATCGGCCACGCGCAGATCCCAGCCCGTGGCCGCACGCACCGACTCTATGCTCTGCCCCGGATGGTACGAGGCGAGGATCATCTCGCACGTCGCCTCCTCGAAGCGATACACCCCCAGCGTCGTGATCACCGCGATGGGTCCGCCGCCCGGCAGCCCCACCCGACGTCGCCAGCCCGCGCCGTCGCCGAAGCCGGGAGAGGTGATGAAGTCGACGCGCTCGCGGAAGCGATGCTTCTCCTGCGGCATGATCACCACGAAGCGCCGGGCGAGGCTCGCGATGTCCGCCCCGCCGCCGCTGCCTGGCAGCCGCACCTTCGGCTGCCGCCAATCGCCGACGTAGTTGGTGTTCAGGTTGCCGTGCCGATCGATCTCCGCGCCACCGATAAAGCCCAGGTCGACCAGGCCTTGCTGCAGCAGTGACATGATCTCCAGGGTGCCCGTGGACCACAGCGCGCCTGGAATATTGGGTGTGTCGCTCATGGTCAGGAGTGTCGCGGACGCGGGCTGATCGCGCACCACCCCGTTCTCGAAGAGGCCGAGGGCGCCGGGCGCATGGGTACGCTTGGCGAAGGAGAAGGCCACCAGGGGCAGACGCATACCCACGAAGACCACGTCGCCGTCGCGGATCTGGCGCCCGGCCGCGATGACCATGAGCTCCCGGTCGGTGAAGCCCGCCATCACGAGTGGAGCACGAAGGGCTTGGAGGCCGCGGCCGTGTAGGGGTGACGCCGGATCGCGTCGTCGTTGATCTCCACGCCGAGCCCGGGACCCTGCGGCAGCTCCACGAAGCCGTCGCGGGGCCGGATGGGCCCGGCGAGGAAGGACGTCTCGTGTTCACCCGTTGGGAACTCCACGGGAGTGGTGCCCCCCCACGTCGCCGCCATGTGGAGCGTGGCGGCGAGACCAGGGCCGAAGTAGAAGGAGTGCGGTGCGATGGGGCGATTGGCCGCCTGCGCGAGAGCGGCGATCTTTCTGAACTCGGTGATGCCGCCGACCTTGGTGATGCTCGGCTGCAGGATGTCGGCGGCCCGCCGCTCCACGATCTCGCGGAAGCCGAAGAGGGTGGACTCGTTTTCCCCCAGCGCGATCGGTATGTCCGTCTCCCGCGCCACCTCGGCGAGGCCCACGTAGTCCTCGGGCGGCCACACCGGCTCCTCGAACCAGAAGAGACGATACGGGGCGAGGGCCCGAGCCATGGCGAGCGCCTCCGCGGGCGTCCAGGGGCAGTTGACGTCAAGCATGAGCTCCACGTCAGGGCCCACCGCCTCTCGCGCGGCGCGGACGGACTCGACGTCGGTTTGATGGAGCTTCAGCATGCGGAAGCCCTGCTTGACAAAGCTCGTGCACGCGGCGGCCACGTCCTTGGGTGAGTCGTAGCGCATGAGGCTCGCATAGACGGGCAGGCGCAGGCGCCGGGCTCCGCCCAGGAGCTCGTAGACGGGAGCGTTGCGCGCCTTGCCCAGGAGATCCCACAGCGCGATGTCGATGCCGCTGATGGCGAACATGCCGAGGCCGCGGCGTCCCCAGATCATGGTCGCGCGCTGCATGAGATCCACGAGATGCTCGATGCGAAGCGGGTCCTGCCCCACGATGAGCGGAGCCAGGCTCTCCTCGATCGCGTTGCACACGGCGAGCGGCGCGCCGTACGCGAAGGCCTCGCCGATCCCGGTGAGCCCGGCATCCGTCCTGATCCGCACCACGATCTGCTTGCGCGTCGAGCCCGTCCACGACGAGGATGGATCGAGCGGCTTCATGGGGATGGCGAGGCAGATCGCCTCCACGGCGGTGATCTTCATGGCTCAGGCTCCATAGTCGAGAGGTTCGGAGAGGCGTGGCGAGGTGATGCGCACGGCAGCCCGTGCCTCGTGGCCGAGGAGGTCGAGGAAGCCCGGCCAGTCCTTCACGCCGTAGACCCAGCGGTCGAGCCAGGCGTGCATGCCGTCCTCCGTGCGCGACTCCTCGTGGTAGCGATGGTAGAACTCGTGAGCGCGCCGGTAGCAACCCTGGACCGGCGACGGATAGGCGCCGAATGGCTCGTGAACGACCGCCGCTACCTTGAGGGTGGGCACGAGAATCAGGCCGGGGTCGGAGAGGAGACGCTCGCGCGGCAGGATCTCCTCGGCAACGAGGATGACACGCTTCGCGGCGAGGGCCGCTTCGCGCGTGACCCCGAGGGTGCCCCAGCAGTGGGCGTGGCCATCGGCGTCGGCCCGCTGCACGTGGAGGATCGCCACGTCGGGCATGAGGGCAGGGATCAGCACGATCGGGTCGCCCGAGAAGGGGTCGCGCGCCTCCTTGAAGGTCGGGTTCGATTGCAGGAGTCCCGTCCCGAGCAAGGAGCGGGTGGGCACGTAGGGCGCGCCCATGGCCCCTGCCTGGAGAGCGGCCGCGATGGTCAGGTTCGAGTGGTCCTCGACCTCGATGCGATGCGGGATGCCGCGCTCCACCGCGCGCCGGTAGTTGTGACCGAGTCCCGCCGAGACGTTGCCGACCCACGCGGCCTGGATGCGCCGCACGCAGCCCGCCGCCACGAGCTGGTCGAAGAGCATGTCGGAAATCGGGCCGACCAGCGTGAGGCCGCGCCGGCGCTGGCGCATGATCTCATGGCCGGCGGCAAACGGAATGAGCGCTTCGAGCGCCGTGCCCATGCACACGGACGCGCCGTCGGGCACGAAGCGCGCCACGGCCTCGTGCATGGGGCAGAGCTTGTCCTCGGGCACCCGGTCATACTACCCCAGTGCTGCGACGGCGCGTCCGTGAAGTCCCAGCAGATCTCCTATTTTCGCACCGGCTGCAGATAGAGCGCGACCGCCCGCTGTCCGATCTTGCGGCCGAGCACGAGGCCGTCTTCGCACGAGCTGCGGAAATGGATTCCCGCGTAGACACGGGAATCCGCGCTCTCCCGGGCGGCCTGGGAGAAGCTCGTGAACGATCGCGTGATTCCCTCGAAGGGCTTGCCGCTCGTGACCGTGAAGCTGACCTGATCACCCAGGACACTAGCCAGGGCCACGGCGGCGGCGCCGCTGAAGGTGCTCTGAGTCGACGGATAGTCCGACACCGCTGGCGTGTTCTGGTGGCTGTCCCAGGTCGGATCGCCCACCGTGGCATCGTTGCCGTCGTTGTCGCCCTCGCGGATGGCCGTGACGGGGCGCCAGGAGTCGTATACGTACCGGATCTTGAAGCCGGCGATGTACGAGTCCGCCATGGCGAAATTCATCAGGGCAAGGAGCCGGGCGCTGTCCCAGGCATCCAGGTTCTTCGTGCCGGCTACCGTCCGCCCGATCCTGTTCCAGGCGCCGGGCCCCTCGAACCAGAACCGGGCGATCTCCGTCTGGTCAGGCGTGCGGACCGTGCTGACCCGGCCGCCGACGGCCTTGATCTCATTGAAGTCGCGAGTGTAGGTCGCGCTGGTCAGAGTCGGAGGCCCCGGGAGCCAGTACTGGGACGACGAGAGCAAGGTGAACGGCGTGACGTTGCCCCAACCCGGGAGCAGGGAGGGCGCGTAGCCGCGGGCCGCGTCCGGATTGGCGATGGGCGGGTTCGGCGGGGTGGTGTTGGGATGCGGCCGCCACTTGCCGGGGCCCATGCCCGGCGTGTAGGGAGCATCCCGCGTGGCGCCGTCGTCCTTGCGAAGCGTCAGCATGGCCGCTCCTGCCGCTCGTCCAACCAAGACCCCCTTGTTCCGGGACGGGCCATCGCTGACCTTGGCGAGCGACGCGGTGTATGCCTGCTCGACGAGAGCGAGGGCGGCGCCCTTTTGCGCGGGCGTGCCGAAGCTGCCGATGATGCCGACGAGCACCGTGTGAGCCGCGGCCGCCACGGCGGCGTCGGGCGAGGCACCGCCATCCCCCGGCCCCTCGAAGTAGTAGGTGTCATACCGCCGATTGATCGCGTTCACCGCGTCGTGCACGGCCCCATGGACCATGGCCAGCGTGCGGGTCGACTGGACGGCGTTCTGGCCGTTCGCGTCGATCACGTTCATCGTCGTCTCGTTCCACTGGACGACCGCGTTTGGGGTGGATTGAGCGAAGGCAAGGCCCGACAGGGTGGCCATCACGGCGATGACCACGGGCACGACACCGAGAATTCGAGCACCATGTCTCATGAAGTGATCCTCCCTGGGCGGTTCATGTCAGTGACGGCTGCCCCTCATGGGTTCTGGGCCTCCCAGTCACGCGCGGCATCCGCCAGCGACTCGAAGGACGCGCCATACTTCAGCAGCGTGGCCTTGAGGCTGGGGTCGAGTTCCTTGGAGAGACCGTTGTCGTCGATCGGCATCTTGTCCCCGCGCACGGCGCGCATGATGCGCTTGATCTCGCCTGCCGCATGCACGGGAGTCTGCATGAGCACGAGGCGCTTCATGCCCTTATAGTTGTCGGGAGCGTGGCATTCGTTGCAGGAGGCCTTGCGAAGCTCGCCGGCGAGGTTCCGGTACGCCCCCTCGAGCGGACCGAGATACGGATTCTTGTCGCGCAAGAGCCCCACGAATAGGGTGGGCCGCGGTTGGCTCTGTCCCTGTGCATCCATCCACATCCACTTGCCGTCGAACGGCGGTCGGATGTGGGGCGCCGTCACCAGTCGCGGATCGGGGTTGCCTCGAGCGGAGAACTGCATGACCGTGATCTTCATCTGCTTCGGGTCGATCCAGAACGTCAGCTCGTTGGCGCTCTCATAATCCCTCCACTTCTTGGCGTCGTGCCAGAACGGGTACGGATACTGGCCGGCATCCAGGGCGTTCCGGAACAGAGCCGGAATGCGCGCCCGGTAGAGTCTCTCCATCGGGTCGAAGCTGACCTCGTAGTCCCCCAGGAACATGAACATCGGCATGTACAGCCCGGACATCACGTCGGGCTTGAACTGTGTCAGGTTCGTGTCGCGGAGCATGCGTCCCTCGGGATTCGGCCGGCCCCAGAGCACCACCGGGGCCAGCGCGTTGCGAAAGGCCGAGTCGCGGTAGAGCGCCCGGCGGCAGCTGTCGAGCGCCGCCTGGTCGGACGGGGGCACCAGAGGACAGACGGTGGCCGTCTGGCGGACAACCGTGCCGATGAGATGCTCGACGGCCCCTCGCTGAGAATCCTGAGCGACGGCTCCGGCCACCATCACCAGAGCGCTGGCGCCGACCACGAGTAGCAATGCGCCGCGCCTCGCCGAACCTGACCCCCTCAGGGCCCGGAATAGCCCCCTCATGGCGTTGCCTACGGGCGATAGGGTTCCAGATACTGGGCAAAGGCCTGTCGCCCGATCTGCTCGCCCTGGGTGATGCCGGCCACGGTTGAGGTGCGGAAGTGAATCCCGGAATAGACCCGCGAGGCGCCGTTCTCTTCCTGCGCCTCGCTGAAGTTCTTGAAGGAACGAGTGATGCCCGCGAACGGTGGCCCGCTCGTCATGGTGAAGCTCATCTGGTCCGTGCC
>Ga0306920_100002320_pt1 | contig 24076 bp, 18 predicted proteins | sample flu12Cox44000170_FD_204666 | JGI IMG/M metagenome (GOLD analysis project Ga0306920, IMG submission 204666) | Lab enrichment of tropical soil microbial communities from Luquillo Experimental Forest, Puerto Rico - flux4day.12C.oxic.44.000.170 (v2)... | ecosystem: Environmental > Terrestrial >...
TCGGCCGACATTCTGGCGCGTGACCTTTCCTCCGGAGGACTGGTCGCCGAGGCATCCCGAGGCGCGAACGGTAGTTTCTCAAGTTTACCCGAAGAAGTAGAAAGTCCCGAAAGACTGGTAGACTTTACGGCGATGCGACTGGCATGCGTGGGTGTCGTAGTGTTTTTGGCGGCCACGGGAATGTGGTGGTCAGTGCAATCGACGGGTGTGGAGTCGAATTTGCGAGGGGTGTCTGTGATCGCCGACTTCCAGGATACGGGGAAGACGGTCATATGGGCTACTGGCTCGAGTGGAACGATAGTGCGGTCGGCGGATGCTGGGAAGCACTGGGAGCGAGTGTATGTTCCGGACGGGGGTGGGCTGGATTTCCGCGGGGTGGTTGCGATGGATGCAGATGCGGCTTACGTGATGTCGAGCGGGGAGGGGGAGAAGTCGCGAATTTACAAGACGGGAGATGCGGGGAAGACGTGGGAGATGCAGTACACGGACCGGAGGAAGGCATTTTTTCTGGATGGGCTGGCGTGCGGAGACGATCACCATTGTTTTGCGGTGAGCGATCCGGTAGACGGTAAATTTCTGATTGTGCATACCGAGGACGGGCAGCACTGGACGGAAATGCCGCGCGGGCACATGCCTGGGGCCCTGCCGAAGGAAGGGGCGTTTGCGGCGAGCAATTCGAGCCTGATTGTGAATGAGCACGACTTGTACTTCGTGACCGGCGGCGGCGCCGTGGCGCGCGTGTTTCATTCGTCGGACCTGGGGAAAACGTGGACGGTTTCGGAAACCCCGATTTTGAGCGGAAAGGCTTCGGCGGGCATTTTCTCGATCGCGTGCCACGGCACCTATCTGGTGGTGGTGGGTGGAGACTTTCAGGATCCGACGCGGGCTTACAAGAATGCGGCGGTGTCTGAGGATGGGGGCCAAACCTGGAAACTGGCGCAGGTGGCGCCGGATGGTTACCGTTCGGCGGTCGGGAGGTATGCCGGGGGATACGTGACGGTTGGCCCGAGCGGGACGGAAATCAGCGGGGACGGGCTGCGGTGGGAGCACACGGATGTTGTGAATCTGAACGCGGTGGGGTTTGATAATGGGCAGGTGTGGGCGGTGGGGCCGAAGGGGTCGGTGGCGCGTTTTGTCGATCACACGCAATATTGAGAACGTGGGGCCGGCTGGTTTGCGTAGGCGATAGCGGGGGACTGCGGGGTGATTTCGGGGCCAGCAGAGACCCGGAGTGATGCATTGGGAGCGTTCCGAGAGGGCCATGCTTCCCGGCGGTGACGCGGTGCCGTAATCTCGCTTTGTGTTTGCCTCGTGGACTCCAGAACAACCTGAAATTACCGATTTGATCGTGCAGCACGATCCGTACACGCTCGCGCGCTTGCCGGTGCGGAAACGGGATGTGCTGGAAGTGTTCATGAAATTCGGGAACCGGAAGGCAATGCGGGTGGTGGAAGCGCTGCCGGAGCGGGATGGGGTGCTGGATGAAAAGGAAATTGACCGGCTGCTGGTGAGAACGCACTGGGAAATGCAGCGGCTCGGTGAAGAGTTCTATCACGGTCCGCGGGTGTATGAATTGCTGCGCGGGGTGATTGATGCGATCCGGAGGAGCGGTTTCAAAGACGAGTTGAAGGTCGTGGACGTAGGCTGCGGGATCGGGTACGACATCCGTTGGCTTGCGGCGCGAACAGAGCTGACGAAGCAGGGAGTGGAGTTGACGGGATTCGATCTGAATTCCGCGCTGATCCATGAAGCGAACCGGCTCTCGGCGGCGGAGCGGTTGCCGTGCCAGTTTCTGCACGGGGACGCGTTTTCGCTGGATCATGCGGGGCACATTTTCGTATCGACCGGGGTAATTCACCACTTTCGAGGAGCAGGGCTGCGGGAGTTTTTGCGGCGTCACGAGCGCCCGGAAACGCAGGCGTTTTTGCACTTTGATTTTCAGCCCTGGTTTCTAGCGCCGTTCGGGTCGTGGTTTTTTCATTTTTTGCGCATGCGGACGCAGGTGGCGCGGCACGATGGCGTGCTTTCGGCGGCGCGAGCGCACAGCGCGGGAACGCTGACGGAAGCGGCGCGCAACGCGGCGCCTGGGTTTGCCTCGGGGATTTACGGGGCGAAAATCTGGAATACTCCGGCGCCGCGGGTGTTTCACACGTTGATCGGGATCCGGCGGCCGCTGATCGACGGGCTCGGCAAGGCGCTGGGTCGACAGGCGCCGCGGCTGGGGGAGTTGCGATGACGCTGCTGTGGCTGTACCTGTTGGCGCTGCTCGATGGGTTGTTGTGCGGCGGGCGCGTGTGCTGGTGCGGGGAATGTTGGGGGCGCAGGTGATCAGCACGACTGCGCTGGTAGCCTTGCTGGTGGTGAACCGGTTATCGCCGAACCAGGCCGAGCTGGTGGGGGATTTGGAGGACGCCGCGGAACGCATGCTGTGGGTTTTTGTGCCCTATGCGCTGGCGGTGGTTGGCAGTCTGGCGTTGCGGATCATTCCGTCGACGGATTTGCGGAGCGCGACGAGTGTGTTTGCGTTGGGACCGTTCACAGCGATACGGCCGTTGGTGATGGTGGCGGGAGTGCTGTACGGAATCTGGAGGAGCCAATTGTTGGAGACACGGGTGTTGGGGTTGTTTATTTTGGGGTTGATGTTGTCGTTGGAGTTTTTTTTGAACCGGGTGGTGGGGGCCAGACAGGAGCGGGAGATTGCGGAAGTGGTGTGAGGGTGTGTGCTTGAAGCGGGAGTTGACGCGCAAATGGTGCAGCCCTCGGGATGACACGAGAAAAGCAAGATGCGGGGGGTGAACGGCCCGCTTCAGAGAGCGAGCCCTACAAACGCGAGGACGCAAAGACAAGAAATGGCTATTCGTAGCGGAGGGCTTCGACGGGGTCGAGCTTGGCGGCCTTCATGGCCGGCCAGACCCCGAAGATGAGGCCGACAGTGACGCTGACGACGATGCCGGTAACCGCGGCCCAGATAGGAACGCTGCCGGGCCATTGCAGGGTGAGACGGACGAGAAGGACGAGGCCGTTAACAAGAACGAGGGCGATGAGACCGCCGATGCCGGTGAGGGTCATGGCTTCGAGGAGAAACTGCCAGATGATGTCCTTGCTCTTTGCGCCGATGGCTTTGCGGACACCGATTTCGCGGGTGCGCTCGGTGACGCTGACGAGCATGATGTTCATGACACCGACGCCGCCGATGAGCAAGCCGATGGCGCTAAGGACAACGGTGGCGATAGCGACTTTGCCGACGATGTTGTGAAATTCCTGGACCTGCTGTTCGGCGGTTTCGATGGAGAAATTGTCCTTGCCGCGGTAGGGAACGTTGCGGCGACGGCGAAGGACTTCCGTGGCCTGGTCGACGGCCTGATTCAACTGGTTGGGTTTCGCCTGAATGCGGAAATTCATTTCCGTGGCGGTCGGATAAGTTTTGTGGAAGGTTTGCAGGGGGATGAGGACGCGGCGGTCTTCGTCGCCCATGCCGAAGCCGCCCTTGGGTTTTTCGACGACGCCGATAACCTGGAAGTTTGAGCCATCGATCATAACGTCTTTGCCGACGGCGTGGCCCTCGGGGAAGAGAACGGGGGCGACATTTTCGCCGAGCATGACGACCTTTTCCTTGTGGAGGTCGTCGCCTTCGCTGATGAAGCGGCCTTCGAGAGTGGCGGCGTTGGCGTAGACGATTCCGAAATTGGCTTGAACACCGCGAAAATCGATGCCCGTGACTTCACCGGCCTTGGTGCGAACCGCGTGAGGCACTTCCCAATCACTCATGAGAAAAGCCGTGACGTTTTTGACGGCGGGGCAGCCGTCCTGGATGGCGCGTGCGTCTTCGAGAGTGAGGGGCTTGCGCTGGCGCTCTTCGAGGGGAGGGCGGCCATTGTGGCGGCCCTGATCCCACTTGGTGACGAAAGCGGTGTCTGCGCCGAACTGCTTGACGTTTTCCTGGACCTGGTGGTCGAAGCCGGTGATGAGGGCGGCCACGAGCATGATGACACTGACGCCGAGAACGACGCCAAAGACGGTAAGAGAGCTGCGGAGCTTGTGGGCACGCAGCGCGTCCATGGCTTGTCTGAGATTTTCGCCGTTAGCTTGTGGCATAGCCGGGCACCTTACGCATCGGCGCGCAAAGCTTCGATGGGGTCGAGCTTGGCAGCGCGCATAGCTGGAAAAATACCGAAGAAGAGACCCACGGCGGTGGAGATGCAGAGGGAGAGGATGACGGCCGAGACCGGGGTCTCCATGGGAAAAGAGAAAGCGGCTTTAACGAGGTAGACGGCGAGATAAGCGGTGACGATGCCGATGAGGCCGCCGGTAGCGGCGAGGACCGCGGATTCGGTGAGGAACTGAAGGAGGATGTGCTTTTTCCTTGCGCCGAGGGAGCGGCGGAGACCGATTTCGCGGGTGCGCTCGGTGACGCTGGCGAGCATGATGTTCATGATGACGATGCCGCCGACGACGAGGAAGACGCTGACGAGAGCCATGGCGACAAAGGCGAGGTTGCCGGTGAGGTCATGCCAAAGAGCCATGATGGAATCGGAGCCCAGAATGGCGAAATTGTCGGGGGCTTTGTCGCCGAGGTGGCGCCAGGCGCGCATGAGCATGCGGGCTTCGTCTTCGCTGGCGTCCATGAGCTCGGCGTTGGGGGCCTCGATGAAAATGGTGGGCCAGTCGATCTGGCGGTGCCAACCCTTAAGGAAGGTGTTGATGGGCATGATCATGTAGTTGTCTTGAGACTGGCCGAAGGCGCTGCCGATGGGTTCAGCGACGCCGATGACTTGGTAGGTATGAGTTTCGGCGCGAATGGTTTTGCCGATGGGATCGGAGTTGGGGAAGAATTTTTGAACGAGGTCGGGGCCGATGAAGACAACTTCGGAGCGGTGCTCGTCGTCGGCTTGGGTGATGAAGCGGCCAGAAGCGACGTTGAGATTGCGGACATCGGCGAAATTGGGAGTGGCGCCCATGATCATGGTGTTCTCCATGATGGCGTCGCCGCTGCGGGTCTGGACGTTGCGGTCTTCCTCGGCAGCGACGGCCTTGGCGAGGCGCATGTTGTCGCGAAGGCGGGTGTAGTCGTCGAGCGTGATCATGGGACGCTTTTGCGCTTTGAGGAACTGGTCGCGGCTCGTGATGATGCCGAAACGGTCGACGAGGAAGACATTGGCGCCGAGATTGGCGACGCGCTCGGCGACATACATGTTCAAGCCGGCGATGACGCTCATGACGAAGACGAGGGTGGTGACGGCAAGGATGACGCCGAGGAGGGTAAGGAAGCTGCGGAGTTTGTGAGCGCGGAGGGCATCGAGAGAAAGCTTGAGGGTCTCGGCGAAAGTGATCCAAGCGCGCTTCGAGCGCTCGAAGCGCGAGGGGAGCGCTGCGGCGGCAGGCGCGAGGGACGCAGAGGCGGTGAGGTTGTCAAATGACACAGAACCCACGATGTTCTCCGGTATCTACTGAAAAGACGAAGGAATGCCGGGATTTGTTTCAGGGCACCGGACTCGTTCCAGAGGCTTAGACGGAAGAGGGAAGCCTTTGTCTTAATTTCCGAACAAGGTCAGGATCGCATGATCGAGGAGAAATGTAAAATTCTGGTGAGAGCGGGAGGAGCGGGAAAAGTGTTTCTCGTGGAACAGTAAGTTATTGAAAACGCGGGTTGCGAGGCGAGAGGAGGCGGGTGAGGCTCGGGCTGACGAAGAAGCGAGAAGCTATTCGTAGCGGAGGGCTTCGACAGGGTCGAGCTTGGCGGCTTTCATGGCGGGCCAGACGCCGAAGATAAGGCCGACGCTGACACTGACGGCCAGGCCCGTGGTAGCGGCCCAGAGGGGCACGACGCCGGGCCAGCGAAGGGTCAGACGAACGAGCAGGACGAGGAGGTTGACGAGGACGAGGGCGATGATGCCGCCGGCGCCCGTAAGAGTCATGGCCTCGAGGAGGAACTGCCAGGTGATGTCGCGGTTTTTGGCGCCGATGGCTTTGCGGACGCCGATCTCGCGAGTGCGTTCAGTAACACTGACGAGCATGATGTTCATGACGCCGATGCCGCCAACGAGCAAGCCGACGGAACTGAGAACGACGGTGGCGAGGCCGATCTTATCGACGATCTGGTGATATTCAGTGGAAACCTGCTCAGCGGTAGTGAGGGAGAAATTGTCTCTACCGCCGTAGGGGACATTGCGGCGGCGCTCCATCAATTCGCGGATCTGATCGAGGGCCCGGTTGAGCGTCCCGGGATAGGCCTGGGCACGGATGTTGACTTCGTCGGCAGCCGGGTAAATTTTCTTGAAGGTACTGTAGGGAATGAGCACGCGGCGGTCGGCTTCGTCGGCACCAAAGCCGCCCTTCTGTTTTTCGAGAACGCCGACAACGACAAAGTTGGAGCCGTCAACCAGGACGTCCTGGCCGATGGGGTGGCCGTTAGGGAAAAGAACGGGAGCGACGTTTTCGCCGATGAGCACGACCTTGTCTTTGTGGAAGTCGTCGCCCTCGCTGATGAAGCGGCCATCGAGGAGAGACTCCCTGGCATAGACAAGGCCGAAGTTGCCCTGCACGCCGCGGAAGTCAATGCCGCTGACTTCACCGGACTTGGTACGAATGGAGTGAGTCTGTACCCAAGGGGGCTCGATCCAGGCAGTGGCAGCCTTGACGGCGGGACAATGATCGGCGATGGCCTGAGCGTCGTCGGGAGTCAGAGGCTTGCGCTGAACCTCCTCCTGAGGAGGAGGACCGGCGTGACGGAGCTGGTCCCACTTGGAGACGAAGACGGTGTCGGCACCAATCTGGTTGATGCTTTCTTCGACCTTACGATTAAAGCCGGTGATCAAGGCAGCGACGAGCATTATGACGCTGACGCCAAGAACCACACCGAAGACGGTGAGGGCGCTGCGCATCTTGTGAGAGCGGAGCGTGTCCATAGCCTGCCTGAGATTTTCGGAGTAGGGGCGGGACATGGGCGTGAGTTACCCGTCGGCACGCAAGGCTTCGATAGGATCGAGCCTAGCCGCGCGCGTGGCGGGATAGATACCGAAGAAGAGCCCGACGATGGTGGCGAGGGCGAGAGAAAGAATGACGGCAGCGACGGGCATCTCCATCGGGAAAGAAAAGGCGCTTTTGACAACGAGGACAACGGCATAAGCCGCGAGAATACCAATCAGGCCGCCGGTAGCGGAAAGGAGCGCGGATTCGGCGAGGAATTGGAGAAGGATGTGTTTTCTGCGAGCGCCGAGGGCACGGCGGAGTCCGATTTCGCGAGTGCGCTCGGTGACGCTGGCGAGCATGATGTTCATGATGACGATGCCGCCGACAACGAGAAAAACGCTGACCAGGGCCATAGCAACGAAGGCGAGGTTTCCGGTTAACTGGTGCCAGACAGCCATGACGGAATCGGAACCCATGATGGCAAAATTATCGGCGTCGTTGTAGGGAACGTGGCGCCACGCGCGGAAGAGCATGCGCGCCTCCTCCTCGCAAGAGTTCATCGTTTCGGCATTCGGAGCCTGAACGAAGATAGCGAGGGAGTCGTCGGCGCGGCGGTAGCCCTTCAGATAAGTGCTGAGGGGCATGAGCATGTAGTTGTCCTGGGACATGCCGAGAGCGCTGCCGATAGGGGCACCGACGCCGATGACTTCGTAAGTGTGAGTGTCGGAGCGAACGGTTTTTCCGATGGGATCGACGTTGGGAAAGAACTTCTCGGCCAGGTGCGAGCCGATGAAGACAACTTCGGAGCGATGATCTTCGTCGGCCTGGGAAAGGAAGCGACCCTGGGCAATATTGAGGCCGCGGATATCGGCATAGTTGGGGGTGACGCCGGTGACGGTGGTGTTTTCCATGACGGCATCGCCGCTGCGAGTCTGGCCGTTCCACTGGTCGTAGCCAGCGACGGACTTGGAGAGGCGAGTGGCGTCGCGAAAACGTTTGAACTCTTCGAGGGTGATGAGGGGACGCTTTTGGGCTTTGACCCACGCGTCGGGACTGATGATGATACCGAAGCGATCGACGACGAAGACGTTGGCGCCGAGGTCAGCGACGCGTTCGGCGATGAAGAGAGTAAGACCGGCGATGACGCTCATGACGGAGACGAGAGTGGTGACGGCAAGAATGACGCCAAGGAGTGTGAGAAAACTGCGAAGCTTGTGAGCGCGGAGGGCGTCGAGGGCCAGGCGCATGGTTTCGGCGAAGGTAACCCAGCCGCCGCTAAGGCCGCGGGACTTAACGAGAGACACGGGCACACGGTCCACCAGACGGGGGACAGTCGTCAGGCCATCCATGGGGGTTACGCCCAAGCCACTCGCTCCGAAGAGTTAGGAAGGACAATATACCTAAATGCTCCATTAGCAAGCTATTTTGAAGGCCAGCTGGCCTTTGTGGTTCGTGGAGGGCGAGGGTTGAGGGTAGAATTGGGACAGACGGGGAGGATGGAGAGGTTTGCTGAAGAGGGGCATCAGATCTATATGCCTTTATTTTGTATAGGTTGGATGATGGGGAAGAGGACCCGGATTTGGGCGGTTCTGCTGGCGATGATACTGCTTGTGGGAGTGTCGTCGGAAGCGCAGGAACCGGCCAAGACGCAGGGAGAGGAGCAGGGAGCGGAACTGTTCAACCGTGTAATCAGCCAGCAGAAGCGCGACGAGGAGACCCTCGATGTGTTCGAGCGCGTGCAGAAGGTGGAACTCCGCAAGATGGCCAGCGATGCGACGCCGACGGAGACAAAGGTGTGGCGACTGTTCCCGACGGGCGCGGGCGTAGACAAGATCCCGCTTCCGAGCGAGGCTGGGTCAACCGGAAGCGAAGCGACGCAGGCGGCAATGGAGAAGCTGGAAAAATATCTGAGCTGGATCGCGGAAGAAGGCACGGCACAAAGGGAAGCGTACGCGAAATTCGAGCGCAAGCGAAAAGAGCGGTTCGAATTGATCCAGGCGACGCACGATGCGTTCATTTTCAGGCTGGAAGGGCACGAGACGAGAGAGGGACGATCGCTCGCGAAGTACAGCCTGGTGCCGAATCCGAAATACAAGCCGACAACGCGGAACACGATTTTGTTTACGAAGGTACGAGGGACGCTGTGGATCGATGAGGAGGCCATGGAACTGGCGAAGATCGACGGAGTTGTAACGGAGGATGTGTCGCTGGCGTTGTTTCTGGCGAAGGTGTACAAGGGCAGCCACTTCATGCAGGAAAGATACGAGGTGGCGCCGGGGGTTTGGGAGCCGACGTTCGAGCAATATGATTTTGACGGGCGAAAGTACTTGATCCCGTTTTCGATACACGAGCGGACGTTTTATACGAAGTACAAGAGAGTGGGGCCGCCGAAGGAGGCGTTGCAGGTGGTGCGTGCCGAATTGGGCAAGACAGGGGGAAGCCGGTCGGATCCGTGAAAGGGTGTCCGATAGAATGGGCAGGGAGTAGATTCAGGATGGCTTGCACGGAGGTCCTATGCACCCTTGGCTCGCAGTAATGCTGTTGGCTATGTCCTCGGGCGTGGCAAGCGCGCAGGATCCCGGAACGCAAAACTCGAACGACGGCAAAGCGACGGTGCCCACCGGCTCGAGCGCGGCAAGCACGTCTTCAGCGGGAAGCACGAGCGGAAAAACAAGCGCGGAAAATACCCCGACAACAGAAAAGAAGAAGCCCAAGAAGGTGTGGACGAACGACGAAATCGGGTCGCTGAAGGGAGAGGTGTCCGTGGTGGGCGACGGGAAAGCAGGAAACTCTTCGCTTGCCCCGCGGCAGGAGCCTGGGGAGTCCGGTGGAGCGCATGCGGAGATGGTGCGAAATTACCGGGATCAGATTCAACAATTGCGGGAGCAAATTGCCGCGGCGGACCGCCGCATCGAGCAATTGAAGGGTTTCAAAGGGGAGAATCCGAGTCCGTCGGGCGGGATCAATATCAACCACGGTTACAACATGGTGCCGCTGGAAGAGCAGGTGAAGCAGTTGGAAGAGAAGAAGAGGAAGCTCGAGGCGAAGATCGAGGAGGTGGAATTGGAAGCGAGCAAGAATGGGGTCGAGCCGGGGGAGTTGCGGTAGAGCGTCGTGGAAAACGGCCCGCCTCAGAAAGCGGGCCCTACCGGGGCCCAGAAGCGTGGCTGCGGCAAAGGAAGTTCGAAATATGGAAGGGGAAAAACCCGAGCGATTGCAAAGGCGAAGAGGGATTCATCGCGCGAAACCGCGCGCGATGGGGCATTCTGTCATCTTTCCACTTCCAGAAAAAAGATCCCGCCGCATAGCTTTATATACTTATACAGTTATAAGGCCCGATGCGAAGCAAGAAACAGGGTCAGGTAGCGCTTGAGATTCTGGGTGATGAGGAAATTCTCCTTGACGTGGGCGTGACCGTGCTCGCCGAGGCGCGCGGCGATCTCGGGGTGGGAAAGCAGAAAGCGAACCTGGTAGGCGGTGCCTTCGACGGAATGGGCGAGCAGGCCAGTGTGTTTGTGGATGATCTGGTTCGGGATGCCACCAACGGCGGAAGCGACGACGGGTTTTTTCTTCCAGAGGGCCTCGGAGACGGTCAGGCCAAAACCTTCGCGCAGACTTTTCTGGATGACGATGGTGGAGGCGCGCTGAAGGGCATTGACTTCGAGGGGAGCCCACGGGGGCAGCTCGAGGATTTTGATGTCGGGGTCGCCTTCGGCAGCGCGCTTGACCTCCTTGAGGACTTCGAAGCCTTCCGGATCGTCGGTGGCCGAACCGCCAGCAAGCACCAACTGACAATCGAAATAGCGGCGGACGATGCGATAGGCGCGGATGACGCCGACGGGGTCTTTGAGGCGATCGAAGCGCGAGATCTGCGTGAGGATGGGGCGGAGCGGGTCGATGGAATAGCGAGTGAGGACCTGCATGATGAACTCCGGCTCGAGCTCGCGATTTTTTTCCGACAGCGGGTCGATGGCGGGATAGAAGAGGTACTGAGGGACGGAAAGCTGGCGGGCGAACTGGGGCGATGAAAAGATGGCGCCGTCATATTGCGAGACGTAGGACTCGAGGAAGCCCCAGACAGAAGGGCTCGGATGGGAGAGGTCAATGTGGCAGCGCCAGATCCAGTGGCCAGCTTTCTGCTTGCGGGCCTGGATGAAGCCGGCGGGCTGAGGATCGTGAATGATGATGAATTCGGCGTCGAGCGGGATGCGCCTGATATTTTGCTCGTTGTAGGCGCGAAAGATGTCGAAGTGAGCGGGCTCGGGATGATAGGACTCGCCGTGAAGAGCGTTGTGAAAGGCCTTGGTGACTTCGAAGAAGTCGTCGCCGCCGGTCATGACTTCCCAGCGGATGTTGAGGCCCAGTTCCTCGGCAAGAGGAACGATGCGATTGAGCATTTCGGCGACGCCGCCGCCGACAGCGGTGGAATTGACCATCTGGACCGTGCGGCCCGCGAGCGGTTTGGCGAGGGCGCGCATTTCGTCGACTTCGCCGGCACTGATAACGGCGGAGTAGTCATCCAGCGGGACGCGCGTCGCGAGTTGCACCGTGGTCATGCTTTCTCCTTTCGCGTTCGATGAGGCGCAGTAACTTGGCGCGGGCGCTATCGAGGGTGTTGGTGTAGACGTCGATGCGGTTGATGCTGTCGGCGAGGGTTTTGAGGCCAAGAGCATTGGCGAGCCAGTGGGAGAAATCGTTGGTGCGCAGATGAAGGCGGAGGCGCGAGGAAATAAAGTGGAAATAGAAGGCGGAGTGACTGAGGCGAGTGACGCCCTGATGGAATTCGTCGAGACTGGCGGCGGTCAAGCCCAAGGGGAGAGTGACTTGAAGGCTTTCGCAGAAATAGAAGCGCTCGAGGGCTTCCTGGCGGGCAAAGTCGGGATGCTCGTCGACAAAGTCGCGAACGATACGGTAGAGATCGGAGCGCAGAGCGGCGATGGAGGTGTAGTCGCGGATATCGAGAGCGGCGAGTTGTTCGGCGAGGGCGTCGCGATTAACGTCGGCGAGAACCCATTGGGCGAAGTCGTTCGAGAAGCCTTCGGTGAGGTAATGGTGGGTGCCGAGGGTCTGATAGGTGTGATGGAAGATGGAGGCGTCGGTGCAGTGCTCGAGTCCGTTGAGGAGTTCGGTTAGGGTGCCAGCGGAGTGGTTTCCGATGCGGGTGAGATAGGCGACGGTGAAGAATTCGAAAGGGGCTTCGGCGGTGGTCATGGGAGCATCTCGCTACGGCGAGGATGCGAGGCGAGGAACGGTGTTTTGCTCGAAGGGCGGGAGAAAGAGAGACTCATGGCACAGACTTCGCGCGATGGGGTGGCGGTCCCCACTTCGCGGACCGCGTCCGGAATGACGGGCAGACGCTTACCGCAACCTCTAAGCGTGTGCGTTGATGAAGGCGGATGAAGTGGTTGCCGACCGAGGGCCCAGCGACCCTGTGCCTCGACGGATAGGCGGCCGGTTGAACGAGAGTGCGGCAAACACACAGCAGCCGAGTGCTCGGGGAGAAGGCCGGGACTGCGAGGGGTCATGAGGCGCGGGCCACCTCGCTGTTCTGCGGTTTTTCGACGCGAATCTCGGCCAGGTCGGAGATGAGGCTGGCGGCCCAGCGATAAACGTTTTGTTCGCGGACAATGGCGCGCATATGGGACATGCGGGCGGCCTGTTCGGATTCGTCGAACTCGAGGGCCTGGTAGATGGCGTTGGCCATCTGGTCGATGTCGTAGGGATTGACGAGGAGAGCGTCGGTAAGTTCGTGGGCCGCGCCGGTAAAGGTGCTGAGAATGAGGACACCTTTGTTGTCGTCGCGCGTGGCGATGAACTCCTTGGCGACGAGATTCATGCCGTCGTGAAGCGAGGTGACCATGCAGAGCGAAGCGGCGCGGAAGAAACGCTCGATTTCCTCGTGAGAGTGATGGCGTTTCAAAAAGACGATGGGCTTCCAGCGCCCGGACTGCAAACGGGTATTGATACGCTCAGCTTCGGCGGAAACCTCGTCGAGAAACTGGCGGTAACGGGGAATGTCGGTGCGGCTCGGAGCACCCAATTCGACAAAGGTGAAGCGGCGCTGGTAAGTGGGGTGGAGTTCGAGGAAACGCTCGATGCCGCGAAAACGCTCGATGATGCCCTTGGTGTAGTCAACGCGGTCGACGCCGACGCCGAGGAGCGATGCTTCGACACCGATCTCGGCGAAGAGAGCGGCGCGGCCTTCTCCGGTGATGCGGACGATGTGAGCCGACTCGCCTTCCTGAGGGAAGGCGACGCTGATGGGGTAGGGACGGACGCGGGTGACGTGCCCCTGGCGGCTGACCTCGAAGCGGGCCCAATCGGTGAGGGCTTCAAGGGCGCGGTCAACGGTCTGAAGAAAATTGTTGCAGTGGGTCTGCACGTGAAAGCCGACAAGGTCGGCGCCAAGGAGGCCTTCGACGAGCTCGCGCTGCCAGGGACAAATGCTGAAGGCTTCGGGATTGGGCCAGGGAATATGCCAGAAAACGGCGACACGCACGTCGGGGCGCGCTTCCTTGACCATGCGGGGGAGAAGCGCGAAGTGGTAGTCCTGAACGAAGAGGACCGGCGAGGGAGTGCCGGACATCTCGTCAAGAACGGCGTCGGCAAAACGGCGGTTGATGCGCTGGTAGAAAAGCCAGTCTTCGGGGCGAAAGAGTGGGCGGGTATGCGCGATGTGACAGAGAGGCCAGAGACCCTCGTTCGAGAAGCCTTCGTAGTAGCCGCGATCTTCCTCCTCGGAAAGCCAGACGCGGCGGAGTGTGTAGGTGGGGTGATGGGGAGGAACCTCAATGCGGTCGTGTTCACCAACGACCTCGCGGTCGGCGTTACCGGAACCGTTGGCGACCCAGGTGCCGTGGCAGGCCTGAAGAACGGGTTCGAGCGCGGTGACGAGGCCGCTGGCGGGAACGATCAAACGGATGGAGCCGTCACTTTCGTTGAAAACGTGCATGTAGGGTTCGCGATTGGAGACCACAAAAAGGGAGTCGCCATGGAGCTTGGACTCGAGGCTGACGCGGAGGCGGTCCGAGGTCCACAAAGCCGACTGAGTTTCGCGAAGCTGCGCTTCCTCGCGTGCGGCGGCGCGAGCGGAACTGAGATCGCGAGCCAGATGGCGGACTTCGGTGTGGAGCTGATCGAAGATTTCGCCCTGAGGGAGAGCCGGGGGCGTTCCGGGCGAGCCGTCACGAAGAGTGCGGAGCCACTTGGCCATTTTAGCCAGCGGGGAAGCGAAGGTCCATCGGACGAGAAGAAAGGCAAAGGCGATGATAAGAAGAGTCTGGACGAGAGTGTTGACGAGAGCGTCGCGCAGGGTGTGCTCGAGGCGGGACTCAATGAACCGGGTGTCGAAAACAACGACGAGAGAACCGTTGACCTGCCCGTTGTGATGAAGAGGTAGAGCGTAGATGTGAAGGGGAGAACCACTGACATCGGGAAAATCGCCGACGCCATCGTCGATTTTGACGGCGCGAGTGGCTTGTGCGGGACGATTGGCAAAAGTGGAGGAAAGACCGGGAGTGATGGCGATGGCCTTTCCGTCAGCGTCGTAGACGGCGACCCCGACCAGGTGCTCGCGCTGGCCGTAGCGCTCCACAATGTGATTCAAGGAACGGTCATTGGCGCGCCCGGAAGAAGATTCGAGGCTTTCCTGGAGGTTTTCGGCAAGAACGGCCGAGCGATGCGAGAGATCGTTGCGAAGATTGCGGCGCTCGGTGCGCACTTGATAGACGGTGTAGACGGTCGAAACGCAGAGCACGCTTATAGCGAGCGGGAGAACGAGTTTGAGGGTGGTACGCATAAAGTTCTTATTCGCAAAACGCGAGAATCAAAGCACGGTGTTTCCACTTCAGACGAAACGAAACAAGCTCTCTGGCGCGTGAGCCGCCCGGCCAACCAAGAAGGCCAGCTAAACGCAAGAAAACCGGTGCGGGACGGGGTCGCTCGGCGAAGTTGATGATCGAAGAGCGAAGCCTTGGCCCGTGGCCAAGAGCAATTCCTTTACTCAGCGCGCAGTCCGGAAGCGGACCTGACCACGACGCGAGTGGCAAAGTTGTTGCTCCCGACGGTGCGATAGTCAACCGTGGCGTTAGCACCGATCGCGAGCTTGCCTTCCATTCTAGTTTCCGAGTCGATGAGGAACTTTAACTTCTCTGGATCGCGGCCTTTGCCGAGATCGAGAGTAAATTCGGCGTCACCGACAGAGGCGATCTTTCCAGATACAGACTAAATCTCAGGCGCCGGATCTTCATCATTGATGCGGGCGCGGGAGCGCCAGACGGCGACGGTGAAGCAGACCAGAAAGAGCGTGGCCAAGGATAGCGCAGTTCGGAATCGCATGACAGAGCAAACCTCCAAGGCAACGATCTCGACTGGGTCAAGGAACAAAGGGCAAGCGGAGAGCCAAAGAGGGTAAAAAAAAGGATTTGCGCGTAAAAATCTGAAGAATGAAAGAGATAAGTGACCACGGAAAGAGAGGGAAGGGCAAGAAGCGAGCGCTGACGAAAGTACTGAACCGTGGAAATATTACCTGGAAAGAGCCCCGGTGAGTGTTTGGGAGTAGCCGCGTCCGTGTCCAGTATTGCTGACGGAGGACACAGGACGCGGACAATCCCGGTGGTTCAGAGTGGGGGCGTGCCGTGGAGCCTGCCCCCTATTTTGGTGCCGCCCGCAGCCGAGCATTTGGGGTACCAAGCGAGGGCGATCAATGTAACCGCAGGAAGGATGGGGTAAGAGCGGGATGACGTCAAACGAACTCTTTTATGAACTACTAACTCCAGTTTTTAGTGAAAGTTATCTTCTTTTATCAACTCGAGTTTTGTTGTAAGATCACGCCGCCTTCCGAGCATTCGAAGGAGCACCGTGGACAGTAGACCGACAGGAACAGTAGGACAGCGAACCTACCGGTTCGGGCTATTCGAGGCCGACTTGGAATCAGGGAGGCTGACGCGGCAGGGAGCGGCGGTAAAGCTGCAGGAGCAGCCGTTTCGGATTTTGGCGTTGTTGTTAGAAGCGCGGGGAGAGGTGTTAACGCGGGAGGAGTTGCGTAGGAAAATCTGGCCTGACGGCACGTATGTTGAGTTTGACGGGAGCATGAACACGGCACTGATGAAGCTGCGCGCCGCGCTGAACGACAGCGCGGACAATCCCGTGTTCATCGAGACGGTGCCGAGAAGCGGATACCGGTTCATCGCACCGGTGGAACTGGTAGCGCAGAACCCGACGATTACGACGGCCATACGTATCGAGAGCCAGGAAGAAGTGCTTGGGGAACCCGAAGCCAGGGAAGAAATCGACAGAGGGAGCGAAGAGGAGGGGCTGCCGAAGGAAGGAGCGAAAAAAAAGAGGCTCGGCCGGCACTGGTGGGAAGCGCTGGCGATTCTCGCGGGAGTGGCGGCACTGCTGACGTATGGAATGTGGCCAAGGCCGGAACCGCGGGTACAGGCGGTGCAGCAACTGACGCACTCCGGGCAGGTGGATCCGTGGGGCAAACTAGTTACCGACGGGAGCCGGATTTATTTTGTGGTGCGGGATGTCACGGGGTGGAACCTGATGCAAACGTCGGTGGAAGGCGGGAGCATCCAGAGAACACCAACGCCATTTGACAATACGAGAATATTTGATTTGTCGCCGGATCATTCGCAATTCCTGATCGGACAACTGACGCATCGCGGGGAAGAAACGGCGCTTTGGCTGTGGCCGGTGCAAGGGGGAGCGCCGCGACGGCTCGGAGACGTAACGGCGCAGGAAGCGGTGTGGTCCCCGACCGGGGACCAGATCGCATTCGTGCAGGGAGAAAGCATACAGACCGCGGATACAGAGGGAGGGCACATAAGAGAGGTAGCGCGGTTTCATCCGGCGCCGCATGCGCTGGTGTGGTCGCCGGACGGACGGCGGCTGAGGTTCACGCAAACGGACCTGATCGAGGGCACGGATTCGATGTGGGAAATCGGGGCGGACCGGTCGTCGTTGAGGCAGGTATTGCCGGAAGGAAAGCGTGGACCGCATGAAGGCAGCGGGACGTGGCTGGCGGGCGGACGCTATTTCGCGTTCTCGTCGGGAGTGGACCTGCGGGCGAGCCTGGCGGTGGATACACACGCGAACTTATGGGTGATGGAAGAGAATCGAGGGCTGTTCCGCGGCCGGGATCCCGTGCAACTGACGAGCGGTCCGATTGCCTTCGACCACCCAACATCAACCGGAGATGGATCGCGGATATTTGTAATCGGGTCGCACAACGAATACCAGTTGCTGCGAATCGACCCGAGAACACTGGCGAAGACGGCGATGCTGGCGGAATCGGGTGCGACGGACATGGATTTTTCGCTGGACGGGCAGTGGGTGGTGTACGCAGCGCGGGAGAACGGGACGCTGTGGAAGAGCCGGATCGACGGGAGCAGCCGGATGCAGTTAACGGCGGGAGCGACGGGTGCGTTTGCGCCGCACTGGTCTCCGGACCAGAAGGAGATTCTGTTCACGGGTTTTCTGCTGGACCGGCAACCACGGCTGTACGTGGTGTCGGCGCAGGGAGGAGCGCCGAAGAGCGTTTTGCCTTCGAACAACAAGTGGGCGTCTGTTTCCGGGGACTGGAGGACAGACGGAAGGCAGATTGTGCTGGACGTGCAGGAAATGGAGTCTGAAAGAGAGCCGGACATACGGATTTTCGATCTGGAGAGCGGGAAGATTTCGAGGCTGCCGAATTCCGAAGGGCTGCTGGAGCCGAGATGGTCGGCGGACGGAAGGTACATCGCGGCGTTGAATCCGAAGAAGAAGCAAGTGTTTTTGTACGACTGCAAAGCGGAGACATGGTCTGTGGTGGCGGAGGCGAACTTTCCGTCGGCGCTGCGATGGTCGCCGGCGGGTGACGCGCTGTATTACCAGGACACGGATGAGCTGGAAGAGTCGATATTCCGCGTGCCCATGGCGAAACGCGAGGCGGAACGCGTGGTGCGGTTAGGGGATTTGCTGAGCACGGGTGCGGCGCGCGCGATTTTCACGGGGTTGAGTCCAGACGGTTCGGTGTACGTGACGGCAGATCATGGGGACGTGGATGTGTATGCGGTGGATTTGAAGCTGCGGTGAGGCTGAAAGCGGTTCGTAGCCGGTTGAGAAAGTTCCGACCTGAAGCAGATTGGACCATCAATCAGACATTTCTTTGAGACCCTTCGTGCGCAAATGCGCCCGTAGGACAACAGTGCTTGCCGGCGCGACGGGAAGAGGCCTGTACGGGATGACAGGTTGATGGCGGGGCACAGCGCGGGAGACGTGGGGCGAGGCACGAGGAAAGGAAGGCTAGACTGAAAGAGGTCGAAAGGGAGAGCGGAGATGATCAGAGGCGGAGTGGTTCGAGCGATCGTGATGGCGATGGCATTGTGCGCGAGCGGCACGCCGGGACAGACGTCGAAGAAGGACGCGGTGACGATCAAAGGGATGGTTCTGGGCGCCGATGGAAAGCCGGTGCCGGCTGCAGCAGTGACGTGTCAATCATCGGCGGGGATGAAACCGAGAGCAGTGCACACGGACGCAAAGGGCCATTACCTGATCACGGGATTGAAGCAAGATTCGTACGACATCAGGGCGTCAGCGAACGGGGCGTATTCGGATTGGGAGAGAAATATTCCGCTGAGGAAGGGTCAGACAAAAGAAATCACGTTGCGGTTATTGAATGGGAATACGGCGTTGAGCGGGAAGTTGCCCGCGAAGCAGAAACAGTAAAGAGTTCACCGTTTTTCGCTGACAGTTGACAGCAGGGAGAAGAGAAGGCAGTCACCGGTGACTCGTGGCCGTTGACTTGCGAAAAGCAAACCCCGAATCGCGGTTCAGAGCACCTCGCAATACCTAGAAAGTTTCGTTCCGAGCAGTAAAATTTTCCCACCGCAGCGGGTTTCTCACCAGTGGATTTGCGCCGCTGGTTGCGCTGGCGCAACGCTGCCCGCCACCCCGAATGTTACCAATCAAACCTGGCCTGATGGGAGCCGTGGATGCGCGAGAACCTGCCGAGAATCACTGGGCAGGAAAAAGTAGAAGGCCATTAATAAGCTGATTCCGTTGGTTATGGATAAGGCACACGGGAAAGGCTCGGAATGGGGCGAAGGTACTAAGACCGGCGTACCCGCTCCGTGGGGCCATCGGGCCATTGGAAGGACGGGAACCAGTTTCTAGGATGTAGTCACGATGGGTTGGGGGCCGCGCGGGGACAGCGGTTCCGCAAGGAGCCGTGTGCGAGCTTCCCAACCCACCAAAAAAAACCTGCCTGCAGTGCATTCTGAAAAGAGACGAGCCTGTCGCTGGCCTTGAAGAAGTGCCCCTTCGGCACAACGGTTGCATCCATCAAAGAGGCACAAGCGCAAATCACGCTGTTTCTGAGGGCTTGCGAGTGGGAGCAAAAGGCTGAACGATGGCAAGTGGGGACGGATGAAGGGTTTTCCCGACAGGATGGCGACAAGGTTTGCGGCGGGCTTGCTCGTTCTGAATGGATTGTTCCTGGCGGCGGGAAGTAAAGAGGCGCGGGGATTCTATTCGCTTCGTGTCGCGACCCTTCGCGCGTTTCAGGCGTATGTGGCCGGAACGGATGCGGCGAACAACGAATCGCTGAGCCGTGGACCGTTCCTGTGGGTAGACGGCCTGCCGGAGCAGGAACGGAAGGCGGCGTTCAGCGAGCTGATGCGCGGGGAAGTCGAGATGGGGCGAGTCGGCGGGAACAAAGGCGGAGGAAGCGCGGGGACTCCCGGCGGAATGATCCACGACTGGAAAGGAATCGTGTTTGTGCCGGGGGCGAAGTTGGGGGACGTGTTGAGGGTGCTTGAAGACTACGATCATCAGGCGAGTTATTACGCGCCGGATGTGGAGAGAGCGAGGATCGAGTCGCACGACGGGGATCACTACCGGGTGTTTTTGAGGTTCCGGCGGCACAAGATCGTGACCGTGGTGCTCGATACGGAACACGAGGTGACGTATTACCGGGATTCTGAGACGCGAGAGCACAGCCGGAGTTCTGCGGTTCGCATCGCGCAAGTGGAAGATGCGGGGAGTCCGCAAGAGAAGGAAAACGCGCCGGGAGAGGACAACGGATTTTTGTGGGGAATGGAGACGTGGTGGCGGATGGAAGAGCGGGATGGCGGCGTTTATGTGCAGAACCAAGTGGTGACGTTGACGCGAGACATTCCGACGGGACTGGGGTGGCTTATCGAACCGTTTGTAACGGCAATTCCGAAGGAGACGCTGGAATTTACGCTCGAGGCCACACGGAAGGCGGTGCTGGCGAGGATGAAAGGCTAGCGCTGATTTTCACCGCGATATAGATTGGAACCGCGACAGAGGGGCGAAAGCACGTTGGCCTGTTGAACCAGCACCCCGAGCGAAAAGCGCCTTTACCATACCGCCGTTCGTGAGTCACAGAAAGGCACGCGGCGCTCCGGAGTTTGTGAGGTTCTCTCGCTGGTTGAAATGGTTCATTCCGGTGGGCGCAAACGTACCAGAACCGGAAGCGCCCTGGGACGCTCAAGGAAAACACGCGAGAAAAACGCTCACGAAGGTACTCGGAAACCGGCGGCAAGGAATTACCGGAGAGACCGGAGGGGACCAAAAGGGGGAAGTAGCCGCGCAGGTGCTGCGCCCCTACGAAGACGTGGGCGTTTTAGGGGAAAGGCGGCACGGTTACCGAGGGCGTTTACGTGTGCTAGAATGCCTAGGTTCCGGCGAGTCCCAGGGGCAGTAGGGACCAGGGTATTTGGTGGTACACCGTAGGTCTCCGCACAGGTGACCCCGCAATGCAGGTAGAATGAGCCACGCGTCCATTCCTTGGCAGTGGCGGGGTGCCAACTAAAAAATTGAGGCGGCCGAGGAGGCCACGGGCTAGAAGAGAGGAATTGTCATGTCTGGGCATTCAAAGTGGGCAACAATCAAGCACAAGAAAGCCGCGACCGACGCGAAGCGGGGGCGCGTGTTCACGCGGATCATCCGAGAAATCACGATCGCCTCGCGAATCGGCGGAGGAGACCCCAACTCAAATCCGCGGTTGCGGACAGCGATTGCGGCAGCGAAAAACGAGAACATGCCGAATGAAAACATCGAGCGGGCAATCCTGCGAGGGACAGGCCAGCTTGAGGGCGAACAGTATGAGGAAGCGATGTTCGAAGGCTACGGCCCGGGCGGCGTTGGAATGTTGATTCAGGTCGTAACGACGAACCGCAACCGGATTGTGGGAGAATTCCGTCACCTGATGAGCAAGAACGGCGGGAACATGGCCGAAGCGGGTGCGGTAGGCTGGATGTTCCACCGCAAGGGCGAGGTGACCGTTCTGAAAGAAGCCGCTTCGGAAGACAAGCTGCTGGAACTGGCGCTAGATGCGGGCGCGGAGGATGTGAGGGACGACGGATCGTCGTGGTACATCGTAACGCCGCCGGAGTCGCTCGAAGCAGTGAAAGAGGCGCTCGGGAAAGCTGGAATCAAGCCAGAGTCGGCGGAAATCGCGATGGTGCCGCAGAATTACATCAAGCTGACGGGACAGCAGGCGCAGCAGATGCTGCGGCTGGTGGAAGCGCTCGAAGAACACGACGACGTGCAGCACGTGTACGCGAACTTTGACATTGACGAGTCGGAGATCCAGGCGGCGGTCGGCGCAAATTAAGGCGAAGAATGGAAACGGCCAAGCCAAGGCTGGAGGCGAGCCATTGTCGTTCTTTTCCCCACAACCGCAACCACGGTCCGACGAGACGCGAATTAAGGCGGGGTTGGACGGGCCGATATGGCGTTAAATCCAGCGAACTCGAGGAGCGGAGAATGCCGGCGAGTGCTGGGCGTTGATCCGGCGTCGTCCGGCCCAACCGGATACGGCATCATCGAGAGCGATGGTAAAGGGTGCCGGGTACTGCGGTATGGAGCGGTGCAAGTAGCCGCGAAACGGCGACAAAATTCCGCGGGAGTCGTGCTGCGCGAGGTCCACGAATTGCTATGCGCGCTGATTGAAGAGTTCAAACCGCAGGCGATGGCCGTCGAATCCGTGTTCACCGCCCTCAATATGAGAACGGCTTTGAAGCTCGCCGAAGTGCGGGGGGTAGTGCTCTTGGCGGCGGAGCAACACGGCGTGGAGGTTCGCAGCTATTCGCCGCGCGAGGTGAAGTCGCGCGTGGCGGGGTATGGACACGCGGATAAACGGCAGATGCAGTTGATGGTGCGCGCACAACTGGGAATGAAGGAATTGCCGGAACCTTCCGACGCCGCGGACGCGCTGGCGGTGGCGCTTTGTGACCTGCAAGCCGAGCAGATGGAAAAGCGCTTCGGGTTGCGGAGAGAGAATGAATCTGCAACTGTAAAGGTTGGTTCGCGGAAACAGGCGAACGGGGCCGGACACGCAACGTCCCCTCACGGCGCGCGCATCCAACAGAACCGATGAGGGCCCAGCGGAGTTTTCTAGTCGCGATTTCGGTTGTTCTTTGCCTGATAGCGGGAGGCAGCGCAGTGGCAGCGCCGCCAGCCGCGGGCGTGTTCACCTACCGCAGAGTTTTCAAATCAAGCTCGCCCGAATTCATTGAAATCAAGATCAACGAAGGCTCAGATCAGTCGACCTACGAGATCCGCCAACTGGATGACGATCCCGGGGCATCGCCGTTTGAGGTGAGTGGCGCACTGCGCTCAAAGATTTTTGAGCTTGTTGGGGAGCTGAATTACTTCCGCGGGCTGGATCTGGACGTACACCGTAAGATTGCGAACCTTGGCGAGAAGACATTTCGCTGGGAGCGCGACGGGGTAGTCAACGAAGTGCGATTCAATTACACGGTGAACACGGCGGCGACGCAACTGCTACAGATTTGCGAGGGCCTGGCGCGACAGCAGGAGCTGATCGAATTGCTGCAACGGCGGATGAAGTACGACCGCCTGGGGGTGAACGATGCGCTCCTGCAGCTGGACACCGACATCAGCAAGGGAGTGCTGCCGGAGCCGCAGCGAGTCTTGCCCATATTGGACCAGATCGCGAGCGATTACCGCTTCGTCGAAATCGCAAGGCAAAGGGCGCGAGCCTTGGCTGAGCGCATTCGCCACGGATAACAAAGGCAAATTAGATTGACCCGGTCCACTACCATTTCCGCTAGGCCTGTGCCAAGACCTACCAAATAACATAGGTTTTCCAGCTTCGCTCACCTTCCACTGACGAACGCCGCGAACCGGTCGCGAGCATGGTCACGTAAAATGAATGTCTGTCGCTGCGTCACGAATATAACGACTTCTGTTTACCCATTTCGAAGCTCGCTATGACGCCCTGGCAGGCTACGCTCGGCGCTTGGGTGCTTACGTCCTTTCCGAGGAGTTGGGCGTGGTAGGAATCTCCAAACGGCCGTGTCGCTGGCGCTCTGATACGCGACATCTCTAACAATGTCGGCCCTGTCAAGTCCTTTTTTCAGTTTTTTTCTGCCGTTTTTGTTTTTTCATGGGCGCACTACTCCGTTCACTCCGAGGAGTGGTCTTGTTGGTTTAGTTCACCTCAGCTTCGACGACCACGGCTCGTTTCGTAATCTTTCGGTCGGTTTCAGTCCGACCCAAACATCTCTTCGATCAAACTTCAACCATGATTACCTCTTCAAACTCCCTTTGCAGGGAGCGGGATGCCCAATCAAATCGACGGTGTTCTATTGCACACCATGTCCGGTACCGAGCTGTCCCACGTACGAACCGAACTCAAACGATGGCGAATAGTCGCAACCATTCCGCCACATCCAGTACAAGCGAACCCCCAGACGGCGTCCCAGCGCAACTTTGGCAATACTCTTGTGCCGACGCATTGCCAGATGTACGTAGCGACGTCTCCACTCCGGGTTGATGCGTGCCGCGGCTTGTGCTGCCTCCACCAGCAAGAATCGCAACAAAGAGTTGCCCTGCTTGGTGACGTGCCCCAAGCGCTGCTTGCCGGCACTGGAGTCCTCACTCGGAACCATCCCCACGTACGTACCGATCTGCTTTCCGCAGTGAAACCGCTCCGGAGTTCCGATGATCAACACGTAAGCGAGTGCCGTCAGCGGGCCTACTCCAGGATGCGTCATCAGTCGCGATACCTCGGGCCGTTTCCTAGCTTCCTGCTCGGCAGCTGTGGTTAATTCCTGGATGATGGGGTCGATTCGGTCCAGCAGCTCCAACAACTCTTGCCGGCGCCGGCTGGCCCAAGGAGCTAGCGCCA
>Ga0306920_100002322_pt1 | contig 24061 bp, 20 predicted proteins | sample flu12Cox44000170_FD_204666 | JGI IMG/M metagenome (GOLD analysis project Ga0306920, IMG submission 204666) | Lab enrichment of tropical soil microbial communities from Luquillo Experimental Forest, Puerto Rico - flux4day.12C.oxic.44.000.170 (v2)... | ecosystem: Environmental > Terrestrial >...
CGAAAGTTCCGTGGATGGCAGATTACGCTGCGCTAATCCGCCCTACGAACAACTCGCCCCCCAATTCATCCACTGGCGATTTCCATCCCGAGGGCGCGGATCTTTTTCCGCACCGCACCGTCGCGCAACGCCGCGAGAAAGGCTGCAACCGGCTCCCGCTCGCGGGAGCCCTCGCGCAGCAGAAAGTCGTAATCCTCAGGCGCGATGGGAAGGAAGCTCAGCCCGTACATTGTTGCGACCGTTTCGATGGCGATGCCCCAGTCGGCACGGCCCTGGGCCACGCCGGCGGCAACCGCATTATGCGAGCGCGGCTGGTTGCTGTAGCCCGGGGGCCGCGCGCCCGCGAGCAGCCGGTCGATGAGCACGCGGGTGCCGGAGCCGGCATTGCGGTTGACCATCAGGCAAGCGCGGTCGGCGAGAGCAACGCGCAGCGCGTGGGCGGCATCCAATCCGCAAAAGCGAGTATCGTCGCTGCGATGAACAAAGCCCTGCATGCGCCTCCAGCCCTTCACCAGGACAAGTCCGCCGCGGGTGAGATGGACGTTATAAATGCCGCTGTCCGGATCGATCAGGTGAACCGGGGCGAGATCGCATTCGCCCCGCTCGACCGCGGCGACACCACCCAGGCTGCCCACGGCAATGATGCGCGCGGAAAGCCCGCGCTCGGCGATCGCGCCGACCACGAGGTCGAGCGCCACGTCGTGACTTCCCATGATCACAAGATCGGGCAGGCGCGGCTCGCGTCCGATCAGGGTGACACGCGCGCGCGCGCCAGCGTCGAGCGCGGTCGCAAGCGCATCGATCTCCAGAAAGCCGTCCGCCTGCGAAAAGCCCGTGACCGCACCCGAGCCCTTGGCGAGCGGAAACGCGACCGGCCCGCCGGTCCCTTCCACCAGCGCGACCATGACGAACTCCTTGCGCCCAAGTTCGGAGGCAATGCGCATCGGCACCTCGGCCTCCACTGCCCCGGCCGCCTGGGCAGGCAACCCGGCCCGCGCCCGAATGATCGGCGCCACGAAGACGTGGAAGGTGAAGATCGCGGAGGTCGGAAAGCCGGGCAGCACCACAACCGGCTTGCCTTCGACCACGGCAAGCAAGAGCGGCTTTCCCGGTTTCAGCGCGACGCCATGGACGAGAATGCCGGGAGGGCCAAGTCTGGCGACAATGCGATGCGAGAGATCGCCAACACCCTTCGAGGTTCCGCCGGAGAGCACGACCATATCGGCGTCCGCAAGCGCGCTGCGCATGGCGCGCTCGAGCGCAGCCTCGTCGTCGGCAAGCGCACCGAGCACCATCGCTTCCCCGCCCGCCTCCGCGATGGCGGCTGCCAGGATGGCGCCGTTGCTGTCGTAGACCTGCGCCGGGCCGAGCGCGCGGCCGGGCTCCACGAGCTCGTTGCCCGTCGAGATCACCGCCACCTTCGGCTTGCGGATGACGGTGACCTCGGCCACCCCGCAGGCCGCAAGCATGCCGAGCTCGCGCGAGGAAAGCAGCGCCTTGCGCCGCAGCACCGTTTCCCCGCGCGCAATGTCGGATCCCGCATAGGATATGAACTGGCCGGCGATCACAGCGCGGCGCGCTTCGATCGCCGGCGCCTCGCCGTCCTCGATCAGCTCGCTGTGCTCGATCATCAGCACGGCGTCGGCGCCGCGCGGAATCATGCCGCCGGTCGCGATCGGGCTTGCCGAGCCGGCCTCGACCGCAAGCTCCGGGGCGCACCCGCACGCGATCACTTCGCCGTTGAGACGCAGACGCCGCGGCGCGCTCGGGCTCGCACCCAGCGTATCGGCAGAACGCAGCGCAAACCCGTCGACATTGGCGCGATCGAACGGCGGCACGTCGACCGGCGCCGCCACATCGTACGCGAGCACGCGGCCGAGCGCCGCCTGTAATTCGACCTTCTCGCCTGCAAGCGGCGATAGATCGAGATGAGCAGCAAAACGCGCCTTCGCCTCCTCGGCCGACACCACTTCCAGGAACTGCTCCTGGCGCGCGGCGCGGCGAACAGCGGCGATCAGATCGGCAGAGCCGGGCGCGCTTGTGCTCGACACATTGCTTGTTTGAAGCAGCCGGCTCATGGCCAGGGTCTTATCATGACCTCGCTCTGAGCCTGAAACCCTTCGCTCTCGGGCGTAATGAAAAGCCAGCCGTTGGCCTGCGCGAGCGTGGCGAGCGGCACATAGCCGGAGCCTATGGGGGTGGCAAAGCGCCCCTCGCAGCTGACCGGCACAAGCTCGGCGAGCCCCGCGGTTGACGACACCTTGCGCGTGAGCGTCGCTCCCCGCAGGCGCAGCGGCTCGCTGCTCCCCGCAAGCCGCGCCAGCATCGCGCCGCCAAGCACATGGGAGGCAGCGAGCGCGCCCTCGAACCGGCCTGGCAGCAGCAGGACTGGGCGCTCGCCGGCCAACCCGAAAGACGCCGTCTCGGCGGGGATGAGCCCGATGCCGTGCGCCACAACCTTGCCCTTCGCCGCCAGCGTCGACACGGCAGTATCAGCCTGGCCGCAGCCGGTGCCCCCGACAACGACAACGGCATCCACATCGGCCTCTACCAACATGTGCTCCAGGCTTTCGGTCGCAAGACTTCGGACCACGACCGCACCCTTATGCTCGAAGCCTGAGGCGATGCATTGGAGCGCGGCATCGATGATGCGATCGGCGGACGCGCGTGCGGAAGCGATACCAATGCGCGGCTCGCGGATCCCAACGCTGTCGATGCCTAGCGCCGCAAGCAGCGCGACGTGCAACGGGGAAAGTGCCCCGCCGGCACGGGCAAGCACGGCTCCGGCCGCGGCGTCCGCACCCGCCGGCCACACTCCATCGCCCTGCGCGACCGGCAAGAGCGCTTGCGCCTGCCCCTCCCGCAGCATCACGGCGTCGAACGGCGCGACGGCATCCGTTCCGGCCGGCAGCGGCTCGCCCGCATCGATGCGAATGGCCGTAGCGAGCGGCGCCGGAGCGTAGGGACCGGCATCCGCGGTCAGCTCGGACGGCACGGCCCAACCGTCGCGCAGCGCGAGCGCAGCAGCGGGGATCGGCCGCTCCAGCACAATGTCGCGGGCCAGCGTCCGGCCGGACGCGGCAGCAAGATCGACGCTGCGAACCGGCACCGGCTTGACGAGGGCATCGATGCGCGCGAGCACATCGTCGAGCGGCGTGAGCCGGGCGATCCTCTGCAGCGGTTCGATTTCGTCGGACATGTCGGCTTGTAGAAAGAAATGACCGAGAAGACCATCAATCTGCGCGGGCTCAAATGCCCGCTGCCGGCGCTGCGCGCGCGCAAGGCGCTCGCGGCACTCAAGCCCGGCGACGTGCTCGTTGCAGAATGCACCGACCCGCTCAGCGCCGTCGATATCCCCAATCTGGTCAATCAGACCGGCGACGAGCTCGTGTCGAGCGCGCGCGAGGGGGAGGTGCTGGCGTTCCGCATCAGGAAGAAGTGAGGCGGGATCGCAGACTGCTTTAGATATTGGTTGGTCTTTCCGGGGCGAGGCCCGCAGGGCCGAGAACCCGGAATCCAGTAACCCCTGACAGAGGCTTACTGGATTCCGGGTGGCCACTTCGTGGCGCCCCGGAATGACAAGCCCCGGGGGATCGTTTCGTCTAAAACCGGAACTCGTTGCGATTGCGGCCTTCGGACACGTTGAGGAACAGCTCATCGAGCGAGAGGCGCCGCGAGCTGAGCCCCTGCTCGACCGAATAGGCCACGAGCCGCTCGAAGTTCCTGACGTTGCGCTCGGTGAGGCCGTACTCCCAGGGGTCCTTGCCGAGGATCGTCTCCTGCTCCTCCCAGCTTTCGCGATACCAGGCCAGCGGCACGATGCGCGGGTTTTCCATGCGCTCCATGGCGAGCGTCTTCGCCTGCACGAAGGCCTTGTACATGTTGATCGCCACCCAGGGATGCCGCTCGACGATCTCCTGCTTGATGCCGACGACATGCATGATCGGGAATATGCCGGTGCGGCGATAAAACGCGATCTCCTCCTGCTTGTAGTTCGGAAACAGGCGGCCGACGCGCTTGTCTCCCGCCTTGAGCGGCCCGATCAGATCGGGTGAGAACAGGGCATCAATGGCCCCCTCGGCGAGCATGTCCTCGAGCGAATCCCCCTCTTTGACCTGCGTGAGCTTGAGCCCTTCGGGCGGGGTGAAATCGACATCCTCGTCAAGCTCGCTCAGCCATTCGATGGATTTGTGCGGAACGCCGTAGTCGTGCTCCAGGATGCCGCGCATCCAGAGCCCGGCGGTGAACAGATAGCCTTTGGTGCCGGCTCGCCGTCCGATCAGGTCCTTGGGCTCCCTGATACCCTTCGACGTGTTGATGAAAATGAAGCCGTGGCGGAAGCGCCGATGCGGAAAGACCGGGATGGCCCGGAACGGCAGGCCGCGGTCGCGCGCCGCCACGTAGCCCGAGCCCGACACTTCGGCGATATCGAACTCGCGCCCGCGCAGAAACCGCCAGTGCCGCGGCGAGGCCGCCATGTCGGTGAGCACGGTGAGCTCGATCCCCTCGGGGCGAACGATGCCTTCCTTCAGCGGCCGCATGATCTCGTAATCGCCGCAGGCGAAGGTGAGCTCGAGCTTGCGCGACATGGGGTGAGTCTTGCTGGGTTGATTGGGGAAAAACTTCGAACGCGGGAGCGCCAACTTACATCGTCAGCACGATTTTACCGGAATGTCCGGTGGCGTGTCGCTCTAGCACAGCGTGGTTCCAGCCCGAAGAAATATTACTGAAACAGACGAGGAAATCATCCTGAAGCAGACGTGTGGCACATTAACCCGCGTCCCAACCTCCTTTGCCACAAGGCGCCCGCCCCCCGGGCGCCTTGTGTGCGTTTGGCGCCGCGTGTATCTGCTCATCCACTCCGGGCTGCCATCCCAAACGCGCCGGGTCCATTAGTCAGTGCGACCAAGCGTTACAGGAGGTGTCCATGACTCTTGAGGCCGAGGTTGTCTCTGCCCGCGACGCCCGTAAAGGGCCACGCGGTCAGACCGCCATTCCTTGTGTGATGATGCGGGGTGGTACGTCCCGCGGCCCGTTCTTTCTGCGCGAGAATCTGCCCGCCGACGACGAGGCAATGAAGCGCGTGCTCTTGCGCGTCATGGGGTCGCCGCATGTGCGCCAGATCGACGGCATCGGCGGATCGGACCCCGTGACCAGCAAGGTTGCCATGGTGCGGCGCTCCGTCCGTCCCGATGCCGACGTGGACTATCTGTTCGCGCAGGTTTTCGTCGACCGCGCTCTCGTGGATACGTCGCCGCCGTGCGGGAACATGGTCACCGCTGTCGGACCGTTCGCGATCGAGCAGGGCCTCGTCGAGGCGAGCGACCCCGAGACCATCGTGCGCATCTGGGACGTCAACACGCAGTCCCTGATCGAGGCGACGGTGCAGACGCCGGGGGGCGAGGTGACCTATGACGGCGACCTGCGCATTGCCGGTGTCAACGATCCGGCCGCACCCATCGTCCTGAACCTCGCCCGCATGGCAGGTGCCAAGACCGGTAAGCTTTTTCCGACCGGCCAGCGCGCCGAGGACATTCTCGGTGTCACCGTTTCCTGCGTGGATATGGCCATGCCGTGCATGTTCCTGCCGGCCTCCGCCGTGGGCAAGAGCGGCTACGAGACGAAAGAGGAGCTCGACGGCGACAAGGCGCTGATTGCCCGGTTGCAGGACCTGCGCCTGATCGCGGGCGAGCGCATGGGGCTCGGCGATGTGCGCGATAAGGTCATCCCGAAGCCGGTGCTGGTGGCGCGCCCCAAGGACGGCGGCACGGTGTGCGGTCGCTATTTCATGCCGTACACGCTTGCCACCGCCTTTGCCGTGACCGGCGGCACCAACATGGCGGTGACGAGCTGCATTGCGGGCACGGTCGTGCATGAGGCGGCCTCGCTCGGCAAAGGGCCGGTACGCGAGGTCGCGGTGGAGCATCCCCAGGGCAAGATGCTCGTGCGGACCGAGGTTGTTGACCAGGACGGCAAGGTGACGGTGAAGCAAGCCTCACAGATCCGCCATGCGCGCAAGCTGTTCGAGGGCAACGTGTTCGTGCCGGCCTCTGTCTGGGCCGCATAGCTCGGCGTGCCATCGACCGAAGCGCGAATCAAGCCCGCGCATCACGGCGAGAGAGGCCGGAGGGCGCAGCTTGACCTTGTTGATACTGCTGCGCTTCCGTTCGCAAGGATTCAAGGAACTGTTGATGCAAAAGGGTCGGCTGCCAGTCTGCTCTGCTGGCTACACCATCATTTCTCGCCAGCGCGGGAGAGCCGAAAGGAAGGATGGTCAAGGCCCCGCCGAGCTGCGCTTCGATGGCGGTCGAGAGCAGCGCGATCATGTCGCTTGTCGCAAGAACGGATTTGTAGATTTCCAATGAGGTGGTTTCAATACGCACCGTCGGGCAGTGCCCCGAGCCCGCAAAAAGCCGCTCGAATGCCTCCCTGCGCGGAGCGCCGCGAGCGGGCAAAATCCAGCGGTAGCGCGCCAGCTCTCGCAACGTTATCTTCCGGGCGCGCGCGAGCGGGTGGGCTCGGCCGACGAAAACGGCGTAAGGATTCGAGAACAAAAATTCTTCCCGGACGTCGGTTGCCCAGACGGGGCGTCTGAGCACCCCGAACAGCATGTCAAGATCGCCGGCGCGCAGGGAATGGAGCAGCACCTCGTAGGGCCCGTCAACGACGTGAACAGATGCGCCCGGGTACAACCTGAGAAACCGGGTAATCGTCGTCGACAAGAGATGGGTGCCGGAATGGGGAATGTTGCCTACCGTTATGCGTGAGGTAAAAACACCCTGCGCTGCCCGAATTTCCTCGATCCCATATTCGAGCTCCGTGAGAGCGACCTTCAGCCGGCGCGCGAGCTCGCGCGCCTGATCGGTTGGCGCCAATCCCCGCGCTATACGCTGGTACAGGCTTCTGCGAACCACGCGCTCGAGATCGCGAGCCGAACGGTGTAGCGACGGCTGGGATAGATTGAGCCTGCGCGCCGCCGCGGCGAAAGACCCGCATTCGGCGATCGCGGTGAGCGAGCGGATGTGCGTGTCCGTGATCTTGTTCTCCACCGATCTCGTCGTCTCCCGGCCGGCAAGGGATGCGCCCACCACCGGATCGCGCAACGCCGATTGAATGTGCGCGAACAGCCGCTGAATCCTCGGCAGAAGCACCGATCCGAGCGGTGTCGGAAACGACCCGTTGCGGCGACGTTCGAGCAAGGTCGCGGCGAGCACGGTCTCGAGCTGGGTCAGCATTTGCGTGACCGCCGGCTGCGACAAGCCAAGCTCTTTCGCGCCGACACCAATGCTCTTGCTGCGGGCAACCGCCTCGAATGCCCGCAGTTGACGCAACGAAGGAAAATGCAGTCGTCTGTGCATGCCTCGCCGGGCGGAGCTCCATGTCAGAATAGCAAAAATTTATGACTGCGTGCGCAGTTTCAATTGAGCGCAAAGGCCGCACTGTGCGACGCTGGAATGCGGGGAGCTGGGCAGTGCATAAGCCAGCTGCAAACGAGAAAACAGGGAGGTTTCGCGGTGCAATCGCTTCCCACGGGCACAAAATCCGGTGGCCTGAAGCACTTCCCGGTGAATTTGAACCAACTCTTTACCCCGTCATGCGCGGGCTCGACCCGCGCATCCATCTTCTTGCGAAAAAGGATGGATTGCCGGGTCAAGCCCGGCAATGACGATCGAGGTTCAGTTCGAGTGGAAACTGCTTTCAGATCATTGCGAACGGCCCTGGTCGCATTCCTTGCAGCTGGCATCGGCACATTCTCTGCTTTTGACTGCGCTCGATCGCAATCGGATTTCCCCGCCAGGCCGATTCAGATTTTCATCCCCTATGGCGCCGGCGGAGTCGCCGATCTGACGATGCGCCTGCTCGCGCAGAAACTGACGGAGCGAACGAAGCAGCAGGTCGTGATCGATAATCGTCCGGGAGCCGGCGGGCTGCTCGCAGCCAAGGAAGTGCTCAGGGCACCGGCAGACGGTTACACGCTTGGCGTGGTCGGAAACGGGCAGGCGATCGGCATGTCCCTGTTCAAGACACGGCCATACAACGTGCTGACCGATTTCAGCTTCGTGTCGATCATGGCCCGTTTCGAGATGCTGCTTGCCGTGAAGGTTGATTCGACCTTGAAGACCCTGCAGGACGTCGTCACTGCGGCGCGCAAGGACCCGGGCAAGCTCAATTTCGGCGCCATCAATCCCGGAAGCACGCAAAATCTGTCGGCACATCTCTTCAAACAGGTAAGCGGCATCGATGTGGCCATTGTTCCGTACAAGACAACCCCCGACCTCGTGACAGCGCTGTTGCGCGGCGACGTTGACGTCGGATTCGATTTTTATGCGGGGTTGCAGGCGGTGATCTCGGACAATCAGGTCAGGATCATTGCGACGTCCGGCGAGCAGCGCAATCCGCTGCTGCACGATGTGCCAACGGCGAAGGAAAGCGGTTTCCCCGACTACATCGTGACCAGCTGGAACGGCCTGGCCTCGGCCGCCGGCATGCCGGCGGCAACGCTCGGCACTCTCAATCAACTTGTCAATTCCGCGCTCACCGATCCGACGCTCCAGGCTACCGCATCCGCACTGGGCATGGACGCCCGCGGCAGCACGCCGGAGGAGATGCGCGAGCGCATGGCGGCCGACGTGAAGAAGTGGGCGGCGGTGATCGAGAAGGCAGGCATCGAGAAACAATGACACAGCCGCGGCTGAAAATTGCAATCGCCACCTACGGACATACCAGGGACGTCAAGAACGGGGCGGTGGCGATTGCCGGAGTGGAGCCCGACTTCGTCGAGGTCGTGCCCATCATCGGGGCGTTCCGGCGCATGGTGCGCGATGTCGAGTTCGATGTCTGCGAGATGGCTCCCACCACCTACATGATCGCGCGCGCGCTCGGCGCTCCATTCATTGCGCTGCCGATCTTCCTGATGCGCCGCTTCCATCACGGCGGCTTCGTGGTCCGGCCCGACGCCGGCATCAAGCTGCCCAAGCAGCTGGAAGGCAAGAAGGTCGGAGTGCGCGCTTATTCGGTGACGACCGGGGTGTGGACGCGCGGCATTTTCATCAACGAGTACGGGCTTGATTCCTCAAAGGTGACCTGGGTGGTCGATGATGAGGAGCACGTCACCGCGCTCAAGCTGCCGCCGAATGTGGTGCACGCACCGCAGGGCAAATCGCTGCAGAGCATGATGAAAGCGGGCGAGATCCAGGCCGGATTTACCGGGCCGGCCGGCGTCGGTCGCGCCGGTCCGCCGATCAGCGGCTGGGACAAGGCCGGCGAGGCCGCTGCCGCGGCGGATACCTATCCGGAATTGATTGCCGATGTCGAAGAGGTCGAAGCCGACTGGTTTCTCCGCACCGGCATATACCCAATCCACGGCCTCATTGTCGTCAAGGACGAGCACATCAAGAGCTATCCCTGGCTGGCGCGTTCGCTCATGGACGCCTTCGTGGCAGCAAAAAAGCCGTATCTCGATGCGCTCAGGCGCGGTCATGGCGACAGTCCGGAGGACAAGCGCTATCGCAAATTCCTGTCCTTGATGAGCGATCCCCTGCCCTACGGCATGATGGCCAATCGTGCCAGCATCGAGGCGCTCGTCACCTATAGCCTGCAGCAGGAGCTCATTCCGTCGCGTCCGCAGCTTGATCAGGTGTTCGTCGATATCGACCCGTGAAAGCCTTGTACAACCCTGAATGCGAGTGAAGCGCTCATGCCTGTCATAGATATCCACCCCCACATCGTTTCGCCTGATACCCAGCGTTATCCGCTGGCCCCGCTTGGCGGCACCCAATCCACCTGGTCGAGCGAGCGGCCGACCACCTACGAGACCCTGATCGAGGCCATGGATGCGGCCGGCGTGGGCAAGGCGGCGATCGTGCATTCCTCGACCGCCTATGGTTACGACAACAGCTATGTCGCGGATGCCGTGGCGGCCGTGCCTTCACGCTTCACGGCGGTATGCTCCATCGATGTCATGGCGCCGGATGCAGTGAAGACGTTCGATCACTGGCTCAGCTGCGGCTGCACCGGCATGCGGCTGTTCACGACCGGGAGCACCTTGCCGGATCAGGCGACATGGTTTGCCGAGCCGAAGACCTATCCATTCTGGGAGCACGCGGCGGCGAAGAGCATTCCGGTCTGCATGCAGATGAAGCAGGAGGGCCTGCCACTGCTGCGCCAGATCATGGATCGCTTCCCGAAGGTCACCATCATCCTCGACCATCTGGCGCGGGCGCCGTTCGCGGATGGTCCGCCCTATGAGGCGGCAGCGGAATTCCTCGATCTCGCCAGATACAAGCAGGTTTATCTGAAGATCACGCCGGTCAATGTCACGCCCAAGAGCTGGGGCAAAGGTGCACCGGATACGTTCTTCGGCAAGGTCGTCGATACGTTCGGTGCCTCCCGCGTCGCCTGGGGCTCGAACTTTCCGAACTCGGTCGGCACGCTGTCCGAGATCCTCGGCGCCGCGCGCAAGGCGTTCGCCTTTGCCAAGCCTTCCGATCAGGACTGGATTTTCGGCAAGACCGCGCTCACGCTCTATCCCGCTCTGGCGAAGTGACGAGGATTAGATCTCATGGCAACCGCAACAAAGCTCAAGCTGCACACGATGTTGGGCAACTATCCGATTACCAAGGCGCTCAAGAGCGGTGCAGTTGGTTCGGACCTGGTCGATTTCGATTTCGCCGAGGTCAAGGTCGCAAATAATCTATTCAAGCAGGTCGTGCGCGAAGCCAAGTATGACGTCGCCGAGCTTGCCATCGTGACCTACTTGCAGGCCAAGGCCTACGGCAAGCCCCATGTGCTGCTGCCGGCGGTGATCGTCAGTCGTGGCCAGCATCACACCATCGCCTACAACCCGGAGCGCGGCGCGCTCAAGCCGTCCGAGCTCGCGGGCAAGCGGGTCGGCGTACGCGCTTACACGGTGACGACAGGGACGTGGGTGAGAGGAATTCTGGCCACCGATTACGGCGTCGACATCAACAAGGTGGAGTGGATCACTTTCGAGGATCCGCATGTGGCGGAGTATCGTGATCCCGCCATCGTCAAGCGGGCGCCGGAGGGCAAGGAGCTCACCCGCATGCTGCTCGACGGCGAGATCGCCGCCGGGATCGTCGGCGACAAGCTGCCCGATCCGAAACTCCAGCATCTTATTCCCGATGCCGAGGCAACCGCTGCGAGCTGGGCAAAGCGCCACCACGGCGTACCGATCAATCACATGGTCGTGGTCAGGGAAGAGTTGTCGCGCTCCCGGCCCGATGTGGTGAAGGACATTTTCCGGCAGTTGCACGCAAGCAAGCGGGCCGCCGGCCTGCCCGACGGCGGCGAGCTCGATCCCTACCGTTTCGGTGTCGAGGCCTGCCGGCCAATCCTGGAGATCATCATCGACTTCTGCCACCGGCAAACGCTCATACCGCGTCGCATGTCAGTTGATGAGCTGTTCGACGACACGACGCGCATGCTGGCTGCCGCGTAGCTGGAGACGCGGTCGCGCGGCTTGCTTTGCCTCTCCATCCGAGCTCGGGTTTACCCGAGTTCGGCACTTAAGTGGCAGAGGTCGGATGTATCCGGCTACTGCGGGGGAGAGCAACAGCGCGCTGGCGTCTATTTCAGCGGAACACGCCCTAGAATTGAAAGACAGTCGCGATGAGCTCGACGACGGCGGCGCAGGAGCCGCGCAGGAGGAAGCGATTCTGGCAGGACATGTCGGTGCAGGTGTTCGCCGGCATGGCCTTGGGTGCGCTCATCGGCTGGGTCTGGCCGCAGTCAGCGGAATGGATGCGCACGCTTGGCCATCTCTTCATCCGGCTGATAGCGATGTTCGTCGGCCTGATCATCTTCTGCGCCGTCGTTCACGGCATTGCTACCGTGCGCGAGGCGAAGAAGGTCGGGCGCATAGCGATCAAGGCGCTGGTCTATTTCGAGGTTGTGACGACGTTTGCGCTCGTCATCGGTTTGGCCATGGTCAATCTGCTCGGCCCAGGCCGCGGCATGCACGTTGATCTCGAGTCGCTCTCCGGAACCGCCCTCGATCCTTATCTGAAGACTGCGCAGCAGATCAGCGGCAGCGGCTTTCTCCTGAGCATCGTGCCCCACACCGCAATCTCGGCCTTCACTGAAGGCAATGTGCTGCAGGTCGTCTTCCTTTCTGTGCTGTTTGCGTTCGGCCTGCACGCGGTCGGCGCCGATGGAAGCCCGATGATCGAGATGATCGAGCTTACCAAGCGCATCGTGTTCAAGATCATCGGCTACATCATGTGGCTCGCGCCGATCGGCGCGATGGGCGCCATCGGCTTCACCGTCGGCCGGTTTGGCATCGGCTCGCTCGTCTCGCTCGGCGCAATGGTGCTCGAGTTCTACCTGACCTGCGCGTTGTTCATCTGCCTCGTCCTTTGGCCGATCGCCGCCTGGAACGGGCTCAAATTCTGGCGTCTGGCTCGCTACATTGGCACCGAGCTGCTGATCGTGCTTGGAACGAGCTCGTCGGAATCGGTGTTCCCCCAGCTCGTCGAGAAGCTCACCGCGCTCGGCTGCGAGGAATCGGTGGTGGGGCTGGTGCTGCCGACCGGCTATGCCTTCAATCATGACGGCACTTGCCTCTATTTTGCAGCCGCCTCGCTCTTTCTTGCCCAGGCGGTCGGCCTTGAGCTTTCGCTCGCGCAGCAACTCGGTCTGTTGGGGATTCTGCTCGTCACCTCCAAAGGAGGCGCCGGGGTCGCGGGATCGGCGATCGTCGTGCTCGTGTCCACCCTGGCAGCGACCGGCACGGTACCCGTGGCTGCCGTGGGAATTATTCTCGGGGTGCATCGCCTGATGTCCTCGGGATTTGTTGCCGTCAATATTCTCGGCAACGCGCTTGCGACCATCGTCATCGCGTCGTGGGAAGGCGCCGTCGATCGAAAGGTGCTGGACGAGCGGCTCGCGCTCGGACCCGCATAGGGGCATCGCCACCCAACTCCGCGATGTTATCCCGAGTGCCAGGTTGCCATGTGCGCCACGTGCGACGGGCCGTAGGCGCCGGGAGCAAAGAACCGGTCGTAGTAGTCGGTGTCGATGTGATGGGACTGCAGCACCCACATCAGATGCATCGCATCGGTGCCGCCGGGAAAGCGGCCGTAAGCGTCGTGGATGTAGTTGCAGATCGCCTTCGTGCAGGCGAGCCCGTCCGCGCTGATTCGGATCGCGTCGGCACGATGCTCCGCCTCCGACATGCGGTGCGGGACGGCTCCGGTTTCTTTTCGGCCGGGTGACGGCGGCGCAAGCACCGCGTCAACGGCTGCATCCATGCTCGGGTGATAGGGCGGACACCTTGCCTCGAACACGCCGTCGAGGCCGACCGGATTGCCGAATGCCGCTCCATCATTCGCCGCCACGATGCGGAAGCCCATCTGCCTGAGGATTTCGAGCGAGAGAAATCCGCAGTGCTTCCATCCGCCCAGCCCCAGCGCCTCGGCAGCGAGGAGCATGTTCTGGCAGATCGCCGCCGGCTCGCTGAAGACGTAGTAGCAGGCCTGCCGCTCAACGATGGACAGCGGCAGTATCCGCCTGGCATCGAGGAAGCCGTTTTTCAGCCAGCGCTCCGTGCCGGCCGGCTGGCCACCGCGGCGGTCATCGACAATGCTCATGCCGCCGCTTTCAGGCGCGTAACGGCGCAGAGCCGGATCGACGAACTGCGCGATCAATGAGATCAGCGACGCGCTCACATCGCATACCGGCAGAAACAGTGTCGAGCCGGACCGGTTCGAATCCCAGAGGTCGTGCGCGCTCATCGGCGGTATGCGGCGCGGAATGTCGAGCCGGCCACGGCGAAGCTGCCGGCGCTGCGCGCGGTACGCTTCGAGAAGCTTGTGGCGCTCGTCCGGCGTCTCGATCTCGCGCAGCTTGGTCGCCGCGACATTGGCATCGAGGACGTAGAACCCTGCATCGTTGGTGAAGAACAGCGCCGTGTGGCCGCCGGGCCGCGTGGTCGGAAATGTGCGGCCACTGCGGCAACGGTAAGCCGCCGGCGTCGGCAGATCCCAGAGCGCCAGTCCGGAGAATCCGGCGCCCGCGCCGACCAGCAGCGCTTCCTCGATCTCGCTCAGGGGGACCGGCGCGTGCGCGGACTTGTAGCGGAAGGGCCCCTCCGGCATCTCGAAGCCGAGGCCGAAGCGCCGCGAGCGACGGCCGTAGAGAGCCTCGAACAACGGGTAGCTCCAGGCCAGGTCCAGCAACTCGGACGTCATCAGCTCCATCCTCGCAAAAACCCGCGGCCGGCGCGCGAGGGGCGAAACCTACTCTTTACTGGATCGGCCAGGTGGTCCACTTATGCGCATTACAGCAGACCACTTGCCCCGTTTTTTCCCATGACATTGCCCGGATGGGCCGACCTCTATGCCTGGCAGCTCGACCGCAGGAGTCGCACGCCGCTCACGCGGCAGATCTACATGCAGGTGCGCTCCGCCGTGCTGTCGGGCGCGCTCCGTCCGGGCACGCGCGTGCCCTCCTCCCGTACCATGGCAGCGAGGCTCGGCGTGGCGCGCGCGTCCGTGGTTTTGGCCTACGAGCACCTGCTGGCCGAAGGTTATGTCGAGAGCCGCCAGGGCTCCGGTACATTCATCGCCAACGATCTGACCGGCCTTGCATCGCGACGGCGCATCGCTCCGCGCGCGAGAAGGCGCGCGGTGCCGACATCGGCTCAAACCTTTTCCGACTTCGAGCGCGCGGCGGTGCAGAGCGACGCCCGCCCGTTCAATACCGGCCGCACCCTGATCGATGCGCGTACCGCCGAGACGTGGCGCAGCTTGACTCACGGCGCCGTGCGCCGGCTCGGTGCGAATGACCTCGGCTATGCCGATCCCGCGGGCCTCGCTGAGTTGCGATGGAACATCTGCGACTATCTGCGGGCGGCGCGCTCGGTGCGTTGCGACCCCGAGCAGATCGTGATCACGGCCGGCACCCAGCAGGCGATCGACATCGCGATCCGTGTGCTGCTCGCGCCCGGCGACGAGGTGTGGATCGAGGATCCCGGTTATCCCTTGACCCACGCGCAGCTGCTGCTCGCCAAGACGCGGCCGCATCCCATTCCGGTCGATGCCCAGGGCCTGGTCGTCGAGGCGGGCCTGCGCTCTGCACCGCGCGCGCGTGCAACCTTTGTTACGCCATCGCATCAGTTTCCGACCGGCGTTGCGCTGTCCATGGCGCGACGCCTGCAGCTCCTGGCGTGGGCACGGAAGAGCGGCGCGTTCATCGTCGAGGACGACTACACCAGTGAGTTTCGCTATTCGGGGCCGCCGCTCGCATCGCTCCAGGGCCTCGATGACGCCGAGCAGGTGATTTACGTCGGTACGCTCAACAAGGCGCTGTTCCCGGGACTGCGCATTGGCTATGCCGTGGTGCCGCGCGCGTTGCTGCAGGCTTTCGTAGGCGCGCGCTATCTCATCGATCGCCAACCTGCGACGCTGCAGCAGGCGGTTGTTTCCGAGTTCATGCAGCAAGGACATTTCGCTGCGCACATTCGCCGCATGCGCCAGCTCTATCGCGAGCAGCGCGATGCGCTGGCGCAGACGCTGATCCGTCGCGCGGCGGACTGGCTCGACGTTGCAGTGCCCGATCAGGGCATGCATCTCGTCGCCTATCTGCGTGACGGACGGTCCGACATCGCGGTCGAGGCCGCCGCCCAACGGGCCGGCATCGTCGTGCGCGCAATCAGCCGCTTCTATCGGGCGGTATCGCCGCGTCCAGGACTCATGCTGGGCTTCAGCGGGTTCCCGCGACAGCTCATCGTGCCCGCGGCCGCGCAGCTGGCAAGGCTCGTCGCACGGTGATCGGTGCTTCTGGTGCGAATAGTAGCTCCGGCAGATCTGCCCTGCGCCAGTCTACAAATACAGACTGGCCCCGAGCCCCAGAATGGTACAGGGTCCAATCGTCGGCTTGAGGGCAGCACATGAAGCGGCGCGAGGTCATCACGCTCATTGGCGGCACCGCAGTGTGGCCGTTCGCGGCGAGGGCGCAGCAGACGCCTATGCCGACAATCGGCTTCCTCAACAGTGCATCGCCAGAGGGATATGCGCCCTACGCCGCCGCGTTTCGCCAAGGATTGAAGGAAGCCGGCTACGTCGACGGGGAGAACGTGAGGATCGAGTATCGCTGGGCGGAAGGTCGATACGAGCGGTTGCCCATGCAGGCGGCAGATCTCGTTCGTCGGCAAGTCTCGGTGATTGCTGCAACCAGCACTCCTGCCATTCTCGTTGCCAAGGCCGCGACCACCACGATTCCTATTGTCTTCACCACGGGTGCCGATCCGGTAAAGCTCGGCTTCGTTGCCAGCCTGAACCAACCCGGCGGCAATGCGACCGGCGTGAATTTCTTCACCGCAGAGCTCGGGTCAAAACAAGCGGGGCTTCTGCACGAGCTTATTCCTGATGCTGCGCATGTTGGCCTGCTTGTCAATCCGAGCTATCCCGCAACCGAAGCCATGACCAGGGATACGGCGGCGGCGGCATCTGCGATCGGATTTCAGATCGATGTCATGCAGGCGAGCGACAGTCGCGAGATCGAGGCTGCCTTCGCCGCACTTGTCCGCAATAGAGCCGACGCGCTGTTGGTCGGCTCTGATTCGTTCTTTGTCAGCCGGCGTCTGCAGATTGCCACGCTGGCGGCGCGGCATGCGATTCCGGCGGTCTATCCCATACGCGACTTTGCGGAAGCCGGCGGCCTCATGAGCTACGGAACCAGCCAGACGGAAGCGTACCGTCAAGCCGGTAATTACACCGGCAAAATCCTCAAGGGCACGAGGCCGGCCGACCTCCCCGTCATGCAGTCGACAAAATTTGAATTGGTCATCAACCTGCCGACGGCGCGCGCGATCGGACTTGAAATTCCACCCATGCTGCTCGCCCGCGCCGATGAGGTCATCGAGTAGGTGCCCAGCCGGAAGCCAGGGAGGTCGAGCCGGCAGTTGCCGGGGCGCGCCTTTGCCCTGGCGCTCGGCCTCGTCGCGTTCATTGCGCCGCTTGCCGTGCATCTCTTTTTTCCGGTCATTCCGGCGGTGAAGCTCGCATTTTCACTCTCCGATGCGGCGGCGCAGTTCAATTTCAGCATTGCGCTGTTTGCGATGGCTGTGGCCACGCTCGCCTATGGCAGCCTCTCCGACCGCTACGGCAGGCGCCCTCTGCTCCTGTCGGGGCTGGCGCTGTTCCTCATCGGCAGTGCAGTTTCCGCGATCGCGCCGACGGCACCGGCCCTTGCGTTCGGCCGAATTGTGCAGGCGGTTGGGGCGGGCTGCAGCACGACGCTCGTGCGCACGATCGCGCGGGACGCTTATCGCGCCGAGCATCTGGTGCGCGTGATCGCGTACCTGACGATGTTCTACACGCTCGGCCCGATGATCGCTCCGCTTTTCGGCGGCGTGCTGATCGACGCTCTGGGCTGGCGCAGCGTGTTTGGCTTCGCGCTCGTTGTGGGCGCGCTCATCGCCGCGGCTGCCTATGCCTGGATTTTCGAAACGCGCCAGCAGCTTTCCGATGCAGCGGACGAGAGCGGGATCGCGCGCGGCTATCTGGAATTGTTCCGCAATCCGCCGTTCGTCGGCTACGTGCTGCAAAGCGGATTCAATACCGCTGCTTTCATGACCATGGCGAGCGCGGCCGCAACCCTGATGAAGGAATTGCTTGCGCGGTCATCGACCGAGTTCGGGCTGTATTTTCTGGTATTTCCGGTGGGCTTCTTTTTCGGCAACTGGGTGTCCAGCCGCATCGGCAACCGCCGATCGAACGAGAGCATGGTGCTCGCCGGCTGCGCGCTCTCGATGACAACAATATTGGTGCAGGCGGCACTGCTCCTCTCCGGCGTGGTTGCGCCATGGAGCCTGTTTCTTCCCGGCTTCTTTCTCACCTTTTCCCAAGGCATCGCTTTGCCATACGCGCAGGTCGGAGCCATGGGAACGATCCCACGGCTGGCCGGTACCGCCGCCGGTGTGGGCGTGTTCATGCAAAACATGGGCGCGGCACTGTTCACACAGCTTTATGGCCTTGTCGCCAACGGCAAGCCCGAGCCGATGGTGGCGATCGTGGTACTGAGCGGCATTTTGGGACTTGCGGCCGGCGTGTTGCCGTCGCTCTACAAGGGAACAGCACGCTGGCCGCTGAGCTGGCCCTGGCGAGATGGCAGGCGTCGCGTTGGCCGCTCGCAAGGGCCTGTGGGCATGGACTAGTCTCAGGCAGCGATGTCGGACTACGAGGTAATGTCATGGCCAATTTTACTCCGGTCTCGGCTGCAATCGGCGGCGCGCTGATTGGGCTTTCTTCCGTCCTGCTGATGCTGTTCACCGGCCGCATCGCTGGCGTCAGCGGCATTTTCGACGGCCTCATCAACCCGCAAACGAGCGACCGTGCTTGGCGCGTGGCGTTCATTGCCGGCCTCATCGCGGCTCCGGTCACTGCTGCGCTCGTCGGCTACCCCGTGCCGAAGCCGCAAATGCCCGCGAGCTTCATTACAATCGTCTCTGCCGGCCTTCTTGTAGGGTTCGGTGCACGGCTCGGCAGCGGATGTACTTCGGGTCACGGCATTTGCGGCATCGCGCGGCTGTCACCACGTTCGATCGTGGCCACCGGCGTGTTCATGATGGCGGCAATCGTCGTGGTCGCGCTGACCCGTCACGTATTTGGAGGATGAGCCATGCCAGCAATCGCAACTCTCATTTGTGGTTTCATGTTCGGTTGGGGCTTGACCATCTCCGGCATGATCCAGCCGGGCAAGGTTTTGGCCTTCCTCGATGTCTTAGGTATTGCGAGCGGCACCTGGGACCCAAGCCTCGCCGTCGTGATGGCAACCGGCCTCGCCATTGCCGGCATCGGCTATGCGCTGGCACGGCGGCGACCGCCCCTGTTCGAGAAGGAGAGCCTCTGGCCGACGAAGAAGGACATCGATTCATCGCTGCTGTGGGGAGCGACCCTGTTTGGCATCGGCTGGGGTCTGGTTGGATTGTGTCCCGGACCGGCGGTCGCGAACCTGGCCATGTTATCGCTACCGGTGATCCTTTTCGTCATCGCCATGACCATCGGCATGCTGGCCTATGATCTCTTATTCGTACGCGCCACTGCACCCGCTCTGCCGCGACTTGCCGGTACGAGCGCCGTGGATGGCTGAACTGGCCGCTTCTCGCAGATGGCCTTGTGCGGCGGTCGGAGGTCATCAGTGATCGAATGCGCAGGGAGGGCCAATCCTGGATCCCAACATGCACGGCGCCCGCTTGCTGCTGCGCAAACCGACCTTAAGCCCCTATTTCATAGATCAAGATTCCCTGCTGTAATCGCTCAATCGCAAAAGCCATGGTTGGCGTGAGCGTGAGCGTTGGAGAAGCAATGCGGCGACGCAAATTCATCACGCTTGTCGGCGGTGCTGCCGCCGCCTGGCCGCTCACGGCGCGCACACAGCAGGTGCCGATGCCCGCGGTCGGGCTCCTGGGCGCGACGACGCCGCACGGATATGCGGCTCAGCTCGAAGCGTTTCGCCAGGGGTTGAGCGAAACCGGCTTTGTCGAGGGCCGCAACGTCGTCATCGAATATCGCTGGGCCGACGATCAGTACGATCGGCTGCCGGCGCTCGCCGCCGATCTTGTTCGCCGTCAAGTGGCCGTGATTGCCACGCTCGGCGGAAATGCGTCGTCAGTGGCAGCGAAGGCCGCGACCACCACGATTCCGGTCGTGTTTCATGGCAGCGTTGACCCGATCGAAGCCGGGCTCGTCACCAGCCTCAATCGACCCGGCCGCAACGTCACTGGGGTGGTAACGCTGAACAGGGATACCGGACAGAAGCGGCTGGAGCTGATGCATGAGCTGTTGCCGGCGGCGACCACGATCGGCCTGATCCTGAACCCGACCAACGCGGTCGCCAAGGATCAATCAAGAGACCTGCAGGCGGCCGCCCACACCCTCGGGCTGCAGCTGCGCATCGCAAATGCGAGCACCGAGCAGGACATTGACGCGGCCTTCGCCAGCTTGAGCCAGGAGCAAGTGCGTGGGCTTGTCATTGGTACCGACGGATTCCTGGTCAGCCAGAGCGAACAGCTTGCCGCACTGGCCGTGCGCTACACGCTGCCGACGATCTTCCAATATCGCCCGTTCGTCATGGCCGGCGGCCTGATGAGCTACGGAGGCAGCGTCACCGACTCCTATCGTCTGTCCGGCGTCTATACCGGCCGCATTCTCAAGGGCGAGAAGCCAGCCGACCTGCCCGTGCAGCAGGCCACGAAGGTCGAGCTGATCATCAATCTCAAGACCGCCAAAACACTTGGCATCACCTTCCCGATCACTCTGCTCGGGCGTGCCGACGAGGTGATCGAGTGATCGATTTTGCTGGCCGTGCATGAGCCCCCGGGTCAAGGTGCTTGCATGAACCTTCCGCGCCGGCGATTGCTGCAATGGGCGGCCGGTGCCATGGCCCTGCTGCCTTGGCGGCGAGCCGCCGGCGCCATCGACTATCCGATGCGTCCGGTGCACATCGTCGTCGGTTATCCGCCGGGCTCCTCGCCCGACGTCGTCGCGCGCCTGATCGGGCAATGGCTGTCAGAGCGGCTCGGCCAGCAATTCGTCATCGATAACCGGCCGGGAGCCTCCGGCAATATTGCAACGCAGGCGGCTGCCAAGTCGCCCGCCGACGGGTACACGCTCCTGCTCACGGTCTCGACGCATGCAATCAATGCGACCCTCTATCCGCATCTTAATGTCGATTTCGGCAAGGATCTGATACCGGTCGTCGGTCTCGGCTACATTCCGTTCATGATCGTCGTCAATCCGGCATTCCCGGCGAAGACTGTTCCCGAGCTGATCGCCTATGCCAAGGCGCATCCGGGCAAGGTCGACATGGCCACCAACGGGGTCGGCACGGGTTCGCATGTCTCGGGCGAGCTGTTCATGATGATGACCGGGACCAAGCTCACGCACGTGCCGTTCAAGGGCAATTATCTGACAGACCTGATTGGCGGGCAGGTGCCGCTCGCGTTCTCGCCGGCGGCTTCGGTGATCGAGCATATCAAGGATGGCAAATTGCATGGAATCGGCGTGACCACTGCGGCGCGTTCGAATGCCCTGCCGGATATCCCGGCCATCGCGGCGAGTCCGTGCCGGGCTACGAGGCGACCGGCTGGTACGGCCTGTGTGCGCCCAACGGCACTCCCGCCCAGGTCATCGACAAGCTCGAGAAGGCGCTGCTTGCCGGCGTCGCCGATCCCGAGTTCCGCTCCCGCCTTGCGACCCTGGGCATTGAGCGCGGCTCCATGACGACGGCCGAATTCGGCAAGTTCATCACGGCCGAGATTGAGAAGTGGGCGAAGGTGGTCAAATTCGCCGACATCAAGGTCGAATAAGCAAGCCGAGCTTCCCGTCTCCATGCGCCAGTTGCAGCTGCACGCGCTTGTCGTTCTTTTCCCGCTCATTTTCGGGATAGGACGGGCAGAGCCTGCGTCGGCCGATGGGGCGCCCAATTACCCAAACCGTACAATCAGAATCATTGTTCCCTTCCCCGCCGGCGGCCCGACCGACATCAACGCGCGCATCATTGCGCAGAAGATGAGCGAGCACTGGAATCAACCGGTCGTGATCGAGAATCGTCCCGGTGCCAACACGGCATTGGGTGCCCAAGTGGTCGCGAGAGCGGAACCCGATGGCTACACATTGCTTGCGGCAATGGACACGACCCTGGTCATGAATCCCGCAACTTCGACGCATCTGAGCTACGATCCGTTCAAGGATTTCGCCACCGTGACGCTCACCGCGAGCAACACTTCGCTGCTGACGGTGCGTGCGGCGGACGGCCCGCAAACCGTTCTCGGCCTGATCGACAGGGCGAAAGCAAATCCCGGCAAGCTCAACTATGGCGCCGGCGTCATCACGACACGGCTGGCCGGTTATTTGTTCGCGCATATGGCTGGAATTCATGTGCAGCTTGTGCCCTACAAGGGCAGCAGCGATACCGTGCAGGGTTTGCTGTCGGGGAGCGTCGATTTCATTGTTGATGGCATTGCCGCAAGTCTGCCCCTGATCAAAGCCGGACAGCTTCGGCCCCTTGCCAAGCTCAACAGCCGCCCGCAACCGGCTCTCCCCGACGTACAGCCACTTGCCGTCGCGGCCAACCTGCCGCAGCTCGAGGATATTTCCACTTGGATCGGGCTCGTCGCTCCGGCCGGCACACCGCCCGCGATCATCGACAAGATTTATCGCGAAGTGGTCGCGCTCAATCGCGATCCGGACGTGCTGGAGCGATTGGAGCAGGCCGGGATCACGCCAGTGACCAGCACTCCTGCGGAATTTGACGCGTTTTTTCGCAAGGAGGCGGTGCGTTGGACCGAGGTTTTCAAGAACAGCGGCATCACCCTCAATTAAGAGGCTTCGTGACCATTCCGGCGTCCGCTATTTAAGCCGTTGCGCCGCCTCCTCCACGATGCTGGGCAGCAGGCCCTTCGCAATCAGTACCGAGAAGTCTCCGGGACGAACGTCAGGAACCCGGTTTCTTCAGCAGCTTGAGCACCTCGCCGCGGTCGAGGTCCTCGGGATGCCCCTCGGGCCGGACATCAAGGTTGATGCCGCCGGGGTCTCTTTCGGTGATCGTCGAAGGCGTCTCGGCGGAAGGCGGCGGTGCCGGCAGCTTTGCTGGCGCTCTGAACCCTGGCGGCGGCGAGAGCTTGTGCTCTGGCGGGGTTGGGGTGACGGCACCGGGATCGCGCCGCTTTGCGGCATCCTCCGGAATGCCCGTGATCGTCGATTCGGGATTGTAGGACTTGCCGGACGGCACCGGCCGCAACGGCACTTTGGACGGCGCTGCCGGCTCCGTCGGGAGCTTAACTCGTTTCGGCTCTGGCAAAGCACCCGGCGGACTACCCGGCGCAAAGGGTAGACTGATCTCCAGCGGCGAGATGGATGGCACGCGGCCGGGCTCCCAGTGGTCGAGAGCTTCCGTCAAGTTGTGCAGACGAAACAGTGTATCTTTGGTGAGGCAATGCTTTATCTTGCCCGCTCTTGCGACCCATTCCTTGACCGCTTTATCTTTGATGCCTTTTTCCGCGAGCTTGTCTGCCGATTTCCTTGCATAGTCATAAGCTTCAGATACCTCATCCTTGACTGCGCCATCGGGGGAATCATCGGGGGAGTAGTGCAACCCCATCGCATTGCATATGCATTTGTTCTTCAGATCAATGATCTTCAGCTTCAGGCAGGCGATCTCGTTTTCTTCGTCCTTGGTCTCCGAGTATGTTTTTGGACCTTCCCACTCGCCAGTAAGTTTGTAGAGCGACCATGCACATTTGCCGATATTGACCATGCCGGTCAGCCCTTCTTTGTGTTTGGCGTACTCCTCCGCGGCCCAATGAACCAGGCCCTTTAAACCTTCTTCCCTCCTGGCTATCTCTTTTCTGAGAGCTTTCACCTCGGGCTGCTTTTTAACCTGGTCCTCGCAATCCACATCAATCATTGTAATTTCGGCTTCCGCAAATGCATGAGTGGCCGCAACGATCTGGCAAAGCGCGGCCACGCAAGCGATCACGATCGGCCGGGTAGTCTCCGCGCACGTCTGCCGCAACCAAACACCAGGTTGGAACCGTTTCGGATGCTGTCGCATGGCAGATGTCCTTGGCTGCATCGGCTCGCCTCAATCTAGCGGGAGGGCGCCCCGCCGCAGAAGCAAGGGACGGGTCGCCAGGTGCATGAAAGCCGCACGAAAGCCGTGTTGCGCGGCGCACTTGACGTCTAGCACGTTCAGGGGCGCCCCGACAGCGTCTTGCCTCCAAAACGATTGCAGCGGTGCCATCAGAGTCTGGGCCGCCGCTGAGCTGCCTTGCCGGGGCGAAGGTTTGCGTGTTCTGCTCGGGCCGGCCGGGGCCGCAATGGAGTCGGCGCGGCCTTCGCTTCGGCGGTCGCCGGAGCTCAAAATTGGCGGAAAACGAACATGAACTTTTTTGATGCGATCGTACTAGGCTTGCGAAATTACATCAATTTCTCGGGTCGAGCCACGCGAGCCGAATACTGGTACTGGGTCGTGCCCGTGGTCATCATCAACGTCGTGCTGGGTGTTGTCGACCAGGCGCTCAATCCGGGATCCCAGA
>Ga0306920_100002323_pt1 | contig 24060 bp, 18 predicted proteins | sample flu12Cox44000170_FD_204666 | JGI IMG/M metagenome (GOLD analysis project Ga0306920, IMG submission 204666) | Lab enrichment of tropical soil microbial communities from Luquillo Experimental Forest, Puerto Rico - flux4day.12C.oxic.44.000.170 (v2)... | ecosystem: Environmental > Terrestrial >...
CCGAAGGATAAGTAGTGTGAGGCCGAACGAACCGTTGCAGCCGACCGCGCCGCCCTTGTTGGTTTGCCAAGTGTCACGCTCGCGAAGGCGGCCCGGCGGCTGAACTTGCGCGTTAGGCCAGCAGAGGCGAACAGTGGACGAAACACCCGCAACGCGTTTGCCTCTCTTTGTCGATGGCCTTACTATCCGGCGGATCGGCCCAGATGACTTGCGGGATCTCTATGAGTACTGGTCCGACCCCGATGTAGCCCGCTACCAGTTGTGGGGGCCGTACTCCTCGGATCAGATCGAGGCCATGATCAACGCTCAAGTAGACATTAAGCCGGGTGATCCAGGCCTGGCGCTCGTGCTGGCGGCAGAACTTGACGAGCAAGTGATCGGCGACTGCCAGCTAACCGTTACCAGCGTAGACGATCGACAGGCGGAAATTGGCTTTGCGTTTAACCCGCGCTTCGCCGGGCGCGGACTGGCTACACGGGCCGTTGCGGCTGTCCTCGGATTTGGCTTCGTTCAGCTCGGCATGCACCGAGTTGTGGCGGCAACGGATGTTCGGAACGAGCGTTCCTGGCGGCTTCTCGAACGGGTCGGAATGCGGCGGGAGGCTCATTTTATTCATGACTGCTTCGTCAAGAGCGACTGGCTCGATGCGTACGTGTATGCAATGTTGGAACAAGAATGGCAAGAGCGGCATTCAATGCTAGCCGCTGCCGTAGCGATTAGCGAGGGTATGGCCTAACGAGGCGTTGCAGCCGACACCGGGCCGCTAGTCCCGTTTCTTGGGACTCAACGTCGCGTCAGCGTGCCGGTGGCGCTGAACTTTTGCGTTATGCCCTAAAGTTGGAGTCCCGTACCATGGGGGCCTGGGCTGCAGATACATTTGGCAACGACACTGCTTGCGATTGGGCATACGGCTTGGAGAAAGTCGATGACCTCAGCCTCGTGCGCCAAGCCCTTGAAGCCGTACTCGCGGTCGGGGATGATTACCTTGACGCGGATATCGCAGGTGAAAGCCTCGCCGCCTGTGAAGTCATCGCCCGGCTCAAGGGCAATTGGGGCCTGCGTAATCCATACAGTGAGACGGTCGATAATTGGGTCAAGGCGCACAAGATCAAGCCGCCCGAGAACCTCATTCAAACAGCGCTCACGGTCATTGATCGGATCTTGGCTCCGCCTTCCGAATTAGTCAAATTGTGGGAAGAAGAAGACGCCACTGAGTGGCGGGGCGCTGTTGATGACCTGCGCGATCGGGTCCGGGCATAACCAATGGCTGAAGCTGACCCGGGCCGCCATCCTAATTTTCCGTGCTTCAACGTGCTTGCAGGCGCCCCCGGCAGCTTAGCCGAGCGTTCGGCCGCAACGCCACAGCTCGTAGGTCACTCAACGAGGGAGACGATCCATGACAGAAGATCAGACGTGGACTCGCCGGGACATGCTCGCTCTCGCGGGGATGTTCATACTTGGCGTGTGGTCTAACGCCACCCAGGCGCAGAGCGAGGGCGACGACAGGCCCGAGGCCAAGTCTGCGCCCATCCTCGGCACCTGGAACGCTACCGAACGGCATAAGGGCCACGGCAGCCTCTTCCAGCCCAACCATGAGGCACGCAAGCGCGATGCGGTGATCTACTTCGAGCAGGACGGGGACCGGCTGACGGGCCGAGCCGTGACCCCCAATTACAAGGAGATCGTCGGCCAAGGAGATTGGGACGGCAAGACGAAGCTCGAACGGCTCCGGTATTCGGGCGGCAAACTGGTGTTTGAAATTGACATCGTCCAGTGGGACGCAGAGTCGAACCCGCTCACCGAAGCACTGAAGCAAAAAGATCACAAGGGGACGATTCGCGTGGAAGCCCAACTCAAAGGCAACAAGCTCGTGGGGAAGTGGGGCGTCTTCACCAAAGAGGGGGCGGAAATCTACAGGGGTGAATGGGAGGCTGTGCGAGCTGAAGGCAAGGAAAAGAAGTGACCACCAGCCGGGCCGAACCAGGCGTTGCAGCGGGCGGCCTGGAAGGCAAACCGAGTTGTGAGGTCCTCACAGGCCGCCCGCCGCTGAACACTGCGTTCGGCGGCAAGTACACGCGGTTCGGGAGGTTGGCAGATGGCGGGATTCAAGCGCAGCATTTTGGTCCAGAAGCCCGTTAAAGAAGTCTTTGACTTCGCGACGAACTTGGATAATGCGCCGCTGTTCATGGTCGGCCTTACCAAAGTCGAATTGCTGACGGAGGGTGGTATCAAGCACGGCGCCAGGTTTCGATCGACTAGGGCCTTCAAGGGAAAGGAACGCTCGGCGATCCTTGAGGTCGTCGAATACGAACGACCGCGCGTTTATGCAACACGCTCGGCGATGATGGGGTTCAAGGGGAGTTATGCCTTTCATTTTGCCCAAGAAGGCTCAGCTACGCGAGTCGAGCTTGTCGCCGACGTTAGTGGAAATCTCCTTTGGTGGTGTTTTCTCGGAATGCTAAGTAGCGCCATGGAAAAGGAAGACAGCGATATTCTGCGCCGTCTCAAAGACGCGATCGAGAATCCGAAGGAACAGTGAAGATAGGGGCAGGACCGAGCAGCCGCCGAATAACGCGTCGCACTTGACCGGGCCGGCATTTCGGTTTTCCGGGAAATCGCGTTCCTTGCAGCCGGCCCGACAAGTGAACGCAGTCGTTAGCCATAAAGGCTTCTCTCATGCGGTGCGTTCAAATCGCCACGTCTGACGACCGCATGGATTGCCGGGACATGTTCTACGACCCGATCAACCCTCTTCCGCAAAAATGCACCAAGTGCGGTTTCCCGGATCTCGACCACGTTCCCCAGCCGTATTTTCTCGTGAAGAGTCGCACCATGAGCCCGAACGAGCTGGCCGGGGCAGAGAACGGCAACTTCTTCGTACGCGAGCGGGTTCGGCGTGTTTTCGAGTTGTTGGTTCCGGGATTATGCACGTATTTTCCGACTTGCTTCAAGGGCACGTCTGAGCAGACACCGTGGCTTCTTGCCGTCCCGAATCATCAAGTTGCTACTGCAAAGGTCAACCCCGCCATCCCACACTGTGACTCCTGTGGTGAGCCGCGTTCTGCGCATCCGGGAACACAATGGAGTGAATCGCTCTTGCGCGCGTACGCGAGAAAGGATGGATGGAGCTGCGAATTGGACCACGATATTTTGAAATCGGGCACTTGGGGTTCATCCGAACGCGGTTGGGATCAGTGGATATCTCGCGATCTTTACATGTCAGTTCGCCTCCTCAATCTTCTCAAGAAGATCAAGGCCAAAGGCTTCCACGCGGCGACCTGCCAGAAGACTACGTCACCAGACAAGGATGAATCCGTGTGGATCAAGGAGAAGCTTCAGATTCTTGAAGCGGCTGGCATTCCTTTCCACGCAGACGGAACACTGTCTGATGGTGACGCGAAGTGGTTCCGTGAGTACCTCAAGTCAAACGCCCGCGATATTGAGGCGGATTGGGACATCAAGGGAGTCGAACGCCGAGTCAAGGCAAAGCTGCCAAAGTCCTACGTCGATTTCGTCAGCACCGTCGGTCCGGCCTCCTTCGAAAATGTCGATGAGCAAGAAGGTTTCACTGCTTCTATTCTCGGGCCGAACGAGCTTGGCGTCGAAGGCTACGCCGCCGATGTTGAAGACGAAGAGTCCAGAGCAGTGAATGGTTTGACCTTCGCCACAACCGGTCATGGAGATTGTTTCTGCTTCGACGTGCAGAAGGGCAAGAAAGAGTACGCCGTTTTTCTCTTCAAGCATGAATACAATCTCCTTGAGCCGTATGCGGAGAACTTCGCGGCGTGCATCAAGCGTTTCGCCGGCGGGAGAGATGGCTAACAAAGCGTTGCCCTTGACCAGGCCGCCATGACGGTTTTTCGAGACATCACGTTCCTTGCAGCCGGCCCGGCAAGTGAACGCAGTCGTTCGCCGGCTTAGTGTTGCGAGGTTCCCTGCGTGCCGATGGAATTAGCTGCATTGAAGCTGTTTCACGTCGCCTGTGCATCTATCTGGTTTGGGGCGAGTTGGTTGGCCGGCGCGGATGTGCGCCGTACGTTGGAATTGGGCCGGCCGCATGCCGACCTGCTACCTGAGCGCGTCCGTCGCTTGGAGCGGCTTGCCATTCCCTCAGGTGTACTGACTCTGCTGACTGGCATGGCGCTTGCCGTCTCGATTTATGGCTGGCGCGAGGTGCCGACGCGGCTATACGTGATTCTCGGCCTGACTGTGGCAACGATGGTGGTTGGTGCCATCCTGGTTAGCCCGATGTGGCGGCGAGTGGCCGCCGTGATCGAGAAGGGGCAGGACTTGCAAATGGCCCGCGCCCCTGCCCGCTGGTTTGCCCGCTCGTTGTGGGTAGAACACGTGCTCCGACTTGCGGCGCTTGCCTTCGTCGTCGCCAGGTAGCAGAGGCTGACCCGAGTGACAGCTATCTGTCACTGAATGTGGCGTGCGCCGGCGAACAAGCTGCTGGACCCGACCGGGGCCGCATTCTGTTTGTCCATGGAGTTGCGCCGTTGCGGCGGCTCCGGCGGGTCAGCTTCATCGTTCGGCGACGAAAAAAGGAGGTGTGCGGTGATTGAGAAACGGGACGATTATGCGGATGATCGCCGAGCTGAGACGGGTCAAAGTCGGAGGACCTTCCTTACAGAGGCGATGGCCGCCGGCGGCATCACCGCTCTCAGCGGCTGGAGCACCGCCACGGGTGCGGAACCGGTCAAAGGAGAGGTTGCCGTGAATCCCAGGCTGTTCACCTTCGTCGGGGGCAAGGTCGGGAAGTGGTCGGTGGTATCGGCTAAGGCGATTGCCGGGGAGCCCCTGCCGGCGGTCGATCGGCTGGACATCGTCACCGGTGCCGTCGCGGCCCTGCCCGACGGCGGGAAGTGGATGCTCCGGGGCGTCACCAGCAACGACCGTTACGTCACCCGCGACGAGAAGGAGCGGCTGGTCAACAAGCAGGCCGCGCTCGGCCGCCCCGAAGCCACGCACATGGCCCTGATCCCAATCCGCAAGAGCGCCAAGTGGTGGGCCTTGACCCAGGATGAACGGCGGGCCCTCTTCGAGGAGAAGTCGAAGCACGTCGCTGTTGGACTGAAGTACCTGCCCGGTGTGGCCCGTCGCCTGCATCACTGCCGAGACCTCGGCGAGAGCGAACCGTTCGACTTCCTGACCTTGTTCGATTTCGCGAAGAGCGACACCAAGGCCTTCGACGACCTGGTGGCCGAGCTGCGCGCCACCGAGGAATGGAAATTCGTCGAGCGCGAGGTTGATATTCGCCTCGTGCGGGTGAGTTGACGCCGATCCGCTAAATGGCCTCGAAAGTCAATAGATGAACCGTCTCCGTAGAAGATTTTTCTTCTTTCTCGTCGTTACCAACGGAACCTGTTGACTTTCGCCTTTTGGTCTGCACCGCTTTTTTCATTACGGGGTTGCGGCCCGAAGGCTGCACCAAACAGCTAACCGGGGTCGAAGCCGGCCGGTCCTTCGCCTGGACCAGCCGGCTGCAGGCACTTCGCCTGTGCCTCAGAAAATCATGCGTTCCCCGCGTTGGCTATTCAAAGCGGCGGGCTCACGCTCCGAGGAGCGTGGCGAGTTCTTGGTCGGCTCGACGCGAGGGCAGCCGCGGGGCAAAGGCATCACATTCCGCTCCACCTAAATAAAGCCGAGTCGCGCCGGGGGCCAATCCAAGCGGCGAGGTCGGGTACGCTGGCGCAGGGGTGCATCGCGGGATCATAGTCCTGAACGTTCAGTTTCTTGCAGCACCCTTGGTGGCGCTCGTCCCAGGCTGCCTTAGTTCGGCGGTGTGGCTCCCCGGCACGGTCGGCATGGCTCCGTCATGGTGCGGGCATGGTATGGTCTCCTTCTGATATCGTTGGTATCGATCTTCTCATAGTTTGCGTCTGACCGGTGGCGGAGCGGACAACCAAGGCACAGATCGGCCCAGCCGTCGGCACAGGTCCAGCACACACACGTGCATCGACCTGGCGTGCAGATGAATGCCCGCATAAAATTGATGCGGACTTGAATAGAATCTCATCATGGTGTCCTTATGGGTTGGGGGTCTGATCCCGGATCGTGGTGGGAGGTACTCTCTCTCTGAAACTTCCACGTTGGGACAAGGCACCGCCTTGATCCCTCATTCTAATTGGGACAGGCTCCCGCCCATCCCAACGAGGCCATGATGATTATCCCGTCCCTGCACCTGACCGGGGCCGCATCACGATCCCGCGCCATACAATGCTCTAACAGCGGCCCCGGCAGCTGAGCTTGGTCGATAGCAACTGGGGGCCGAACCTCGACTCCCTCCCCGGTGTCCAGATAGCCGCTGATATCCTCGGCGGAGGAAGGAACTATCGTGATCCATTCCAACCTGAGAGCAAAGACATGACCGAAGAGCGTGAGAAATCTTGGACAGAGGCTGACGTTCAGGCTTTGATCGGGCAGAGCGAAACCATCCGGCGCGAATTCAAGGCCGGTATGATGTTTGAGCGCAAAGACCAAGCAGAGTGGGTGAGGGAGTTGTCGATCGAGGTTTCCGCTTTCGCCAATACCGAAGGTGGCGACATCTTCTGGGGTATCCAAGAGGATGGAAAAGCGAGACCAAGAGCGGCTAAGGCCATTGATGGCGTCCCGACGACCCTCGATTCGCAACGCCTCCAGCAGCTCGTTGAAGGAAATGTAAGTCCATACCTGCCAGGCATCCGTTTTCTCCGCGTGAAGCTCTCGGCAGCTTCTGATCGCGTGGTGTACGTCATCCAAGTTCCGCAGGGCAGCACTGCCTACCAAGCAAACGACGGGCGCTACTACGGCCGCTCTGAATTCGAGGCCAAGTATCTACCCGACCACGAGATCCGTCTGCGGATGAGCCGGGGGAAAGTAGCCCGAGCCACCGTCCGTCTTAGCCTCCGACGTGTTGCGCTTGGCGCGGAGCACGAAGCTGAGATTCGGGCGAACCACGCGACTGCCATTGCGGCGTATAGGGCGGACGACGCAAACGCCGCCGAGCATTTTCTCGAACTTCTCGAAGTAATTGGCGCGCGCTACCACCCCGACGAAATATCCTTCGTCCTAGTTTTGCGAAACGAGGGCGAGTTAACGATACGGGATCCTGTGGTAGAGGTTCGAGAAGCCCGTTCTAAGCAACTCTTCGACGGGTGGACAGTGCAGGGCGGTTCGCTCCCCCCACGCCTCGAGATGCGTGGTGAGGTGATCTACCCCGGTGACGAAAGGGAGATTGCCGGCTCCCCGTGCCAGCTACGGTGTAAGTGCGAGGCAACCATAGCGAATGGAGATTACCTTATTCACTGGAATGTCTTCTTGGAAAATTCCCCACCAAGTTGTGGGGAGATCGACCTCGGTTCTGAGATTCAAAGTCCCCGGCGGGACAGGGCAGGCCGCTAACCAGTCGTTTCAGCCGACCGGGGCCGCTCACGGTCCTTCGGTGTTCAATAGCTGCCGAGCGGCCCCGGCGGCTGAGCTGGGTCGTTATGCTGCTTTGTCGCTTGATCGTTGGACTCTCATGAGCCTGCATATTAGCGTCGTGTCAATTGAGGGCGACCACCTCGATGAGATTGCCGATATTCTCCGAAAGTGCGAGTATATCGTCGAGGACTCCTTCACAGTTCCGACCGCCGACCAGGCTTCGCGTGAACTGGATTGGAGTCCCGATCGCAATCGGGTGGCGAAGGTCGCATACGTCGCGGATGGTTGGACGTTCATCGTTGATCCTGAACTTGTCCTCATGTCAGACGACGTATGGCTCGAGTATTCTGCCAAATGGAATACTCGGGTTATTGGCTGGGTGTGCGAAGGTGCCTCGGGCTCCTATGGCTTAACCGTCTTCGATTCAGGTAGCAAGCGACGCGAGGTATTAAGTAGCGATGGCGAAGTCGCCGTCAACAAAGGTAAGCCACTACCCGAAGAGTTGGACATGAATTGGAATGAAGCCTGGGAGGACGATATTGTGGAAATCGCAAAACGGCTTGGCGCCGAATACAATTTTCTTGCCGACCGCGAATACCTCGTCTTCCGTCTCGATGAATCTCAGATTTCGGTGCCGGGCTCTTCCGAGTGATCCGCGGCATAACCAGTCGCTCAACTTGACCGGGACCGCATTCCGGTTTCGCGCGTCAGGTAGTTGTTGCAGCGGCCCCGGCAAGTTAGCGGGTGGTTCGGCAGATAGGATCAGAATAGTTCTCTTCAGGTTCTTTGCCGGCATCGCGTAGGCCCTCGAGCAGGCCGGCCGCCTCTCGTAGAGGAGTTTGTCATGGCGAAGGTTGTTCGAACCCGGACTCTCGTAGTCGCCATGACCCCCGGCGAGACTGCGCTCCTTGACTTTCTCGGACGCGAACTTGACGACGAGTGGACCGTTTACGTTCAGCCGTTCCTCAATGGCGATGAACCGGACCTAGTTGCCCTGAACCCCCGAGCGGGCGTAATAGTGTTCGAGGTCAAGGACTATACCCAGGGCGCTTATGGCACTCATCACGGCGAATGGCAAGTACGCGATGCACGGGGAACGCACCGTATCGCCTCGCCCATCGATCAGATTAACCGCTACCGGAGCAATATCGTGGGGCTTTACTGCCCAGACATCGGCGAGGCCATTGATCGGGATCCAAAAAACCTCGCGACGATTCGCTTGGTACTTTACTTCCATCGGATGACGGGCGAGACGGCTAGGAACCTATGTCAAGGAGCGCACCCGAATCTCATCGTCCTGGGGAATAACGAGTTGCGCGAGGGGGCCCTGAGAGAGAAATGTAAGGAGGTCCGGACTGGCGAGTCGAGGATCATGCGTCCGCAATGGGCCGAGAGCCTTGCCGCGTGGCTGAATCCACCAGCGCACCTTGAACAACACGGAAGACAAGAGCTGACGCCAGAGCAACGACGACATGCCCAGCCGGCAGATGGCAAACGTCGATTACACGGCGTCGCGGGATCGGGAAAGAGTTTTGTTCTCGCTCATCGTGCTGCTGCTCGCGCCGCTCGCAGCGAAAGGGTGTTGGTGCTGACATTCAACATCACTCTCGCGAACTATGTACGCGACTTGATGCATCGAGCCAGACCCTTTCCGCACGACGTCGCGATCATCACGCACTTTCACGAGTTCTGTCGACTGGCTCTCCACAAGGCAAATTGTCCGATCCCACACCATCCAAATCCTCAGGAATACTTCGAGACAATTCTTCCAGACGCGGTTCGGCAGACCGTAGCTGACGGAGTGCCCGAGTCGCTCCGCTTTGACGGCATCTATATTGATGAAGGCCAGGACTTTCGAAGGAACTGGTTCGAATTATGCGTGCAGTTTCTGCGCGCGGAGAACTCAGAGATTCTGCTTGTTGCGGATTACGCGCAGAATCTCTACGAGCGTGAGTCGAATTGGACTGAGGACATGCGAGGCCTTGGCTTTCGCGGACCGTGGGGACGGTTAAGTCAGAGCCATCGATTCCCGCGCCGGGTTCGAGAGGCCGCATGGGAGTTTGCCCGCGCGAACGGCTTGGACACCGAACAGCTTCTAGCGCCGGAGGGACAACAGGAGCTCTTCAACCCCGACCTTGTTTGGCAGGATCAGCGAGATGTCGAGAGCGCGTGCCGCACGCTGCTCCGACTGTATCGCCATTTACACATTGACCGGCAGGTCCATCCTCAAGATGTTGCCATTTTGGTTCCCACCCATGCAATTGGGGAAGTCATGGTGGAGTATCTCCGCAGTTGCGGGGAGCAGCCGAATCATGTCTTTCAGTCCCAGGATGGCGACCACCGGAGGAACAAGAAGACATTCTGGATGGGCAGTCGCGGCATCAAGATATGCACCGTGCACTCGTTCAAGGGGTGGGAGTCCCGCTTTGTGATCGCCTTACTGGGCGATGCGACCTTTGAAAATGTCGGTGCGGAGCGGCTATTCTACGTGGCCCTGACACGATGCCGTGAAGGTATCTTTTTCGTTAACGCGACAACCAGGATTCAGCGAGGAGCCACGGCTTGGGATGCTCTTCCGCAACTAGATAACAATTCGTGCGCGGACTTCCGGTTGCCCCCCAGTCGCGCGAGTACGGAGGATTCTCTTGATCCGGACGACCGTGGTTTGGTGGGTGATATCCCATTCTGACTGAGGGCCAGGCTCAAGGCGGGACACAAATCGAGGACAAACCCGGCCGCAGAAAAAAGGGACACTGTACGCAACACATTCTCTATGATGGCATTGCGGATAAAGCCGGTACCTGCATACCAGTCCGCCACGAAAGACCATTGACCACTCGATCCATCTATTCCTCCGCCTTTATCGCCAGCGTCACCATCATCCCCGGCATTAATCGGCTCGCAGGATCTCGGACTTCGAAATCCGCCCAGATCCGGACCTGACCGCTCCCCTCCAGCGCCGGTTCCACGCGCGTGACCCGGGCGGTGACCCGTTGCTCGATGGCCACCGCTTGCGGAATAGGCCAAATGCGGATGCTTTTATCCCTGCCGGCAGCTCCCAAAAAAGTGCCATCCGGAGAAAAGGCGGCGTGCGTAATCACCGTGCGTTCACTCGGCACCAGTTGGCCGATCTCCATTCCCCGGTGATCCACTGCATTCGGCGCGCGCCAGAGCTGCAGCCGGCTTTCTGCGCCGCCCGCGGTCACAATGAAGGCCCCATCCGGAGAAAACAAGGCCACTGTCGCAAAATTGGCCGCGCCCTTTTCGTTCCGCAGTTCGCCTTCCGTTTGCTCGTCAGGCAGTGCGATGACGCGAATCTTTTTACCTTCGTCGAATAACACGCGGCTCCCGTCCGCATTGGTTCCGATGGTCGTGAGATCGCCGTTACGCTTGTCGAAGTGGTGTTCCAGGCGTGCTGCTTTTTCCCCTAGCGCCCAAACTTTCAACGTGTTGTCACGGGCCGCGGACACCAGCTGCGTCCTGGGCGTAAACTGTAAGCATGTCACCGGTCCCCGGTGCGCGCCCGGCATTTGATAGCGCAATTGGCCGGTTTCCGCATTCCACAGGCAGATCATCCGGTCTTCTCCTCCCGTGGCGATGGTCTTTCCGTCCGGGCTGACCGCAATGCAGGTGATACTCCCCCGGTGTGCTTCCTTTAGCTCCCACTTGGGAATTTGGGATTGATTTTTAAAGTCCCAAACTCGGACGACGCCGTTGCTGGAGCTGCAAATGCACAACGATTCGCCGGATCTGGTAGCGCTGCATGCCACGGACTTGCCGGCGGAGTTGCGCGGTAAGGCAAAACTCCGGATTTCGGCGCCGTTTCGGTTCCATACCCGCACTTTGCTTTCATCACACGAAACGATTACCGGTTGATCCCGACAGTACCCGGTGGCCAAGCCGGTGATGTCATAGAAATGGCCGCCGATGGTTTTATCCGGCGGCACCGACTCGGAAGGTTCTACAATAGCTTCCATACCTACCGTAACTCGCCGCACGAACTGGCTGTCCAGTAGACCTTCGGCGCGCAACTTGTGCAGGTTGACGATTTGAAACACCGCTTCATATTTGCGGACCGATTCCTCCTGCTTTTTGTAAATCGTCTTGATGAAACCCGAAACACCCGCCCGGATTTCATGCATTCGCAGAACCGTTTCGGCTTGACTTTGCTCATGCAAGGCCTGGAGATAAGCTTCGTGCTTGCTTTGCGCTTCGTAAGTGGACTTGTTCCAAACCAATTCGGCCCCGCGCAACTCTTCCACGGAAGTTGCCCCGTTTTGAAACAACCGCTGTTGAGTGAGGTACCGTTGATGTGCTTCCTCTCTGGTCTTTTCGGCTGCTTTGTGATCCTTGTCGCTCACCGACACTTTCGCCGTTTTGATCGCAAAGTCGTCGCGGGCCAACCGGTCATCCAGGATAGCCATCAGTTGGCCTCGTTGCACGTAGTCGTCCTCCTTTAGCAACCGGAACCTTCTCGTCAGCTCTCTTGGCTTGTTCTTTTCCTTGGATTCTTCAAAGTGTCTTAGGCTTTGCTTGATGGTGAAGAGCCGATCGGAACTCGGATTCGGCTCATCGGGTTTGAGTTCGGTCCCGATGCACAATAGGATCCCATCCTGTTGGGCAGGGACTTCTTGTCTCTCGAAGACGGTCAGCCGGCAATCGGGCAGGATCACCGGATCGCTTTTCACGCCGACACGTGGGAGCCGTACGTGCGTATCTTTCGAAGCAGGGTACAGGGGCGGTGTACAATCGATTCGGGTGTAGTCCCTGGGTTCCTCGAGCTCGGCGCTCGGGTCGGTTGTTCCGTAGTTACTGCATGCGGAAATTCCGCCAACCGCCGTTCCCACAAACAGAATTGCAAACAATCGGCGCAGCATGACAACGTCTCCTCGGTTTCAGGCCGCGGGCGCGCGGACCTTGCGGGTAAACAATGAAAAATCTTTCGAATGGCGTAGACTTTTGCCGCCGCCTCCCCATGCGGGTGGAAAAATGGAAAAGCGGTTTAACTATTTGCTAATCTGGAGATCCCTTTAAGTGAAAAGGTTCACAGTATTAGCACAAGTAGACTTGATTTGTTCGTCTTTTAGCAATGGCTGCTATTTCTTATCCACGGCTTTTTCGCGAAGTTGAACAAATTTCTGATAGTAATCCGCTACCTTGCCTGCGCTGGCGTCTCCCGGATGCAACAATAACCCGTAGCGGAACTTTAGATGCTCACCCTTGGCCAGCTTCACCAACTCGGTGTTGCCCTTCATCGCGGGAAAACCGGATTTCGCCCGGCCGAACGGATTGGCGGCCATTAATCCATAACCCCGACTGTGCCAGCAGGCCGGATAGGGATTCGATGGATCATCCAAAATAGCAATGCCCACTACTTTGCCGTCGATGGCGCCGCAGTAGTCGCACCATCGTGACTTCTGGCCCCAGCAGGCTTTTTCACCCACTGCGCCGTCCGCATTCTCCATTCGCCCATTACCTATACTTTCGCGAATTACATCGTTCACGCGCACTCCGAAAGATCCTTCCTTGGTGTCGCCGAAAGTAATGGCCATGTCGCTCGCGTGCAAGTCAATATCGATGACAAATAGCCGCGTTGCCCCAAATTCGTACAGCGAAATGATCCGGCTTTCCTTCAAAATCGTAATCCCATCGGCCGTCTGCCAAAGATTTTTGGTGGCGATCCGGCAAGCGTTGTTATTGATCACGGGTTCACCTAAGGAGGTGCACACGATCCGGCCATGGCCCTTGGCTTCCGACCAGAAATCGACCCCTTCCACACCCTTGATTTTGGCAGTAAGCGGCAGGCCTTCCGGAATCACGTCGCCATGGCAAAACCATACCGATTTTTGATGAACGTGATCCGTCGATTCTCCCGGCATTCCTTTTACCATGGGCCAGGCGCGCGTCAGAGCGGTCTGATTGGGACCATAGACCGGCCAGAAATACGGCTTGGCCGCCGTTGGCCCCTTGTAATACCGGGTGATGAGATTGTTTCCCGCCAGGAATTCGATTTGGTCCTTTTCCACCTTGATACGGTTTTGAGAGGTTCCTTTGTCGGGCTCCTGAGAAATTGCATTTGGTGCCCAACAAGCGACCAAGCTCCCGACACAAAATACAATGCCCTCAATTCGTTGCGTTGTCATAAAATCATTATCCTCGCTACTTGACCTTTGACCGCTAGTATATTAAAGACTGCACAAAAGAACCTGTAAAACGTTCCGCACCCTCGACACTTTCCCGGCCCATCGAGGGTATTCTTTCCGAACGCCATGATTTCCAAAATGGGTAGGCGTTAGTAGGTTTCTAATTGAAGATGGTTTTGCCCGGTTGGTTCGTCTTTCCCGACCCCTGTCCCCTGACCACTGATTAAGGAGGCGGTCTGATGTCTGCTCGATTGTTGGCCGTATTTGGTGTTGCGGTAGTGATCGCGGTTCCCGCGCCAGTCCGGTGCGCAGATGCTGAAAAAACCAAGCCTCCGACCGCAGTCGTCCGCCTCAAGTCGATCGACGGTCTCTTGGACGACTTCAAGTATGTCGCCAAACACGCCGGATTTGCCGAAGAAGCCAACCAGATAGACGGCTTCCTCAAAGCATTCTTGGGGGATAAAGAATCCGCCATCGATACCAAACGGCCTATCGGATTCTACGGCGCCATCAGCGACGACGTCATCAATAGCGACGGTCTCATTCTGCTTCCCGTCGGCGATGAACAAGCATTTGTCGATTTGCTCGGGCGCTTCGGCTTTGGAGCGAAAAAAGGCAAGGACGACATTTATGAAGGAGAAAGCACCAATATACCGATTCCCGTCCCGATCTATTTCCGAATTGCCAATAAGTACGCCTACGTAACCGGCCGAACCAAAGCGGCGCTGGAAAAGAAAAATCTTCCCGACCCGGAAAAGGTGCTTGCCGTCGGCGGCACGGCCACCGCTTACGCTTCCTTTAACCTCGATCAGATCCCGGACGGCCTCAAGCAGGTTGCCAATGGCTTTCTGGACTTGCGCCTGGCCGAGGAGCAGGAAAAAAAACAGCCCGGTGAAACCAAGGCCCAGCATGCCTTGCGGGCAGAGACCATCAAAGGGGTCGGCCAGCAAATGCAGTCGCTTATCAATGAGGGCGGCAACCTCGTTGTGTATTTTGAAGTAGATCAGAAAAACAAGGAATTGGCATTCGAAGCGAATTTTCGAGGGCAACAGAGATCGAAGCTGGCCGCCCAAATCGCTCAACTTGCTCAGTCTCAGACCCTCTTTGCCGGATTGCCGTCGACCAACTCGGCCCTGAAACTGTTGCTGCACTGGTCTTTCCCGGAGAACATTCGCCAGGCCTTTGAACCCGTTATTGATGAAGGCGTGCAAAACCTCCTGCGCAACGCCCAGGACGAAACCCAGAGAACCCAGGCTGCCAAGTTCTTCAAGTCTCTGGAACCGACTTTCAAAGGCGGGGAGCTTGACGCCGGTGTTTCCTTGATGGGACCTGACAGCGAGAAGCAATATACGATTGTCGGCGGCTTCAAACTCAAGGAAGGAATGCCTGTCGAGCAGGCCATTCGCGACCTGGCACAATTGCTGCCCGAGCGCGACCGCGGCATCATCAAGTTCAACGCCGATGTCGCCGGCGCTGTGAAGATCCACCGCGCCGATGTCCAGGGCCTCTTCAATCCCGAAGTTCGAGCCGCGCTCGGTGACAACCCCATCTATTTCGCCGTCCGGCCCGATGCCTTTTTGGCCGCCAGCGGTCCGGATGGCCTGAAGGCTTTAAAAACGGCTTTAAACGGTCAACCCAATTCGGGCCCTATGGTTCATTTTGAAGTGGCTTTAGCCAGTCTGGCGCCGGCCATGATTCAAATCGCCAAGGCCCGGGGCGAAAAAGATGCGCAGGAACTCATCCAGAAGGCGGTCCAGGAGGCGTTCGGAAAAGGCGAAAAAGGCAATGATATCGCTCGCGTTACTTTCACAGGCGGCCCAACCTTGAAAGCTCGCTACGTTGTGAAGACCGAAGCCCTGACGTTTTTCGCCAATATTTACCGAACGCGCTTCGACGCCGCAAAATAAACTCTAGCCCTCTCGCTCCGCGAGAGGATCTGCAAAAAATTGCCCGAACGCGCTTCGACGCCGCAAAGTAAACTGGACTAAAATTCATGTTTCGCTAAAATTATATGTCTGCTTTCGCAGCGCCCGGATCGGTTCGGGGAATAGCATAAGTCCTTTAATACCAGGCACCTGCCTCTTTCCCCAATGGGGCCGGTAAATTGTGTCGGCTCTGATCTCGGGGAAAACGACCGTATACTGATAATGCGGAACAGCGATCGTTGAGAGCTGGAAGAGGCGGTTTTCCAGCCGGGCAGGTCTGTTGTCAATTAAGGAGCAGGGTTTGCAGGACATAATGTCCCTGCCGGATGCATGTCATGTTGGAAAACTTACGTAATATCGGGATTATTGCCCACGTCGACGCCGGCAAAACCACCACCACCGAGCGCATTCTGTATTTTGCCGGTTCCAAGCACAAGGCGGGAGACGTCGATGACGGCAATACGACTACCGACTTCGATCCTCTGGAAAAATCCAAGGGCATTACCATCAACAGTGCTGCCGTTACCGTCGATTGGGGCGGAACCACGATCACGTTGATTGATACCCCCGGCCACGTGGATTTCACGGCCGAGGTCGAGCGGAGCCTGCGCGTTCTGGACGGTGCTATCGGTGTTTTCTGCGCTGTGGGTGGCGTCGAAGTTCAGAGCGAAACCGTTTGGTTCCAGGCCGACAAGCATCGGGTGCCCCGGATCGCCTTTATCAACAAGCTCGACCGGATGGGAGCCGACTTCCAAAGTTGCATCGACCAGATGAAGGCACGGCTCGCAATCATCCCCGCCATTTGTACCATTCCGGCGGGACAATCAAGCGACTTCCAGGGCGTGATCGACTTGATTTGCATGAAATTTTGGGTCCAGGACAAAGAAGATCCCACGCACCTGAACTACAAATGGGAAGAAATTCCCGAGGCCTTCCGTGCGGAGGCGGCCCACTATCGCGAACAACTTCTCGATGCAGCTTCGCACGCTTGCGATGAGTTGCTGGAGGCGATTCTGGAAGCAAAGCCGGTATCCGAAGAAATGCTGCGCCGTGCTATTCGCGCCGGGACTCTCTCCGGCAAACTGACGCCGGTTCATTGCGGCTCATCCAAAGAATATCACGGCGTTCGGCTACTGTTGGACGCCGTGCGCGATTATTTGCCGTCGCCCGGCGATCGTCCGCCGGTCCAAGGATTTATCCCCAAATCCAAGGAACGCGCCGAGCGGAAGCCGGAGCCGGGCGAACCTTTCTCGGCCTTGGCTTTCAAGACCGTCAGCGAAAAACATGGAGACCTCATCTTCATCCGGATTTATTCCGGCGAATTATGCCCCGGCGACACCGTGTTCAATGGTTCCGCCAAGAAAACGGAACGCGTGAGCCATATTTATCGGCTGATGGGCGATCGCCGCGACCGCCTTGAGGTAGCAGGACCCGGCGAAATTGTCGCGGTGGTGGGCTTGAAACACACAACTACCGGCAGCACCCTATGCGCGCAAGACAAACCCATTGCCCTGGAGGAAATCCGTTTCCCGGAACCGGTAATCGCGCAAGCGTTGTCTCCCGGAAAAAACGTCGACGAAACCAAATTGGCCGACGCTCTCGGAAAAATGGTTCGGGACGACCCGACTCTGCGGATTCGCACGGATCCGGAAACCAGCGAGCTGGTCCTCAGCGGCATGGGCGAATTGCACCTCGAGGTCGCCGTACATAAGTTGCTGCGGGATCATGGCGTTCAAGTCTCCGTCGGCAAACCGATGGTTGCCTATCGCCAAACTCTGGCCAAACCGGTGGAAGTCGAAACCCGCTACATCAAGCAAACTGGCGGCCGGGGCAAGTATGCCGTCATCTTGGTGAAATTTGAACCGCTCAGTAAAGATCAGATTGCCGAGTGGGCCGCCCGCATGGAGGAAGACGGTGAAAAACCCAACCCGAATAATTTGTATTTTGATCAGCAGATTTTCGGGGGAGTTGTGCCGCGCGAATACATTCCCTCCGTGGAAGCCGGTTTCCGCCTGGCAGCCGGCAAGGGCGCCAAATATGGTTTCCAGTGTGTCGACCTCCTGGCGACGCTCGTCGATGGAAAATCCCACGAAGTTGATAGTTCGCAGGATGCTTTCAAACTGGCGGCCATGGAATGCACGCGGGACGCTCAGGCCAAAGCGGGCATCGTCCTCCTGGAGCCGATTATGAACGTCATGGTCCACGCTCCGGGCAATTACCTGGGCGATTTGACCCGCGATGCCAGCAGGCGCCGCGGCGAAATCCTCAATACTAGCCTTGAGAAGGGCCGCTGCTCCTTGCATGCCTACATCCCGTTGGCCGAGTTGTTCGGCTATACAACGGAACTCCGCAATTTCACAAGCGGCACGGCCTCCTTCACCATGGAACCCAGCCACTATTCTCCCGTCAAGGAAGAACTCGCAGATCTGCGCGCTGCAAGTTAAGGCTGGAATCCGGTTTCTTCCAAATCTAATTCATCGAGCGTGATCATGCGGCGGGCCACTCCCGTAGGACGGCTCTCCTGAGCCGTCTGCACGGGTCAGGAGAAGCATCCTACAGCCGAATCCCGCGCAGTGATTTAGGTTTTACTTTTCAAGCGCCGCTTGCGCCGCCGCCAGTCGGGCGATCGGCACTCGGAAGGGACTGCAACTGACGTAGTTCAGGCCGATTTTGTGGCAGAATTTAACGGAGTCGGGATCGCCGCCATGTTCACCGCAGATGCCGATCTTGAGATCCTGGCGTTCGCCCCTGCCTCTTGCCACGCCGAGTTTCATCAGCTCGCCCACGCCGTCTATGTCAATGGATTGGAAGGGGTCCTTGGCAATTAGATCGTTTTCCAGGTAGTGGCGGATGAAGCTGCCGTAATCATCCCGGCTCATGCCCAGTGTGGTTTGCGTCAGGTCGTTGGTGCCGAAGCTGAAAAATTGGGCTTCCCGCGCAATTTGATCCGCGGCCACGCAAGCCCTGGGTAACTCGATCATCGTTCCCACCAGGTAAGTCACCGCAGTTCCTTTTTCGGCGAAAACTTCCTTTGCGGTGTCGTGGACGATCTTGGACTGGGCCTTCAGTTCAGGCAGGAAACCAACGAGCGGTATCATGATTTCCGGTTCCACGGGGATCCCGGCCTTTTGCACATTGCAGGCCGCTTCAAAAATGGCCCGGCACTGCATCTGCGTGATTTCCGGAAAAGTAATCCCCAACCGGCAACCGCGGTGTCCGAGCATTGGATTGGCTTCGTGCAATTCTTGCACGCGGCGGGCAATATCTGCCGCCGGGACGCTGATCTTGGCACTCAGTTCTTCTTGTTGCTCGGCTTGATGGGGTAAGAACTCGTGCAATGGAGGATCCAGAGTGCGGATCGTGACCGGGCGCCCTGCCATCGCCTTGAAGATTTCCTCAAAGTCGCCGCGCTGATACGGCAGCAATTTGTCGAGGGCTTTCTTGCGGGCTTCCACCGTAGTCGCAAGAATCATCTCGCGCATGGCATCGATGCGGTTGCCTTCGAAGAACATGTGCTCCGTGCGGCAGAGCCCGATCCCTTCGGCTCCGAAAGCGACTGCCTCCGCCGCTTCCTTCGGTTTATCCGCATTGGTACGCACGCGCAGCTTGCGGACGGCATCCGCCCATTTCATCAGTTTCGCAAACTGTTGATAAACCCGGGACTGTTCCGATTTCAGCGTCTTATCAATCAGCACCTGCACGACTTCGCTGGGGCGGGTCGCCACCTCCCCCGCGATCACTTCGCCAGTAAAGCCGTCAATGCTGATCCAGTCGCCGTCCCTCAGGACTTTGCCGCCCACTGTCATGGTGCTCTTGGCATAATCGATTTGCAGGGCGCTGCAACCGACGATGCAGACTTTCCCCATTTGTCGGCTGACCAGGGCAGCGTGGCTCGAGGCGCCACCGAAGGCGGTCAGAATGCCGGCGGCGGCTTGCATGCCGCGAATATCTTCCGGACTCGTCTCGCGGCGGCAGAGAATTACCCGGCCTTCCGGGTTGCCATTGCCGTGTTTATCGACCCAGGCTTCGGCATCTTCCGCATGAAACTTGATGCGCCCGGTGGCGGCGCCCGGACCTGCGTTGATTCCCGTGGCCAACTGCATGCCTTCGCCAATCGCTTTACGCTTGGCCTGGGGATCGAATACCGGTTGCAACAACTGATTGAGATCGTCCGGGGGAATTCGGCTGCCGGAAAGCGCCTCTTCCTGGGTAATCAGGCCTTCGTGCACCATGTCGACCGCGAATTGAACGGCTGCGAATCCGGTTCGCTTGCCGTTGCGCGTTTGCAACATCCATAGTTTGTTTTTTTGCACGGTGAATTCGATGTCCTGAACGTCCCGATAGTGTTTTTCCAGGATGGTGCGGATTTCATCGAGTTGTTTGTAAACCGGCGGCATATCTTTTTGCAATTCGGCAATTTTTTTGGGCGTGCGAATGCCGGCGACGACATCTTCCCCCTGGGCATTGATCAGGTATTCGCCGTAAAAAACTTTGTCGCCAGTGGCAGGATCGCGCGTGAAGGCCACTCCGGTGCAGCAATCATCCCCCATGTTGCCGAATACCATGGAGCATATGTTGGCGGCGGTACCCCAGTCGTGCGGGAAGTTGTATTGCCGTCGATAGACGATGGCGCGCTCGTTCATCCACGAGCCGAAAACCGCACTGATCGCTCCCCACATTTGGTCCTGGACATTTTCTGGAAAATCCTTGCCGGTTCGTTCTTTCACTGCTTTCTTGAACCGGCGAACAAGTTCCTTGAGGTCATCCGTAGTCAGGGCGGTATCAAGCTCGATTCCCTTCGAGCGTTTCAATTCGTCCATGATGTGCTCGAAGGGATCGATTTCGGTTTTGGATTGCGATTTCATGCCGAGAACGACATCGCCGTACATCTGCACGAAACGCCGATAACTGTCCCAGCCAAAGCGCTCGTTGCCGGTTTTCTCAATGAGCCCGCGCAGAGTCGCTTCATTGAGACCGATGTTGAGGACCGTGTCCATCATGCCGGGCATGCTGACACGGGCTCCGGAGCGGCACGAAACGAGGAGAGGATTCCGGGAGTCGCCAAATCTGGCCCCCATGACCTCCTCGGTCTTTTTCAATGCATCGCTTACCTGCTCTTTGAGTTCGGGGGGATATTTGTGGTCGTTGGCGTAATAGTAGGTGCAGACTTCCGTGGTGATGGTAAAGCCGGCAGGAACGGGCAGGCCGATATTGGTCATTTCCGCAAGGTTGGCCCCTTTGCCGCCGAGGAGATTCTTCATGTCCGCTCGGCCTTCCGCCTTGCCGCCGCCAAAGAAATAAACATACTTCGCCATGCGAAGCAGTTTATGGATTGCATTTTCTATCGTCAAACGGATGAATCTCTCAGCAATAAACAGGCAAACCCGGGTGTGTTCCGGTACTCGCATCCATCAGGACGCGGTCGTTTAACCCGGAGCCGGCGGCGACGCTGTGGCCTTTGGGCAGCGCCGCCGTCGCCGCTGGCTCCGGGTTAAACAAACTACGCGAGCTTCCTCTTCGCTCCGGCCCAAGAAAATTCTTATACCCTGATCCGAAAACCTCTCTCCCTTCGGCGCCCGTTAACCTACTTCCGACAAAAAGGGAATTGCAAATAACGGGGCATCCTCCGGATGCCAGAGGCATTGGCGATTGCGAGCGCGTTGTATCAAAATCTCCACTTTTTCCGCTGAGCCCGGAAGAGCCTGGGTCGGTTCGGTTGGTAATTGGACCCGCCCATTAAAGTCAAAAATGCCGCGCCGGGCAAACTTACTGGTGGAAGGATACATTTCCCGGACACCGGCTGCGTAGTAGCAATTCCAGCACAAACCGCGAGGCCGGCTGACCCGCGCCCGACCACAATGCCGACAAAACATCACACGCTCCTTTCTCTTATGCAGCCAAAATACTACTTGGTTTCTGATAAGTGTCCTGCTTGAGAGCCAACACCTGATTCAACTCGTCCAGGAGAATCCGGCGCATTTCCGCGCGGGGTGTTTCGTCGTACCAATTGAGAAACCACCGACACCCGGCCGGTTCGCTCAAGCGTTGATCCGCAGCAAGGCACGCCCGAGCAAAGAATTCTTCCACTTCGCCGACGGTTCGCAAATTCTCACTCTTCCATCCCGCATAGCCCACTGCACAGGCCCCCGCCACTTGGCAATCCTGAGTAAGTTGCAGGGGTGGAGGAAACGTAGTCGACCCTTGAATCAATTCTTTGTCGTCATTTCTGAGCCCTTGGCGGAGAGCTTCCAATCCGGTGGCCGCTAGTTCAGGCACTAACCCCTCCCGCCACACTCTGCGCCAGTTTTCCATGTTGATGTCACCTCGCTCCGAAAAGAAGAGGACCCAGTACACCAAATAGTGTATATTAGTATACTATAATTGTCAATGCTAATATCTAATAATTCATCGATAAATTCTATTACTGATGTATAAATTATTATTTATTGTAATAATTAAGAATTATCATGTATTATTTGAGAGTCCGGATCAGCAGAACAATTGGCTGCATTTACATACCGGTTCCAGCTCGACGCCCGTTTGGAGCCAAAAACTTAGCTATAGTTCAGATAGGAAAAACGGTGGAACGTCCCTGAGTTTGTGCGGGGACGCAGATCCGTTCTCAGAAAAAATCGGAAACAGGAATCCCTCCATGCCCATCCGGATCGAACCTCATTCGGAAATCATCCCCGGCTATACGCTCGTTGAGCGTCTCGGCGGGGGAGGATTCGGGGAAGTCTGGAAAGCCACCGCTCCCGGGGGTCTCCTCAAGGCAATTAAAATCGTCCATGGCGACATGGACACCATTGGCGAGGAGAGCCAGCGGGCCGACCAGGAATTACGCGCGCTCAAGCGTGTCACCACCGTCCGCCATCCATACATCCTGTCCTTGGAACGGTTCGATATCATCGAAGGTCGGCTGCTGATTGTTATGGAATTGGCGGACCGGAATCTATGGGATCGCTTCAAGGAATGTCGCCAGCAGGCGCTGCCGGGGATTCCGAAGCCTGAGCTACTAAACTACTTGGAAGAAACCGCGGAAGCCCTGGATTTGATGAATATCGAATACCAGTTGCAGCATCTCGACATTAAACCACAGAATCTTTTTTTGGTTTACAACCACATCAAGGTGGCCGATTTTGGGTTAGTCAAGGATCTCAAGGACCGAGTGGCAGCGACCGTTACCGGCGGCGTTACTCCGGTTTATGCAGCCCCGGAAACTTTTGACGGCTGGGTCAGCCGGTTTTGCGATCAGTACAGCTTGGCCATAGTTTACCAGGAGTTGCTGACAGGCAAACGGCCATTTAGCGGGACCAACGTGCACCAGTTGGTCATGCAGCATGTGCAGGACCCGCCGAACCTGAGTACGCTTCCGCCCGAGGACCAGGTCGCCATCAGCAAAGCACTTGCCAAAAATCCCGAGAAGCGCCACAACACATGCATGGAAATGATTCGGGCTCTGCGCGCAGGGGCCCAAATCGAATCAGCTGCCCTGGAAGATTCGCTGCCGCTTTCATCCCCAGGCGCGCAAACAACGGACCCGGAAAATTCGACGGAAGCAGGCCCGCCTAAAACCCCGGTTACCGAGGCTGAGCTCTCCACCACTGCCGTTCCTGGTGTAATGGAGAACTTCGATTCGCCGGCAATTGCTGTGGAATCCGGTCTGAAAGGCGTCGATGAAGCACTTCCGAGTCGTGACCCGGCCGATTTTGAAGGAAACGGTTACGGCAAACCGCTGGCCCAGGCGCTTTGGGAAAAAGCCCATGCGAAAGTTAAAAGGCCGCAAAGCGCAGTTTCCGCTCCCAGATCTGAACTTGCCGGAGAAGGCGTGTTGTTGCCGGCCCTGGTAATCGGGCTCGGGTATACTGCTTTGCAAGTTCTTCGACATTTCCGCCACGGAATGGTCGAGCGTTTCCAATGCCTGGAAAACCTCCCGAATATCCGCTTGTTATTTCTCGATACGGATCCGGACGCCCTGACCGCGGCCACGGACCGGTCAAATCCCGGTGCGTTGGACCGATCGGAGGTATTGGTGACGCGGTTGAATCGAGCGAGCCATTACCTCAAGCCCCGGCATGATCGCCCCAAGATCGATTCCTGGTTTGATCCTAGCATGCTGTACCGGATTCAGCGTAATGAAGAAACGGGCGGGGTGCGTGCCTTGGGCCGGTTGGCTTTTTTCGGCAATTACCGGACGATTACGGCGCGGCTCCGGGCGGAATTAACTGCCTGCTCCGAGATGGAGGTGTTAACCAGGGCGGCGAAGAACACGGGCCTGGCGCTGCGCTCCAATAAACCCCGGGTTTACATCGTCGCCAGTTTGGCAGGCGGCACCGGCGGCGGCATGTTCATTGATCTGGCCTACGTTGTTCAGGATCTCCTACAACAACTGGGCTATGAACTTCCCGAGATCGTGGGACTGTTTTTCTTGCCTGCAGCGGATGCCAAACTCTCCCGCACCATGGCCTTGGGCAATGCCTACGCAGCGCTCACTGAATTGAACCATTTTACATCACCCGAGGTTACGTTCTATGCACGATTTGATGAGCGCGAAGGAGTTCTTTCCAATCCGAACTCGCCGTTTGCCC